>ENA-UOTZ01001675-UOTZ01001675.1-compost-metagenome-genome-assembly--contig:-NODE-1675-length-14129-cov-9.394463_pt1 | contig 14129 bp, 5 predicted proteins | sample MGYA00238144_ERZ746983 | MGnify/ENA primary metagenome ERZ746983 (study PRJEB28759, sample SAMN06268863) | compost metagenome | isolation source: single cell | place: USA: California, Emeryville, Joint...
CTCTGCCGAAAACCCTACATCCTTCAGTGAACCGCAAGGATGGGTGGTGGTTTCGATAATATTCATTAATACGGCGATAAATGCGCTCTTTTCAGTAGGAGGAATGGTCATTAACATTTATGAAAGAATCAAATTGCTAATCAATAATATAAGGAAAAAGACAAAGGTTGTACCGATGATACAACTACAAACCACGACAAACGATCCAAGCAGTTCACCTATCGATCCAAGCAGTTCACCTATCGAAGAAAAAATAACTATTGTTCAGCTCGACTCTCCAAACTTAGAAAGTCCCGAAGAAAAAGAATAAACTACAAAATTTATGAGTAATTTCACACTTGAGTTTCGAGTATTACTATGATTATATATATCACACAATTATGAATAGAGCATATATTCATTAGTGTGAAAAAAATGAATAATTTCTTGAAGTTGATAAAAAGAATTAATAACTTCATGCTCCTTAATAGGTGAAAAATATCAAATTATTGGAAACTCTGCTAAGGAAATGTTTTGAGAGGAAAATTTGAAACTTCGCGAATTCGAAAGAGATTTCAAACTTGTTGGGAATACTCTTTTCCGTTAATTTTCCTCTAACACTAATAATTTTGAGACAATTCCTAGGAGAGAGAGAGTAGAAAACAAAAAAGCGACTTGTCCATCTCTCTGATACTAATCCAAAACTAAACTGCAGATGAGCTTTTGCCTATTATCCGATGTTTTTCCTGCTTGAGACCAGTTCAAAATCGAAGTAGAATTGAAAAATCCGATGGCTAATATTTCTCTCTTTCATGGAAATGAGGATGAAACTGAAGTCCAACGGTAAGGTAACAACAGTCACCAGCTGCCAAGATTAAAAGTTCTTGATCCGAAGTCACCTGAATGTTCATCTCTGCGAGCTTCACGTATCTTGGAAACATAATCTTGATTGAGAGACCAAAAAGGAAGCAAAACTGGATTCGAGTTTCAGAACCTTCCCAATTGGAGGGTACCAAAGAAGTTTTTCGTTATCAGTGACTCATTGGCCCTGTGATTATGAAATAAGTACTTTGGTAAAAGTCGAAGAAAAACATTCCTATTGACTAAGAATTTAGGACAACAAACAGATCAACTAGCACATGTAAAAGACAGAGAAAACTCTCATGCAAATAGGTGAAGGCCAGCTACTCTCTTGGACTGCTGATGACTTCCAATTTCATGTTAAACTCTCTCATTCTTATAAAAAATCTCACTTTCAAGCCATTTCAAATGGAACTAGGAAAAAAACTCGATCAAAAAATAGTCAAAATGGAGTCTTCAAAGAAAACCAGTTCAGGTACAAGCAATTTCAGTTTGCTACGACATGGAATTGAATCATATCAAATTTTCATAAGGCTCTTGCTTGAAAGTTAAGAACAACGAATTTTAATTTCTGAATTTCACAACTGTGTGCTAATAAAACTCAATTCTAAACCTCCTAGTCGCTATGATGCCAACATTTGTTCAAGAAAATTAGCTCAATTCAAGCAGATTACCAGTTCCTCGTTGAATCTGAGAGGGGAAAAAAAAGAACCAAAAAAGATTTCTAAGATCCTTCGGCACGAATAGTAAAAACAGCTCTTCTAAAATCCTGATTAGCGCTGGCCTAATACTCTTTGCTGAAGGGTATGTTTCTAATGTTTTCCCTCCAATTTGTATACGAATTCAAAGCCAAAGAAAAATTGGAAAAACTCCCAAGATTTAAATCTTTTTCTTTATTGAATTTAAGAGATACTAAAAGGTGGTGAAGCCGAAGATCATTGAACGAATATGGCTGCGAACTTTGCATATATTGGAAGTTCAACGGTCAGAAAGAAAGCAACAATGGATTCTATTCTGTACACCATTTCAATTGAAAGTCAGCGTGGAATTTTTCGTAGGCAAAACCTAATTGGGTTCGGGGAAGTTAGATAGCTTGAACTAAGTTGAGAAAAATCCTTCTTATAGACCAAGAATTAGATTATGATGATGGTGAGGAAAAGCCTGATCAACTAGCTCATCAAAAAGACATACAAACAAGGTGAAGGCCAATGGCTCTCTCATTCTGCTGACGAACTTCAAAATTCATGTTGAACGCTCTCATTCTTGTAGCATTGCTGATTTCAAGCCAGTTCCAAGTTAAAAAAGGAAAAATTTTCAAATTCAATCAAGATGGAGTCTTCTAAGGAAATCAGTTCGAACACAAGTAATTATGGCTCCTCAAGCCATTTAGTACATCGTGTTCAATTTTCACCAGGTTCTTGCTTGAAACTTTAGAATAAGGAATTTTAATTTTTGGAATCTTACACCTGTATCCTAATAAAACTCGATTCTGGGCTTCTTAATATTTTATCCAAAGTGGAGCTTGCGAAAAAGATATTGTCAAAGATCTAAGCTATTCCTCAGATGTTATTCTATTAGAGAGAAGCCGTACAGAGACTTAAACTTAACCTGTTCAAAATGGGATCAGTATGAAAGTAGTATTTATTCTATTTCTTGAATTAATCCGTGAATTGACGTTAATTAGACTTCATCACGTCTACGTTAAGAAAACATCGTATCACTTTGATTCTTTCTAACCCCGTTGAAAATGCCGCATTCTCTCACGAAACACAAGATCGGATGGTAATATCGGTGATAATTATCAATACAGTAGCAAATACTCTCTTTGCTATCGGAGGGTTGGGCTTTGAAATCTACCGCATAATTAGATTGAAATTCAGCAAAAATAAGAACCACAGAACAGAGAAGCCAGAATCTAAAGCAATGAAAACACAGTCAACTACAAATGGTTCGATCAATATACCTGGAGAAGAAAGAGTCGCCGATCATAATGAATCTTCAAATTTCCAAAACAACGAAAGAAGCTTAAATCTTTCTACCACAAATTTTATCGATAATAGTTCACCTCAACGAAGTTTGCGTTATTGGAAAACTTTTTCTAAACCAAAAGCCCAAAAAGAAAAAGTTCACTGTTAAATTAGCAACTTAGTCGGATCCGATAATAGCGGTTGGTTGTGATTCCGGAAAAGCTGCTCAAGATAAACACAAGCTAACCATCATGAATTTTATTTTTGGTTTTTTCTTTCGAAATCGTTTTGAGCTATCCAAATATTCAAGCCATCCTTGAATCTAGATAAGTATCTTTTTCTGAGCCTTATAACTGTGATTTCAAACACTTATTCTCTTTATTCGCTTTTCTCGATTTCATTCAAATTACAGAAGGTGTTCATCAAAGTCATTTTTAAAAATCGGGTGGATGTGTCCGCTATTGTGGATTCTCATGTACTTCAGACGACTCCTCCTCCTGATATTTCTCTTTGAAATACCGCCAAAATTTCGAAAATTCACTCAATCTAATGGTAAAACCATGCTCAGTGTTTGCTATGAAGAAAATGGGCAATAATTAGAGTCATTTATAATATTCAATGCTGCAGTCCCTCAAACAACTTTCATTAACGACGATGATTCGTTCTTGAGATCATAATCGCGGTCTCAATAAGGTCTATTCTAAAAAGAGTCCTTATCTAATTCAAATTGATAAAATAAATTCAAAAATGGAACAAGTTTAAGAATAATGTTTTGCAGAAACTTGTAATGGGAACGAATCCAGTAATAATTTCATGGTCTAAATCAAAAGAATTGAGCAGAAGTCTGTGTTTACTCTTAATATTTCAAACAATAATCAAATATTCTTTGCAGAAAGGATCATATTTTCCAAAATGAGGTGCACTCTTTCTAATAAATACCTTAAGAAGACTCAATATTGCAGCATTTCCCAATTCCGCTCTTGATTCACGCGATCATCACTTTTTCTCCAACATAAGACATTTTATGTCAAAAACGTCGGACCGTTCTACATTCCTTTGGTTCCGCGTATACCTGTCAAATAATTCAGGCATCAAGTAGTTGTAATTTGTAGATGATTCAAACTTGTAAGACGTTTCGAGAATGATGAAAGAAGTGAGACTCCTATCTAGGAGAATTTGTGTGGTAAGGTATTTCATAACTAAAGTTGGTTGACTCAGAACTCCTTTTCTTGATCAGACAATGTGCTATATTCACCTAACTTTCGAGGTATAATCCTGAAGAAAGCGGAAAAAAACTGGCATATCACTTGTAATGTGCATATGCATCAAGTTGGATACGAAAAGATTATGTGAAATTCAAGTTAGGCTTGAATATATTGATAGAAAATGAATATGAAATTGAAAAAATAGTAATAGTCCGCATGTAGGTAATTGTTCAGCAAGATTCAACGGATTTATGTGGAGTATTGACATAAGAAGGGCTAAAAAAAAGTTCTTCTATGGTTATTTTCCACTGGGAAACAATTTTCATTCCAACCAAATAACCCAAGTGAAATAGAACTCTGATGACAATTCTTTGGTTCTATCTTTGCTTTAATAGTTCCTGTCCTTGCTCATTTTCTGACGAAGCGAAGAATTATCTTGAATCCCAAACCAAATAGAAACGCATAAGAGTTAAAATTTTTCAAAAATTGTAATATGTATCAAATTTAGAGGTGATCCTAAAAGAGATAGAAACTACGAGAAGCTATCAAAATTGAAGATTATTGATGAGAGGCTCACTTGGAAGGACATCATTACCTGCTCCAGATATTGTGATCTAAGTTGCGCATCAAAGAAGAAGAAAAAATTATTTTGCAGCTTCTGGATTGTTCCAAGTAGGAGATACACATCAAACTCTCACTAATGCTCTCCGAAAAACGACCAAACCTGATGAGTTTTGGAGTATCTTGAGGAAACTGAAGAAAAACTCTTCTTATCAACGAAGAGTTGGGATGGAAAATGATGGCAAGGAGACACCTAAATCACAACTCTCAAAGATGTTTTGCTTACCACACAAGTCAGGAGAGGCCCTTGACTGTTTGTATTGCTGCAAACTCTATTCAATTTATCTCCGATTCTCACAGCTTTCTTCTCAGATTTTGTGAGAAAAGGAAGTTATGAAAGAAGACCAGTCCCTCTTGTAATAGAATGCTTGTGGAACGATACTCACGATTACATTTGAAACGAACTCGGAACACACGTTCTTCCACAAAAGCGTATATTGTGTCAAGCTGCTGAATCCCAGCTTCTTCAAAACTCTCAAATTTATGAAAAGGAATTTTTTGGCTCTCATCTCGGTATAGATAAATTGAGCAGAGACTCGGCACTTTAAAGTAAACCTCTAACGATTCCACTAAATCGAACAATGGAGCCTTTGGATCCATTTCAACGCGGATAATCTCGTCTTTATTTGGAAGTTTGACCTTCACTTTAATGTTCGTGAAATCCAATAGTATTGGGATTTCTGCATTGTTATCAGTACTTTGATGAGCCGTGTCAAACTCTTGAAGCATAGCTTCTTCGCGAAAACCCCTATTTTCTGGATTTTCCAATTTTGTCTCCTCATTATCTTTTTTATTGAGTTTTTTTGGTTTGAAGACGTTATCTTGAGGTAATCTTTTAATTCTTTCAAAGTCTTCTGCTTGTTCTGCTATGTTTTCCTGCATCCTCCTGCTCTTTGAATCCATACCTTTTCTTGAGTCTGACTTTCTTCGTTCCAAGCTCGATACATTTTATTTTTTTGTTTATTTCAGATATTTTATAGAATTGGGTGCTTCAAGCTAGAATTTAATCAATTCAACTAATGCTAACAATTACAGAAACTCATCTGGCATTTCTTCCATTGCTTTCAGGCCGCGCCGCGCTTTCGCTGCTGACCCTAAAGGAGCTTCAAGCTCGAACTAGTTCTCAGAAAATAAATGCAGTATACACCACTTCCTTGAATTCTACAATTCTTGATGAACCTCGAACAAATAGAACTTGGAAGAGTCGCCATTGTCGTCCCTGTGAATGTCTGCGGTGCAGATTTTACTATCTTTGCTGAGGTTTTTCCAAGAATAAATGTAAACAATACAGCCGCTTCTAACCACGGTGTCCAATGACATTAAAAACTTTTGTTATTCATTCACCTTCTAATGGATGAAGAGCCTCCATTATCTCTCGAAAACATCAATGGGAGTGCTCTCTCTCTTGGAAAATAAAAGTTTATTCTTAGGGGTGGGAGGCCCCCGGCCCAAGAATGCGGAAATGTGGTTTCTGATACAAAATGAAAGTTACTTTAATTTTATTTATTTTATTAATCCAAGGACAAGCAGCTGATTTTCTGTGACAAAACTTTCTTAACGAACTCTTCTATTGCCTTTAGTTTGCTATTTTATAGACAGATAACAATTAAAGTCAACTCCAACAAAATTTCATCGTACTACTTCGTGAACTTAATTAAATAAAAATTCTGATAAACGTCAGTACACAAATTAGTTCCTAAAGATCACGAATCAAGCACTGTGAGCACTTTAATTAAACAAAATACTGGAAAGTAATCAATAAGAATTATATCTTGATTCCATAATAAATTAGTCATGCACCATCAGGAGATAAGAGAAATTGGTAAATTACCAGTCTGCATAAAGGATTTATCATGCATAGATGACATCCCAATGGTTGAGTCAACTATCAAGTCAAAATCCGTTCAAAGAGACAAAGCCAAAGGTAAATTTTGCAATATCTCTTCGCAAAACTTTTCAATACATCTAGAGTTCATTCAAGAAGAGCGCAATAATGCTAAAATAGACCTCAATGCACATGGAAGAGATCACAGATCGGAGTTTTCTGACTCGCCAATAAACGAAATTAGTAAAAATCATGTCTAAATTAGCGGTTTATCATGAATTAGGCGATATTCAAATGGTTGAGTCGACAATGCACTCTATGAAAAAGCCGAGTAAAACAACACAAGGTAATTTTTTTTTTTGTTGAAGATCATTATTCACCTCATCGCTATGTTTTAGAGGCCATTACAGAAGATGGTGGATCTGACATTTCTTCAATATTTCCTCATAAATGTAAAATGAAAGGTGTTTGTCTCATGTGGTAATCTCCTGAAATTAGATATGAGTATGAGCGAGCTTTCAGAGAGCATTGAATTTGATGAACAACTGGACTCAGGTAACAATTTAATAAATTATCCTTGCTCATCTTAAAAAACACAAGTTCCGCAATCGCAATCAACCTCATTTCGTCGAGGCAGTCGAAGGGTATATACAGAACAGCCAATCCTTATTCAAAAAACTAATGAAATCATCCCGCGTAAAATATTCATTAACATTGGGATAAAATAAGTCTTTCAGCTGTTTTCCAGGAGCTTCAGTCAGAAATTGTCACACAAGGAGACCTTATGCTCCTGAAAGAGATCAATGAGCTGAGAGCGAAGCTTAGGAAAGCCGAAGAAACCATAGAGACCAGGGCTAGAGAAGTGAAATATCTCAAAGGAAGAGTTGATGCCTTAGAGAAAGAAAAGAAAATTCGACGAGAGCAAAATAAAGACCTTCAATCCAAGCTTGAGGCAGCTCAAAAAGAATTAAATCACCAAATTTCCAATACAGAAAGCCTAAAAAAGCAACTTAGCGAAAATGAGATCAACAAAACCAATCTGCAGAATAGTCATCAGCTAGAGATTAAGGCTCTTCAGTCGAAGCTAACCGCGTCGCAAAAGAAGATTGAGATGCAGAACAACGAAATTCAAGAGTTGGAGAGCAAGATTGAAAGTTTTGAAGTAGAAAAGTCATCTTTACAAGGCGGACATCATGATGCCATAAGAGAGCTCAAATCGAGTTTGTCGGCTGCGGAAAGTAAAGTAAGTGATCAGGAATCTGCGATCCAAGATCTTAAGAGTAAGCTTGGGAAAACTGAAGAAGAATTTCAATCCAAATTAACCTCGGAACAAAAGAAAATAGATGACCAAATTCATGAAATTCTAAATCTGAAGAGCAGTATCAAAGCCATCGAAGCCGAAAAAGCGTCTGAGCAGTTAAGGTATCAAGATGAGCTTCATAACCTCCAATTGAAGCTCGTTGCTGCCGAAGGGAACGCGGGCAGCCTCTGCGAAGAAATCATGAATTTGAAAAATAATATAGAAGTACTCCAGGAAGAAAAAGCGTCTCAGCGGAAAATTAATGATGAATTAAAGAAGTCTCTCGAAGCTGCCAAAGAAGGCACTAGTATTCAGCAAGAATTGGCGCAGCTGAGAGAGGAAAACGCTAAGCTTCAGGAAGAATTGTCAGTGAAATCAGCAGTAATTGAAACTTTGCGTCAGACACGCCTTGAAAGTACTGATATAACGGCGTCGTTTGCGAACACTGAAATGGAATTCGATATGGCGAAGGAAAACAATCAGGACCTAATCACTGATGGTCCGATCACAATAATGAATCCGACAGACCCGAAGACTAAGACGATTCAAGAAATTAATAAATCTGGCAAGAGCGCAGACAGTTGCCAAGCCTGTAACATTTTCTAAATTAGATAACATTTATTTGTTTTGTTCCAATCGATGTTAATCAGTTATTTCATATTTATTAACCCAATTTTTCAACGTATTAATTATCATATCTTGTAATAAATTGCCGATATATTATTCTTATGAAGAACAGCAACCTAGAGCATACAGTAATTACATTGCATTCGCTAGAAAGAAGTTCACGCTATTGTCTTCTACTGTATTTTAAAGCTTGTTTGGATCATCGTTCCAAATTTGTCGACAATCATGTCTCTCTTCAAAATTTGAAACTATTTGCGAATTTTCCTTCCTGTTAAATATTTTAGAAGGAGTTTTATTCTTGGACGACTTACTGAAACTAATTTCTTAGAGTCGAAGAACGAAAACATGTGAGTTTCCAATAATTTTTGTAAATGCCAATTTTATCTTACATGTAATATAAACACTCGATCAAATTTTTTAAGGACATTTTCATACTACAGTTATGCAAATTCAAGGGATAAAAATCATATTTTCTGTCGAATGCAAGCATTCCAAAATCGATGCTTCCTTGTTTAAATACGTTTCGAAATTCATCTTTGATTATGAAGATAGATACTGTGGTATACTCTTTACTCCAGAAAACAAACATCGAAAGAAAATCCTATCACGAATAAAGTTTATGCTTGACAGCAGTAAAAATTACCAGAGTAGTCCTTGAAAGGTGGGCTTGTGTAAATCCGTTTTCCTGTACTAAATTCTATTATACCTGCACTACTGTCTTCAGTAATAGCCAACATTTGCCCTTCACGATTCCATCTAGCAGCAAAAGACACTTGAAAATTGTGGAATTAATTTAAACTTTATTTCATTTTGTACTTGTTGATAACGCTAAAGTCTTGATGGGCCGAGAGGTTCTGATATCGAAGATGGCTAAACGCTTGTCAAGATCAGCAAGAGAAATTAAATGTCCGTCAAATCTCCAATCAAACATCAGGCGTTCTGGCATGCAAAAAAAAAAAGAGAAATGACAAATCTGACAGTGTCTACAATAAATTACGACTTGAGAAATTTAGTGGATCTTTCATCAGAATAGCTTTCTTTTCTAAATTTACAAATCCAAAGCAATTTTCATGATATTTGGTCGCAATGATGGACGTTTCTGGAATTGGGTTCCAGAGACATCGACGAAATGCATGAGACATGACAGATTCTGAAAAATTAGCTTAATGTTCTGAAATAGTTTAGAAACCTTGCTTCGGATCAGCCAGATGTAATGAAAGGATTAAGTCATTAGTGTTGACATCTGAAATGACTATGACACCTGCTTGGTCGATTGCAGCAATTTTATTCCCTTCTGGGTCAAAACAAACGTCTTCCACCGCTCCTAAACGTTGAATGTGCATGAATTCGGTAAAAAAAACCGTTTTCTGGCTATCTCAGTTTACCTTTATGCTCCGGTTGCCATTTTGCTTTTCGTAAGATTTTCAAGTTTGAGCAATCGAAAAAATGATATTCAATTTTGTCTTTGACTGACATAAATGCTGCCACCGCTTTTTTAAACTGCAAGCAATGCCACCAGCTGAAAATAAAAGGAGAAAGTAAAAAGGGCAAAATCCGAACAGAATTACTTCCACCTTCCACCCGTAGATTGAAATGAATTTTGTTGTCTTTCGATAAGTCAAAAGCTACTAAAGTGGTTGGAGTCTGCCCATAAACACTTGAACTTTCGCAAAGCAACGTTCTCGTTTCTGGTAAATATGCTAATGTTTTTCTTGCTATTTTTCTTATCAATGGAATGAGTCATTTGCATTCGCTTACAAAGAGATGACTTTTGGGAAATCTTGATCTTTGTTACTTTTGCTGCTGTATCATAAATTAAGACATCATTCGACTCGAAATGTGCACAAGCGATCTTGAATTGCTTCTGATCAGCTAATTGTCAAATTCAATATGATTATTTTAATGATGTTTCTAAAAAGTGACATGAACTCTCAGGCTTATCTGATACTTTGCTAGTTTCCAGACTTTCTTCGGTTTTTTTTCTGATACTTGGCTCGTTTTTCGTTACCATTGATGACGCACCCTTGTTTTGTTTCCTCCTAAACTAAATTTTATGTGAAACATATAATTCTTCGAAAACTGTATCTTTAATTCAAAAATCTTAAAATCTTATGTTAATTTTTTTTTTAATTCACCTTCACGAGCGTGTGTAGCACACACGCTCAATAAACACAGGAGAAGATGAATGAATGGTTTATTAATACCAAAAAAAAAGTCTTATACTCGAACAAACATCTAATCTAAGAAACAGACATCATATGCAACTCCGAGGTCTGTTGTGGATAATTTCTCAGTTGGAAAGAAAGCATTGCTATTAGGAGTAGAACTTGTATAAACTGTTTTCCCTAAGACGAAGTCAATTACAAATGCACTTTTAGCTTGAGTGATAGCAAGCATTTTCCCATCATTGTTCCACTTCGCGGCAATCGGTCCTAACCAATTTTGATAAAATTAAATACTCAAATTTTACTTCCTGGGAATTTCAGGCTCTTTATGGCCTTAAAAGTTCTCATGTCAAAGACATTCACTATATCTTCTTTGTCTGGCAGAGCAATCAAATTGCCGTCGTATCTCCAATCAAATTTTATAGGACCTTGTTGTTTTTGAATAACAGCAACATATTAGAGCGATTTAGACGAGTTTTAATCTGAAATTTTCACCTAGTGAAATATTAATATTATCTTTGAACAAGAAACTCTTTCTTTCTGCATCGATAAAGCCAAAACTCTGTAATTGAAATTTAGTAGCAATGATAGAGGTTTCTGGAATAGGATTCCAGCGACATCTGCGAAATACAATCCTCGATGTCTCTAAATACAGTTAATTTGATCTATTTAGTTGTAGGATGGCATACGTTCAGCAGGACAAGGCAGAGGTAAGGTAAAAAGAACTTCATCAGTGTTTACATCAGACATCACCAAGACCCCTGACCGATCGATTGTGGCAATTTTAGCTCCTTCAGGGTCAAAACAAAAACTCTCAATAGCAACTAACCATCGGAAATTCAAGCGAACAAATTAGGAGTTTTTGTCATTGATTTCAGCTTATACCTTCATGCTCAGGTAGCCATTTTGATTCTTTTATGATGCTTTTAGTGTTGCAATCAAACAAATGATATCTAATCGAGTCTTGAACCGACATGAAAGCTGCAATTTGTTTTTTGGAATTGCAAACAACATCGCCAGCTGGCAAGAAGTCGGGAGTTACAGCATTTTTCGTCTCAACAAGTATTACTTCCGCCTCCGACTTCTAGTCTGAAAAAGGGACCATCATCTTTTGAAGCATCGAAAGCTACCAACTCATTGATTTGATCCTGAGGGTTGTAGGCGGACATGCAGAGCAAAGTCTTTGTTTCTGATAAATATTCCAGCCATTTTATTGCTGTTCTTTCTTAAGTGAGATAAAAACAAATATATTTTATACTCCTTGGAACAGCGGATACGCGGAGCTCTATAGCGTGAGTCCCTAAATCATGAAGAAAGATCTCATCAGCATTGTGATGGACACAAGCAATTTTGGATCGTTGCTGATAAGCCAATGGTTGATTCAATGTAACTAACTCTGTTAATCGTTCAAAAAAACACGTCTTATACTTTCAGATTTTTTCTGTATCTCCTTTGTCATGAGATTTTCTTGGTTTTCTTCAAAGAGATTCCCTTTATTTCTCGTCTCCATTGAGAACAATAGCGCGTTGCACTTTTAACTTTTTGTAAATTTAATTTTATCTCTAGGCTAAGTATCTTCGGCAGCTGCTATCTCAAAGTAAAGTTAGGGCCTTAAGTGCTTCTAAAGTAAGCTGAAATCCTTAACGAAAGCCTTTAATGGGTGGCATTATTGATGCAGCTAGCAGCGTCTTCAGAAGATCAAATATTCGTTGAAATTATTAGAAAATAGAAAAGCAATTAAAATTGAAGAAACGTAATGCATTTTGATAGGCAAATGATCATGGTAATATGGAATTTATTTTAACAATACTGCTACCCAAAGGCATCACCTACTCAATGAAACATGCGTCAAAAGCATTTCCAAGATCAGATGGATAGATTTGCTCAGGTGTTCCCGAATCATTTGTATCTCTGCTGGGAGTAAGACTTGTGAACACTGCTTTTCCTGACCCAAAATCTATCACTTTAACCTTCCTGAATTGAGTTATGGCTAACAACTTTCCATCATAACTCCACCGACCAGCATAAGGGACTTAAAAATTGCGAAATCTCAAAATCATGTAATTGTTAATTTGGTTACTTGTAAGAAATGAAAAAGTTTTAATGACTTTCGACGATCTCAAGTCAAAGATGTTCATCTTTTTGTCCTTATCAGAAAGAGAAATTAAATTACCGTCAAATCTCCATTCAAATTTCATAGGTCCTTATTTCAAGATCCAATTTGCTATAACTTTGAGAGCCAGTTTTACCTGATGTGATATTAATTGGATCTTTCATCAAGATAGCTTTCTTCTCGAGCTCTACGAAGCTGAAACTGGTTAGTTGAAATTTCGTAGCAATGATAGGGGTTTCTAGAATGGGATTCCAGAGACATCGACGGAACCCTTTTAAATGTGATGCTTTTCACAAATCAGTCCAGGATTCTGAATTGCTTATCATACTGTTTGTTGTGCGAGGTAGAGACAGCTTGCTGATAAAACAGCCGGTATTAACATCTGATATAAGCAACTCTTCTGACTGGTTAAGAGTAACGATCTTATTTCCTTCTGGATCAAAGCAAATCCCTTCGACTTCCCCTATCACCCAAAAGGTCAGGAGAGAAAGAAATTATCAAGAGTTTGATAGATTGATTGGAGATCATACCTTCATGCTCTGGTCGCCATTTCGATTTCCTTAAAATTTCTCGGTTTTTGCAATCAAATAAATGATATTCAATTTCATTCTTGACTGAGAGAAACGCGGCAATCTGCTTCTTGGAATTGCAAGCGAGATCACCGCCTGAAGATGAACCGAAAGCGTGAGAAACTTCGGGCTAAAGTGTTACTTGTATTTTTGCATTCGAAACTGAAAAAGAAGCTGCGATCTGTTCTCGAAGGATCAAAGGCTAATACTTGATGCGGCCTTTGATAAGGAGAAGTCGAGGTCATACAGAGCAAAGTATTTGTTTCTGGCAGATATTCTAGCCATTTTATACCTATGATGTCTGAGAATAAAATTCCAGCCATATTTTACTGGATGGAGTTTCTGAGTCCAAGAGCTTTAGTTCTTGAGTTTGGAAGTCATGTATCAATATTTCTTTTGGATTGGTATAAGCGCAGGCAATTTTGAACTGGCTTTGATCAGCTGATAGCGAAATAGATGAATTCACGCCAAGATTATCCTAAATTTATGAATACTCAGTGATTTCACTTGCGTTTTGCTGGATTCCATCCTTTCTTCGTTTTCTCTCAATATGATTTCGTTCTCTTTAGTTACTATTAGGAAGAGAAAATGGTTTTCGTATCTATTTGGAACCAAATTTTATCTTCACGTTAAACATATCCAAGAATTTGCTTGAGCGTTGAATATTGAAGTCTTCTGTCCAAATCTGATATCTTTAATAGACTAAATTTGTCAATTTACCAGGATCTTATTTCTTAGTTGAGGAAAAGTATTTCACTAATATTGACAGAGATCAGCAGCGAGCAAGATTGTGGCAATACAAGGGTTAAATTATCCTTGTGAATCTCTGAAAATCCAACACACAAGCGAAGAACTTGAGTGAGTATGTGGACATTTTTTTTCCTCTTTCTCTCTCTT
>ENA-UOTZ01001676-UOTZ01001676.1-compost-metagenome-genome-assembly--contig:-NODE-1676-length-14123-cov-24.881888_pt1 | contig 14123 bp, 8 predicted proteins | sample MGYA00238144_ERZ746983 | MGnify/ENA primary metagenome ERZ746983 (study PRJEB28759, sample SAMN06268863) | compost metagenome | isolation source: single cell | place: USA: California, Emeryville, Joint...
GATTGCTCTGACTCACCGCCGTATTTTGAAAAATATCTTCACGTTGATTCTCAATATTCATTAAATTTAAAGCAATATCTTCTTGCTTTTCGTCCTTCTGTGCGTTTTCCACAGCAGAAGAACTTATTCCTTCTTTCATCAAAAACTTTATTTGCTCTCCTTGGAGTTTCTCGCCTTGCTTATTCTCTTCTTCCTTATTAGTCTCTGCCTTGTTCTTTTTAAACTGTATGCTCTTTGTTAACAGAGGGCTCCCCTCATTCATTTCAAACTTTTCAACCACATTTATCACATTTGAATTCCTATTCGGAGATTTTATCGCTAAATCATCATCTTCCCGACTAAAGCTCCGACTGTTATCAGCAAAGTCGCTTTCGCTTCTAATCAATTGTCGCCTGACTCTGATCGCATCGCCTTCCTCATCAGTCAAAAATGAATTTCTGAAGCTCGCATCGCTCGTATTCAACAATTTCGGCTCTGGGTGTGCACCGGCGATTTTTTTCATAAATATCAAATCCCTTTCAGTCTAACGATAGATAAGAATAGCGTTGAGGGCTCTGATAAAAATAGTGCTGGCATACCTTATTAATCGTGCTGTAGAAACTCGACCAGACCTTTTTGATCTCTTCTTTGCTCCTCCGTATTTGTTCCCGTTCTTTTGTTACCCATTTTTCCAACTCTATTTTCTTCCTACCAAACGTCTTCGGGGAAAGGACTTTGGTTTTTAGCATCTCATTCATGTAATCTGCTTGAGTCTGATGTCGAGCATTTAAAGCCTGCTCTCTCATTTCTATCAGCTTCTCCATGTTTTCTTGCTGAAGCAACTCTTGGAATTTCTTTTGTGTGAACTCTTTAAATGGATTTCTCGTAAATAGACTTGGAGGTTGTTGTTGTTCATTGAGTTCGGGTTCAACCTCTTCGATAGCAGTTTGAGATGGAGTCTTCTCACCCGCCCTATATTTAAAGATGTGATCAGTGATATCATCAAACGGTTTCAGGGTTACTTTGGTGAAATTAAGCCTTTGGGAGAGCACCCACTATTCTGCCTTACAAGTTTCTCAGAACCCATCACAAGTCTCATCTGAGTGAGTCTTGGATCCCCAGTTCGACCCTCGCTCTTGCCTGAGAGCAGAGGTTGGTCGGTCTGTTTCGCATCTGCGTTTCCTCCAACCTCTTGCTCTTGATTGATCATGTCTGTATCAATGTACAGCTGTTTTTTACCCTTAAAACCCGCAGAGGTGTGGGTTTCAAGGTGTTGTGGTGCTTGTGAATTTTTTTGTTCGCCACTGGAGTGATCAGCTGATCTGTTGGAAAGTTGGACGGCTTCTTCTTCTTCGATGGCCGTGGATTGGGTGAAACTGATAATTTTTTGGATCTCTGAGCTTGTTTGCAGCGTTCGTTTGTTTTCTTCAAGCTGCCTATGCAAATTAGAAATCAAGGCCTTTGCTTCCGGATTGAGTGCTGAGTCAATGCTTTCAAGTAATTCAAGCTGTGCGATAATTTGATTCCATCTACTCGACTCTTGCTCTCTGAATTTGGTAAGTTCCTATGGTATTGGCAGAGCCAATGAGATTGCTCTTAGGATTATCTTTTACCTGCTGGCAATAAGTTACAAATTCCTTTGAGTCGTGAGCAGATTTTGAATTTGTTTGATCTCCTAACAAAATTATTGGAACTGATAGGAAATAACTTTTACTTGACGAAGTCTCCTTGAAATTAGCTGAACGTGTGCTTGTTTCATTAGACTGCTGGAAATCTGGCTTGTTCTCGGCGTTATAATTATTCTTTGCTACTTTACTGAGGTCTAGAGTGTATGTAGAATCGACAGCTTTTTTCTCTTCATTTTGCGCTGTAGGGATTTGACCTCCCTTCTTTTCTGGAGTCATTGTAATAGAGTTTTTCATCTCAGTTGCATTTTTATTTTCAGAATCATCAATGTGCGGATCTTTATGGAAATTTGCTGAGTTGATGGGAGCGTTATCATCTTGTTGTGAATTTTTGTGAAAGAGTCGGTCTGAATTTTCCTCAACTTTAAATTCAATATAATTCTCTTCAGAAAAAGGTCGAGTGCGCTTTTCCACATCAAGTGCATCGTGTTTTACTTCACTTTCAGGATTTTCTCGCAAATCCTCTGGCGATAGCGGTTTTGAATCTGCGTAAGTTTTTCCTTCAAAACTAAACTTAGCCACTTTCTGAGGCGGCAGCAGACGGGTTTGACTCTGAGCATTCTCCTTGGAGTCAGGCGATGTGAACAATCCCTTTTTATCACTGCCACCAGAGCTTTGAGTAAATTCTAGCCTTTGATTAGATGCTTGGCCAGGATGTGCATCATCTTCAGACTTCACAGGGGAAGTGTGAAGGCACTCTTGAAAATGGTCGAAGTTTGATCTTTCTGTCTGGCCTTCTCTGGTTTCGAGAAACTCATCAATATCTTGCTGCTCTCTTTCGGCCTCTGCTTCAGCAGCGCAGAGTATTTCAAAGTAACCCCTTAAAAATTTCCTCGTTTGATAGCCTCGAAAATGCTTTTGAATAAAAATCGCAGCTGCTTCGAAAATCTTGAAAATTTCGTGAAAACTGTTTTCTTCGTCTAACGCGTCGACTGCGCTCTTTACGTTTTCTTTTATCCTTTGGCCGATAATACTTTTGCCTCCTTTCTTGGAGGATGATGGACTTAAGATACGCTGTGAAGCCTGCCCTATGCTATTTTTATGCTTGGATAGTAACCCTTGAGAATGCTGAGCTGAATGGTGAGAGAGTATCACTTGGCGTCCTGGCTGCTGATTTTTTGGCACCGATGTCCCAAGCCCTGTCCTTGGGCTTATTTGATGCTCTTTCTGCATCGTCTGCTTCTGGGTTCCGATTTTCTGAACGTTGCCTTTAGGAGACTTCATTGCTTGGGAGGTCGAAATTTTGGGTGGGCTCTTTGGAGATTTGTATTGTTTAGTATCTTGATAATAGCTTTGACCTCGTGGACTTAGAAGCCTTTTATTTGGCTGAACCTTCTGGACTTCTGCTTGTTTGCTCGTTGAAGAAGCCGGATGTGTTGTTTTCCCACTTGCCTTGCGAGCGGCATCTTTATATCTTTTTTCCAGGCTAGCAACTTGGCTGAACAACTGGTCTATTTTCTGTTTAGCTCTCAACTCAGGTGCTCGGTCTTCAGACACTTCAGTCTTTTTATATGCATTTCCACGAGGAGAAACATTTTGAGGGCCAGGTTCTTCAACATATTTAGGCAGTGCCCATTCTGAGTTAGACCGTTTTGGCATATTAGAATGCCCTTGCTGTTGACTATTGTTAGGAACTGATTGTTTTCGATCAAGAATGCCCTTTGCGTCCTTTCCTGAACTTTGATTTTGCTTTGGCTTTATGGACATTTGATTGACGAACCCTTTCTGAGGAGATTTAGTCGATTTCATACCTTCAAGTGAAGTTCTACGATCTGTGATTCCCTGATTAGGACCTCTAGGACTTACGATTTTGGTGGTAGCTTCTTTTTTATGAGGAGAATTCCCATGCGAAGTAATTTTCTGGGTATCTATCAGGCGTTTTAAATCCGTTGATGACTTAACCTGCTGATGGATGCTCTTGTCCTTGGCAGCAAATTGCTTATTCACAATATTTCTGGGATCAATTTTTTGCTTTTCTTGAAATATCTTATCTATTTTACTCGCGAGGGGCTTCCGCGGACTTATCACGCCTCCCTTTATATTCTGTTGATATCCAAGTAATTTTGTGCTTTGGCTGCTCTTCAGTGTTTGCTCTATCTGTAAACTTTGTGCATTCTTTTTGTGGGTTTTTCCAGGAAACACTTTTTCAAAAATTTCCAAACCGCTCTTTGAATGGCTTGAATTCATCTCTATAAAAGTGATGTATGTGTTAAGTTTGAAGCAACATATAGCTCATTTTACGAGAAGAAGGGTTGCGAGAGTGCTGAGCTGACAACAAGTTGGAAGTACTAAGAAGTGGGTTTTTTAGATCATATTGTGGGTTGAGAGGGCGCAAAAAATTGTTATTTAAAGGGAGAATTGCACGAAATTGGCCTTCTGCGGCTATATTCGAATTCGACAATTGACTTGGCTCCTTAGAAGAGAACAATGATTTCGTTTTCTTATGCGATCCTTTAGAATCTGGTTTGGTTCGATGCGGAATTTCTGTGTTTTTGGCTTGATTTGTCAAAGATGCTTCTCCGGTACTCTCTCTTCTCTTATGATGCCCTTTCGGGGAGAAGAACTGAACGGGAGGAGTTGTTTCAAACTGATCGCGAGCAGTTTTTGGACTATAAAACTCAGTTTCAGACATTCTTCGTTGTTTAAGGCCCTGGATCGTAAGGGACAAAGGTGTGAAACCTTAGATACCCGAAAGGTGAGCCAAACAGAAGAAAAAGATCGAATAAGTACTCTTTGCTGCTTCTGTGTGGATAGTTACTGGTTCTGGGCTGACTCTCCTGCAGAGAATGTCGCTGTCGAAGGTTTGTGTAAGACTTCGACTATTTAAAAGGAGTTATTTTTGAATGAGAAAAGGTGTGAATATCAAAAAGAATGGTATACAACGCCAAAATACTGATACCTTGAATTATTATAGAGGAACGGTCGAAGTGAGGAGGTTTCTGTGTCAAAAACAGGAATGGCGGTTGTTGAAAGCTGCAAATTAGGTGTACTATTGCTAATTCCATCCAATATCATCTCGGAAACGTAGGTGCAAATATTTTAGTGTGTCCCCGCTTACTGATAAGATTATGTTTTTTTAAATTAAAGGTAATAACTTTTTGAATATGACTCCTTCGAATCAAGATTTGACTTGTCTAAAGGAGCTGAAATAAGTTACTAATCAAAAAGGTTTGAATGAAGCGTCAAGTTTTCATCTCATCGTGAATTTCCAAGGTAGCATTCAAAAAACGATTTGAGAGTATATTTTTTCAAATTCAAATCAAATGTCTATGGAGGTGTTGATAACGCTGACTTTGCATTTGTCTACAAATATCCGGTTTTCGTTCTCCAGTTTGGTGAGGACACCCAAAAGCATGTCTATTAGCGCTTAGCAGCTCAGTCTATTTTATAAAAGCGACAAATTTATTCGTTACACTCACTGTACATTCTGAATCAAATTATTCAATCGTTTCTTTGTTGCTGTTGTTGTAAATTGTAAAATTTGTCACACTCCAGGAAGCAGATGCTCGAAGGAATATCCTTGATTCACGTGATGATGATGTCTATAAAGCTTAATCACATTTAAAAAAGAATTTCAGAATCTCGGTATAATTTGATCTAGCAATTATTGCGTCTTACTTACTCTCTGATGTCAAATACATTATTCTTATTCTTTGACTTGTTACTATGTAGCTGGGGCTCATAGGACTTTAATTTTCTCTTTCCACACGAAATAAATTTAAAAAATTGAGTTTAACAGTCATCTATTTATTCACAAAGCTTACGAGAGAAATGCACCGCTACAATTCGTCATATCTTGTTAAAAACTCAGGTCCTTGGATCGACCAAACACAAGACGCATACCAGTTCCTCCTTCTCAACAAGATTTCTGAATCTTCACTCGAGCTTCAAATTAACTCACTCAATCGAAAAGATTGCTTTAACCTCTCTCTTCTCAATGATTTTTCTGCAATCTCAGAAGTCTCAGTCTCACCCGATTCATATCGGAGTCCCGTTCTCAATAACGTTCTCTACACTCTTTCCTTAATTCTCAAAAACACCGAAGCTAACCATGTCAATCTCAACTTTAACTATCAATTCGACCAACGCAGCCTCAAAAACCACCATAACCCGCTTAATTTGGGCTTAAAGAACAAGAAAAACGCGAGAATTAGCCTCAGAGACTATGAAGGAAACGGAATTAGAGAACATGTCTTATTTTTTAACAAGCTCATGAAATCAGTCAAACTATCATCTCTTGGATTCGAGAGCTTCCCTTTACCTCAATTCCTTCGAAGGACACTGCAGGGACAGCGTGGCCACCAGTCTAATCCCCCTCGACTAACAGAGTTCGGACTGCGCTTGGCTCACCTCGCGGAGGTACTTCTCCAAGACTCTTCTAGTACTCAATTCTTTCCACAGTTCACTCAGATTCTTAGCCCCTTCTCTTCAATGCGATATCGTTTATTGCCTTCTCATCTGCCTTTACATACTCTCTCTCTTAATCCTTTACAAATCACTCAGAAAAACATCGGAGCTTTGTTTGAGATCTTGAAAGTGGCAACTCATCTTCAAGTCCTCACGATCGGCCTTCAGGAAGTCAATGAAACAAAACTGGTTTTCCATGAGGCTCTACCAACTAATCTCAGCGTAAAGGAATTTAATTTGCTCATATGCGACTGTCCCACGGATGAAATCCTGAACGCCTCGTTGAAATTATTCTTGGAGCACATAGATTCAACTTTTCCCTCTCTAACAAAATTTTCGTTGGGCTCGTATCGTAAGGAGTTTAGCTATCCTAACGAATACAGCGCTAATACAGTGGAATTTGGATCATATCTCTGCGGCCTTTCAAAACTGAAGCATCTCCAGGCTTTTAGCATCGATACCGATATTTGCAGGAATATCTCTCTTGAGTTTTTAGGAAGCTGCAAAGCTCTGGAAACCCTGAAGATCCGAATGAATTCTGTGCTGGAATCTGCAAAGATAACGACCTTCCCAGAGAATCTCAAGGATTTTAATGTGTTTTTCCACCCTATCAGACACGGTTGCGACCCTCATCACCAAGAACTGTTGGTGTCCTCCCTAGCTATTCTAAACGAAAAAAATGATAGAAACGAGAGCATTGAGACTTTTTCTCTCATGGGCGCTGAGATTTACTCTAAAGCAGCAAACTTAGTCCGGTTCTGCTCCTTAATAAAGCTATCGCTTGTTGAATGCCGGATCAGTGAAGACGATTTATCAAAAATGCTCAACTACGAAGGCCTCGTGTCTCTTAGAGAGCTATGTCTATCAAGAACTTTGCTAGTCGACGCAGTTGACATCATTTGCAACACAAATATCCTCAAACTCTTAGGAAAGTCTAAGGTTTCGAGGCAATTGGAAGCGCTGGATCTTTCGGAGTTTCGACTCGCAAAAACGATCGGTGTAGCTGAAGAGTGCGAGCAAAACTTTGACAACCTCCGCAAACTAGAAATCCAGAATAATAACCTCCAGTTGGAGGGACTGAGGAATGTGATATTTACAAGATTTCCAAGGCTTGAAGAACTGAACATCGAGAATATCGACTTGACCTCTGACGCCATCATTAATTTTTTAACAGACAAACTGAAGTATATAAGTCATATTAAATGCATATATTTATCTTATAAATGCTACACCGTTTCGCGATGGAGTGACCCAAGAAATGTTGAAACAGCTGTCAATAGATTCGTTCAGAAGAGTGGGGGTCTGCCTAGAATACGAATGAGTTTAGAACCCAGGTATTCTTGGAATAATTGGGGCAGCTCTAACGCGGACAGATTTATATTTTACAAGTAACGCACAAAATTCTCAAACAGATGTATAAATACTCAAAATCTAAGGCTTTTTTCAAATTCTTTTAAGAATAATAATCTACATTTAAAATCAAAAAGTAAAAATTTGAATTCATGTACAGTTCTGGCTATAGACCAACAGTCGGCTACGGTCAAGCAGGCGACATCGAGAACGCGAAATTGGTCGCTAAAAGAATCTTTGATACCTACGACAAGGATAGAAATAACATTATTGACTTATATGAGGTCGCTCCAATGATGCAAGATGCTTATCGTTCAATGAACCGCTCATTCCAGCCCTCAAAGCTCGACGTTGACTCTTATTCAAGAATCCTCGATCGTAACTCTGATGGAAAAATCACCTTACAAGACATCGAAGCCCTCTGCATGAGATATTTGGTCGGAGAATACTCTCAAGGAGCAGGCGGCATCGGCGGCGGCTTGAAAACCAGCCAAACCCTGAAGACAAGTGGCTACACAGCTCCTGAAACCCGTGTTCAGGGAGGTATGGAGACCTTGAAGTCCAGCTACCCTGGCGAAAAGGAAAAAATGTCAGGATATCAAGGAGAGAGCTCCGGATTTGAAGGCCGCCCAGTTGTTAGAGGACGTGGTGCTGAAAAAGAGAAATCAAGCGGCTTTGGCGAAGGCCCAAGCCCAACTGGAGGCTACACCGGCGGATATGGCGGTAGCTATGGTACTGCCCCAGAACGCAAGTATCCACCAATCGTTCAGAGCCAACTCGACCAAGCTAGAAGAATCTTCAGAAAGTATGACACCGATCATTCTGGTTTCTTAGAACGTCCAGAAATTCCTCTTGTGCTGGCAGATACCTACAGAGCGATCGGAGTTGAAAAAACCTTTACTCAGGAAGAAGTCGATAGCTATATCAGAATGATCGATACTAACAAGGACGGAAAGATCTCTCTTGATGAGTACGAAGCCATCGTCATTCAAACTCTTCAAAAGGCTGGAATTAAATTCTAAGTTCGTCGTTGCTCCATCATCGGTAGAATTAATCTTGAAATTTGGTTACGTTCATCACAATATTTCTGTAACTAGTCATACAGTATTTACATATTATACCCATTTATGCTGCCAAGCCTAGTTACATCTGCGTCATAACAAATGAAATCGAATTAAGTCTTATATATTATTTGAAAAAAGCAAAGAAAATGAAGCTACTAGCCAGCCGGTCGTGAATCAACCAATCAATACCAAGTGAAAAGTAGTAGTTAGATTCACAATTCACATCACATTTGATATTGCGTTGTAAAATCGAAAGGTAGCTTTAAAACGATTTGCCAAACAAACAAAAAAAGTAAAAAACTTCTGCATATAAAATGTTTTATGAAAGGAAAAGGTAACTAGTTAGAAACAAATAGGCGAGAGCTAAATTCTAGACATTTAGGTTATGAACGAAAGCCGAAATTGAAAAAAATAATATCAGATAAAATAAAAAAGTGCGCCCTGTATCCATTTAATGTGAAGAGGGTTTTGAGATGGAGATCAGACACTCTAGAGACTCTTTATCTCTGTGAAATTGAATTAAATTAGCCCTCTTCGCACTGGGGATATTGTTGGTTATATCACAGTTGATCCTTGTAGTATTTAGAGGCATCCATTTTCATTGTTATAATATGTGTATGTATTTTGTGGAATTCTCGAAAAGTAACTGTTTCGATTGATCGACTGGAAATTCGAGCTAAAGTCTTGAGGTCTTGCGTCAAACGGTTGGTTAAGGTGGCTGCCATTTGAACCAGCAACATTTCCGAAAGAAGAATCAGCCTGACTGAAACTATTGGCGGTTGTAAAATTGCTGCCTGCAGCCAAATAACTGGGTCTATTGACTATTGATTGGAGATAGCTTAGCGAAGGGGAGCGCTCACAGCTCTTCCCTACCATCAGCAGCTCTGAGCTAGCAAGACGAGTCGAAGTATCGTCCAGCGAGGTCGCTCGTATTTCTTGGTTGGGTTTCATTTTAGTTAAAGTCTCATCGTAATTTTCTTTTGTCACAGGATGGATGTAGTAGACTTCATTTGTTGACAGATCGACAATCGCGTATTGCAAATTGGATCGCGCAATTTGCTTTTCTGTAAAATCCTTGTCAAAGCTTTTGGTTCTTAAAGGGAAATTTTGAGACAGAGAAGTCTTTGGCATTGGGAAGTTGTTATTTCCAGAATTGAATCTAGGAGTGGCATCAGGTTCAAGTGGGGCTCGATTTCCATAATTGTCATATGAAAGACGGCATTTCGGAGTTGATGGAGCCAAGCCGTTATCCTCACGTTCGAAGTAATGAGGCGCGCTATTCCTAATTCCAGGAAACACTTGGCTTGGATAGCAATCATTAACTCGGCTCATGCTTTCACGAGAGTACGCCGAATTTGTGGGGAGGGCTTGATGTGCCTCTGTTGGACTCATTATCATCTGAGAGTCACTTGGGTTATTGTACTGATAATTCATCTGCATGGTGTTTGTATTAGGATAATTGTCAGTGAATGATCGACTCTGTTGAGAGCAATAGCCTGTGAAATCTTGTCCTCTCGCTGATGGACGATTCGATGACGTGTAATTTACAGAGTCCCATTGCGGAATCTCAGAAAAGCTCGGCCCTTGGCTACTGAAATAGCTATTTTGTGTCCTTCTCGGAGTGCTTTGATATTGATACGAGTGGAAATTCTGATGATAGCCCATGGTTTCGGCGCGACTTCCAGGTTCGAAGTATGAACTCTCAGAGTTGTAGCTGCTTCGAATGGGCGTACTAGTTCGGTTTCTAGTCGATTCTTCTTCCATGAGTATTGAGCTTGTTGGAAGGCTCTTAAAATTGTTATCAGTTATTTCTCCCAGACTTCTTACAGCTCGACTATGCTGGTCCTTCGGGGCGGATTCATGAGCGTCAACATTCGAATACGTTCTGCTACCGCTGGGCTGCCGTGAAAAAGTGTCAGAGTCTGACTCAAATATTGATTCAGAATGAGTGTCGCTCTTTCGATTTTTGGGTCTCTTCTCTTTTGTATTGAGGAACTTCGTGTTTCCATGGATTTCGAACTCTTGCAGGAATTGATCAACAAGTTTTCTTTCCAGCCCCGTGCAATCGAGTTCAGATTCCGTTGAGACAAGTGAGAGGTTCTCCGACAGAGGCGCAGGGTTCCGGTTTTTCAGTTTTTTTATCAGCGCATTGAATCGATTTTTCACGGCGTTTTCAGTCCGATTTTTCATTCTCTTTGAGATATCAGCCCATTTCTTACCAGTCTCCTTATAAATTTGAAAGAGTTTGACGTCTTCCTCATCAGTAAATGGCGCTCGCGATATATTCGGATCTAGATGATTATTCCATCGCTCTCGACATTGCCTTCCATGACGGTAGACAACGCTATCACTTCGAGCGTTCAGCTCCTCAGCAACTTCTTTCCATTTTTTTGATTGACCTTTTTCGCTCATAATTTGCTCGAGTAGCTCGTCTTCTTTCTGAGACCAAGGCACTTGCCATGGAGCTTTCTTTAAGCAGCCTTGCCATCTTTTTTTGATCTGGTTGACGTCTTTGGTGGGGAATATTGCAGCGATGCTTGTCCATGTATCTTCAGGCTACAAACGGGAAATAAGGTGAGGAACTTTTCTTCATTTGAGAAACGAAATAAAATGAATTAAGCTCGAAAATTTAAACAATTCACATCAGGATAAAGATAATTCCAACATATCAAAGAGAGGGCAATTACCATTGATTCCATTTCTGCTTTTGCAACAAAAGAGTAATATATCAGAAGATGTGTTAGAAGAGCCACTTCATCATCGATCCATTTGCTTTTGTTCGTGTGTAAGATGCTCTGAGAAGACTTCTGAGATATCCGATCAAAGCATTCCAGCATTTGAATAGGAGTAAGAGGTTGCTCGATTTTCGCGCTTAAGCTGGACTTGATCTTTTCGAAGTGCAGGGCCAGTTGCTTCGAGTCTTTGTAAACGGAAGTCACAAAATTCACAAATTCTCGTCTTTTCTGAGTAAGGTAGGAAGAACTAAAGGATTGGTCCTCTTTGGAGAGATATTCATAGTTGGTGTTACTCGCGTCGAGATTGGAGAAAGTTGGCAGCATGAAGAGTGGTGACGTGTGATTTAGGAAGTAGATAGTTCTGATTAATCAGATTAGTTTTGGATTATAAGATCTTTTAAAATATCACTGGTTTTTAGCCAAGCATCACAAAAAATCGCACTGTTTTCACTGATATTTAATAAATTAGACTCATAATTTATGTCGTCGCAACTGGTTCGAGAAAATGGATAAATATATCGCTTTTTTAGACGATTAGCGTTCGAGTTTGCTAAGCAAAAGGCGTTGTGTGCTTCAAATACTATTTTCAATGAAAAGAATAAACGGTGGTGGTTTGCTTGTACTTTAGAATGCTCGTAGGGAGGAATAAAGCCTGCCCCTATCTGACATTGCTTGGATAGAGCTAAATGAAATGGATTTGAGTTTTAGGAAGCATAAGCAAGAGATGGAATGATGCTAATGTAGTTATCTAGATAAGGGCATTGAAAAGTAATCAAAATTGCATAATATCAAGTTAGTACTATGAAGAGTGCTCCTAAAGAAATGATAAATATGAAAAAAACATAGCATAAGGCCTTGGAAGGTGATTGCCTTGAGTGCTACAAAAACGCGAAGCTGGAATTGATCTCAAAATTTCCAGGTTCTTAAGAATGTTAATCAAATTAAAACTTCCGAAATCTGAAAATAATTCTGTTATAATTATTCATTCGTGATTGTGACCGGAAAAAGATAAAATAAAGATTCTCAATTCCTAATTTTCAAAATTCATTTTTTCGATGTTCTTTTCGTGTCTCTGAGAAGATTGGGTCTCACCGGATTGCTTAAGCTCAGGTTATCTACCCAAAATATGATTAAAGTTAGAGGATAATGAGTAGGAGAAGTAAGCCAAGCAAACAGAATTACATGGAAGGGAAAAATCGGATAAAACACTAGACAGCATCAAAACCCTACCAATGCAGACTTTTGGTACTTTGAAAAAGGGAGGAAAGCCGAGTTTTTTTGAAATAATTCCAACAAGAATTTAAGCGGTTAACATGATTCTTAGAATTAGGATTTTTGTATTTTTGAGATATTAAAATCGATGCGGTATTAATAGAGCAAAGTCCAGAACAGAAACTGCTTAATTAAAGTATTTAAGAAGTGTGGATCGTTTTGTCAGTAGAAAACCCATTCTCACAGAAATCTTGAATCCTAAGTCAACGAGGAGTAACTCCTTATAATTAGTTTTTTGTTTATAAGGCCTAAACATGATTTCATTTCATGCTGCTACTCGATAGAGATGCTGCTTTCTGTTAGTTGATACGCTGCATAAGCTAATCCAAGCGTAAGTCTTTTTTTCTCTGATACATTTTAAGGGAATATATAAATATCTCAACAAAGACCAGTTCAAGAGTTTTGGATGTTAAACTCTGAAGAAAAATCTGAAATCAAAATATTAATATTAACATGGCGACCAGATTAAATGAAAGCAACGTATCTAAAGCGCAGATTCAAGTTGATCATAGACTGGATGACTATTGGATTTTTGATTGCTTGTCAGCAAATATTATCCATTACATTTCATTTCTTAACGTATTGATCCGTAGTTGGCTCCTCTGGTGACCAATCAATTTGCATATTATTGCCTTGAGAACGATGAATCGCATTTGTTTGTATATATTTTCAGTTGTGTATCTACCGGTACGTCCGATAAAGTTCTACACAAACAGATGAAATATAGTTAAATTTCAGTTATAAGCGCGGACACAATTTCTGCGCAACGATAAACTTTTATAAATAAATATCGAATTCGATAACGAAGTCGAAAACTCGCTCTTCAATAGACTTGATAAGATGTTTCCTCTTGGCATAGAAAGCAGCTTCCCTTCACTGAACAAAATGAAAACCAGCAATGATATGGACATTGAGTTCCTTTCATGCGATGGATTGCTAGGAAACGAGCTATTCAAGAAAGAAAACCACAAAGAAAAGCTGTTCTGCAACCGTCCGACGCAAAAGGTAAATTCCTTTGCCTTCCCTCTCGTCCCTACACACGCCTTCCTCGTCAACATATTGAATTTTTCATTTGACGCATTCATTATTAATCTCTATTTATTCCATAGGCCGATCGATTCATTCCACCCAGGCAGTATGATCAGTTGCAGTACGGCAGCTACCTTATCTACAACCATGCTCAGGCCTCTCCTGAGGAAACGAACTACAAACGCTACTTAAAGGAATCGCTATTTTCCAATTGTTCTTCATTTTCTACTACTGCTGCTACTTCCGACTTCGAAAACTCCTCTTTTATGCTAGACACTAATACAGCCGGCCCCTCCACCAATTTTAGGATACTGAACTACAGCTATAACTCAGCTCAGAACCAGCCGCTTCCAATATTAACGCAAGTGCAAAAAGCTCATCACTCACTCATCACTAAGGCGAAACCCAAAAGCATTCAAAAGAGAGTTTTGCCAACAGCACCAGAGAGAATACTTGATGCTCCAGAGTTATGCGATGATTATTATTTGAATCTAATTGACTGGGGACGAGATAACGTCCTTGCAGTCTGCCTAGGCGCATCGCTATACTTATGGAATGGTAATAACAAAGAAATCAGCCAGTTACTAAGCGTGGAGACAGAT
>ENA-UOTZ01001677-UOTZ01001677.1-compost-metagenome-genome-assembly--contig:-NODE-1677-length-14118-cov-9.731857_pt1 | contig 14118 bp, 11 predicted proteins | sample MGYA00238144_ERZ746983 | MGnify/ENA primary metagenome ERZ746983 (study PRJEB28759, sample SAMN06268863) | compost metagenome | isolation source: single cell | place: USA: California, Emeryville, Joint...
TGAGCATAAACATGAAGGGAAGCAAAAGGACGGGAGAGTCTTGGTGCAAAAATCTTTTTGTGAATGTTTTAAGTAAAACTTAGAATATGCGCCTTTTTTAGCTGAATTTTAAGGAACAGATGAATATTTTAAAAGCAGAAGGCTCAACGTTATTGTTTTCAACAAAAGTATACCATCTCATCCTAAGATACCTAACTACATATGGGAGATAAACTTTGCAAGTAAGCGGTCAGTCGCATGGTTTCAAAAAATATCATAAAATGTTCCCCATGATTCTGAAACAGCAAACCTAGCTTGATTATTATTTTATGAGGTGACCACTCTAACCAAACCATCCCAAAAATCAATGAGCTGTTTAGACTAGTTAGATTATATCATTAATCCTTAATGATTGATATTCTCGATTTGCTCGTCTTCTAGAAAGTTTTGAAACTTTAACAAAGGGGATTTAAGGCATCGAATTCCCTAATACACATTCTTAATGAATTTCACTTTGATTTTCCTCATAAATCTCTTTATTCCATCACTAAACATCCATACATTCCTAACTCTTCTCAATCACCATGACTTAGCTAGCATTTTGTTCTCCTTTCCTTGATTGCTTTCCGATAATTATATGAGATGCACTTAAACTGTGCTGTCATACATACGTCTGATGATTTTGTCCTCATTTATTAAAACCCTGATTATCTCTCATCTCATGATTTGAAAATAGATCTCTTAAGAACACTTGCTAAAGTAGCATTTAAGAATTAATCCCAGAATTAACAACCAGCATATAATCGAACTTAAATCAATCTAACCGCAATGGATAATCTGCAATTACCTCATGCAAAATTATTGTACTTCGTTTCTGAGCTCTGGAAACGACAGGAGATCACTGACGCCGAAAAGATCACCATTAAAGAAATGATTATTAACGATGAAGCCCCAATATTTAACCTCTTGGAAGATTATGAAGCCAATTCTGACGAAAGTCAGCTGAAAGAGTCGGTTATTGAACTCGTAAGACCAAAGCCAAAAATTATCAAAAATTTTGAGCCTCCAGAACAAGACGACGTCTCTTCGCCGCTTGGAAATTCGCTCTTTGAGAGGAAAAAGAGACAGAATAATAAAACAGAGCTTCATGGACTTGCCGAAGCACTTAAGCCTACTGACAGTAAAGCATAGATATGGAGACGCTTAGCAGTTGTAGAGTAGAAATTCCGTGAAGGAGACTCATTTAAATCGAAAGATGGAGATTCATAGAAGGTTCAAATAATAGAAAAATAAATGTTGCATACTTATAGCATTTCTGTTCAATGTTGCGTAGTTTTTGACTTGTTTTTTTTTTTCACATCATGACTCAGCTGAATTCTCCATCCGATTTGAACGAATACTCAAGTACTTGACAATCGTATTCTATTTTAGCAGATAAATTAGAATTAGCGGATGCTTTATTATCATAACGAAAAACCCTTAGGATCATTCAAGCTTAATAAAAATGTTTTAGATGTAGGCTTCCTCACGGCTTAACATCTTGCTTTTAATCAATTGAGTGGTCGTTAGCAAAGCATCTAGGATCCAACGAGTGGTTAATTTCATCAGCGTTGCTAACGAAGGTAATTTGACGTGAATCCGTCATCTCCTAGGTTGCATCCCAAGAAAGATTATAGTTCTTCTTGCCAAAATATTACCTCAAGGTAGACAAACAAAGAAGTCTGAGCTATTTTTGCCTTGAAAAATTAACCTGTTAGATTTGAAATTTTCCGAATAAAAGGCTACTAATCCAGTAGATTTATGAATTTAATTTACGTTTGATAGAAATTATAAGAGAAAAATGGCAAGAGATTGATTTCGTTTAGTCTTGTTGAGATAATATCTCTTATTCAAAGTTCACATAGTATTTTTCAGGAGGTATCATGATTTGATATTGCATCGTAAGATTTTGGTTTTCTATCACGACAATTCAATGCTTTAGAATGCATGCCTAAGCCAATTAGCTCAACCCTACTTCTGATTATTTCTTTCTAATAAATTCGTAACCACTCAACTAGACCCTAGATTCCCAAAACACTGGAACTATCTCTGTCATTGGACGAAATAAGCAACAATTATGTCAACAGAAAAGAATCTGAGAAGGTGATGAGAAACAAAGGAAAAAGCCAACCTCTACATTCGAACAGGTTGCTATTGGCTTCAAGTCCTCGTTTGAAAGATAAAATGAAAATCTCCTCATGTTATAGGCACACTTCTTGACTTTCTGATGAGATGAGGAAAAAAATGCTGAGATTATGATAAATATTATGATTTTTTGTAGAATTGTTCCCTTCAATGCAATATTTAGAGAACAACACTTTTCTGGGGGCCTGTGGTTCAACAGTAATTTACACTTCTACAAACACCATTTTTGTTGAACGGCCAAATTCCCTCAATTTCTGACAACCTCATTCTGTACATGAAGCACTCCGCTGGTTCGCAATTCATTTATAACTGCTCGCCCTTAACTCGAAGATCACATTTTTACTGATCCTTCAGCTAAAATAGCGAGGACCTATTTTTATCGAGTTTGTTGAGCAAGTAAAATTGCAATAAATACATGTGCAAAATTACCCGAAGCGCTTTTTTTAAGGAATGGCACAACTGTGCATGAAACTATCTGACTTCCCTTCAAGAGAGACGTTCATTAGCTCAACGGAGACAGCAAGAGCTGCTTTTCAGCAAAACTAGAGAAACTCAGATTTAGCCTTTTCAAAGCAAACAACAAAATTGGCCAGCTAACTTAATATCTTCGAGCCGCTTTCTAATTGGCTGGAATTTAAGCCGTTGTTACAAATTTGATGTAGACTTCAATAAACTCGTAAATTTTCTCATCTAAGAAATTTAGAGTCTGAATTTACAGAATTGAACAGATAATCACGCTAGCAGCCAAATTTTCTGACTAAATTATTTCAGTATTTTTAAAAGGGGGTTTTTAATACACTGGAGTACTTATTTAATTGGGAATCCATAGCGTTCTCCCTATAATTAATTGATATTCAGATCAAACTATTTGAGTTGAAACAACTCCACATGAGTTCAACTACGAGGTCGAAGAACATCGCTCCCATCACCCAGCCTGAAAGCAAGTCTTCCGCTGGGAGATGGAGTCCCGAAGAGCATCAACGATTTGTTGACGCTTTAAAACTCTATGGAAAGAATTGGAAGAAAGTCGAAGAGATCGTTGGGACCAGAGATGGCACACAGATTCGATCGCATGCTCAAAAATATTTCGCGAAGCTGGAGAAAGAGAAAAAGCACGAAAAGAAAGCAGCTGATAAGAAAGACCGCTTTGAACCGGCTGAATCACTGAGAAAATCATCTGAATCTTCGATTTCTACTCACCACACTCAGCAAGGTAGAATTATAGCTAAACCGACTACTAACCTCTCTGGACAACTAGAAAACTCCACAGAGCAGCTAAAAGAAAACCTTCCGCTGAGTGAGAGCAAGGCTCAAGGGCCAAAAACCGCGAACGCCATTAAACCTGAGGAGAAATCGAAGGATGCCTCGGTTGCAGGCGAGAGCAAAATCGATGAAGAGACTCGAGAAGAGGCGAAGAGTCCGGTGCAAAGCACTCAAAGTGAATTAGTTACAACTCCAGTGAAGCAAGGAGGATCACAGCCGATGACAACATCTGTTTATGAAACACTCCTCAATAACTTCTTCCAAAATATGAATCTCGCTAACCAACAGCGATCGTCTACTACTTCAATACCGTTTCTGGGACTACTACCTTCTAACGTTTGTGTATACTTGAACTTGAGGTAAAATTTCGATCGATTTTCGTTTGTGTAACCTTCATTTCCTTATAGGAAATATCTCTTAGAGCATAACAAGTTCAACGCTTCACTAAAATTATCAGATTTAGTGGATTTAAATTCTGGGACGCAGCAAGTTGGAGACGAAGAAGAAGACATCTATAAGATGTCGAATGCGGGTAAAAGAGTCAAACAATTGTAAATATCATCATAATCGAGTCTAATTAACAAATACTACTCGACTTTTTGAAAATACGCTTACAAAACTCCGTGAAATTGTTGGATAAGGTAGATCGAGTTGAGCCTTGAGACCTTTGTCATATAGTAGTAATCCTCAGGCTATCAATTCATTTTACCTTCCAACATCGTTTTTTTGTCTCAAAGCAATTTTTATTTTACTTCTATTGTCTATAAGTTGTGTGTGTGTAATTATTGTAAATAAATAAGAGTTAGTAGCTTTGACGTGATCTAACTAAGAGGATTTAATTCATGTTAGGAAGGATCTTTCTATATGTAATTCGACTTTTCGGAACTATATATTGACAACAGAATTCGAGATCATGATTCAGAAATTTTCTTTTTCTTTTTCCTTCGAGTTGTATCAAGCACTATGTATCAAGAAGCTAGAGGAAAACCACATGGAACTCTCTCTTTGCGTATTAAAAGATTAGCACTAGCTTCATTTTCTTTTTTCTTATTTATCATATTTGGATTGGTTTCCGCTATTTGACAATTAATTGAAATGTCAATCTCCCATTAGACGAAATATTTTCCCCCTATTGGGTTCTGAAGAGATTGATAATTGGTTTTCTCTCTGATAAATATCTGGTACTGAAACTTAGTGTGCAAACTTCTCTCTAGTTAATCTGACAATTCTTATGAGCAGTTCATAGTCTTGTAACTCTGTCTTCATCCATCATCGGATTTCTATGAATTGAAATATATCAACATCTTCAAATTTGTGCAACTCGAGATGTTTCCATGTCTTAATCCACACTCAATCGTTGTTCGGCAGTTTGTCTCACTTATATCATTTTTGCTGTTTTGCTTTTGATCTCCGCAAAATACAAATTTTATTCACGGATGCAATTTACTTAAATCTTTTAACAATTTGAATAAGGACTTTGCCTCGAAGCTTTTCATCTATGAAACCTAAACTCGTAATCATCTCAGGCCTTACAGGAGTTGGAAAATCTCGGTTTGCTTGTCAGCTAGCAGAAAAACTCTCATCACCAATTATCGTTGGAGATTCTCTACAAGTATAATAAATTTTCTCATAGTATCATCCTCATCATTGGGTGTTAACTTGCACAATCAGATCTACAAAAATTTTCCAATCTCATCTAATTACCCATCCGAAGAAAACAAGAAGCGGTACTCATATGAGCTATTGGGAGAAGTTGACGTGCTCGAAAATCGATTAATTGCGCTTGAGTATAGCTATTTCTCGACTTCTTTTCTGAATAAATCTCCTATGACTGCTGCTAGCTATCGAAAACTTGTATTAGAGCGCATTGAGTCCGTCGTTGCTAAGGGAAAAACTCCAATAATCGAAGGAGGCAGCGGATTTTATCTGAATTACTTGCTCACTTCAAGCAATAATGAATTTGATCCAGAAACATGGGAAAGAGCAACTCAAGAAGCACGACGAATGATGAAAGGTTTCAAAGACCTCAACGAATGGTAATTAAAGTTTTGACTCTTTTCGAGTACGCTCGACATTTAAGCCTTTTGCAGCGTTGAGGAAATAAAGCGTCTATGCCCTATCTACGACGACTCTATCGATCCAAAGGATCATTATCGCCTTGAGAAAGGGCTTCGTTACGCGATCGCTTCAGGAGGAGCTGTCTTCAGTCACAGACAGAATTTGACTCATCAGGTAAAGGAAAGATTCGATGTCCGAGGCTTTGTGCTCGTGACGGATCCCATATCAATGAAACAAACTATAGAAGCAAGGTATCAAGCTGTCATTTAGCTGAAACCTTACTAGAACAACTGATAGATGCGATAAAATGATTGAGAATGGGCTTATTGACGAGTATTTAGAGCTCTTAGAAAAAGTCAGAGAGAAACCGGCTGAATATAGAGACCTTCCTGTGCCAATAGGTACATATTTTTCTCAAAAAAAGAAACTATTAACCTTTTGCAAGGGTATACGCAAATATCAAACTTAATTAACGCTCTTCAATCGACTACAATTCAACCAAATGTGCATCCAGTGAAGTACTTATCGCACGCTGAAGACGAAATTAGAAATTTTATCGGAGAGTTCCAAACGAAATCTAGGTATAATTACATCATCAATTGCTCCTCGATATAATGTATCAACTTGGAATCAAAACAAAAGGCAATATTCAGCTTACCAAAGGAAATATTTCCGTCAGAAATTCAAAGATTTTGCCTGGGTAGAGGTTCCTACGGACGCTGATGCTGATACTGAGAAAGCAATACTTGAGAAGCTTGAGCATCTCACACAATCAGAGAGAGCGGCCTATGAAGAAGAACTAAAATCCGAAGAGAATATCAGGTATGTTTCCTCACAGAATGGTCCTTATAACCTTCTCTAAAGAATTTTAAACGAGCTCCCTTCAAAAAAATTAACAAGGATTTTCAAACCGCAAGCTTATGAATATAATTACGGATTTCTGCTAAACTATTTTATACAAAAATATCATCATAAGCTTTTAAATCTGGGAAAGGTCACTGAATTTGTATAATATATGAGCATAGGCCGTGTTTTCATATTGACAATATTGATAGAGGAACTATAAAAAAACGAACTAAATAAAATACACTATTTTCTCTTCATCAGACTAAAATACTCAGCCTAAAGTTAAAGCATGGTTTAAATGAAGCTGCTATCATTAAGAGAATCTCCTCGATTTTTCTTCTTTATTGTAAAACTTGGTCCAAAGGCATCTTTGTGAGCCTTTTTCTTGTCAGTAGTTGGGGGTCGAGTTGACGTCTTGAGCGAAAGAAGAGTTTGATTCAAGCTGTCATTGAGAGATATTTGTTTTGCTTGGACAGCAATCCCGTATCCAGTCTCAATGGACGACTGGTTCGTGATACTGCGAGATTTTGAGCTTGAAGAAGGGACCCGATTAGCCTTCTTTTTTGATGGGGCACCGATCATCTCCTTTATTACATTACCTCCAACTTCCGCCTTTAACCCAGTTGGAGAACCTCCTGTCTTATAGGATTTGAACCGCAATCGCTCCTCAAGCTCGACCGGAATAGATCTCTGTGAATCTCTCTCTGTGTTGGATTCCATAATCGCCTTCAGAGGCATATTTCCCTGCTGGTCTAGTGCTTTCAGATGCGCTCCCGGTGCTTTATAGCTCGGTTGATTTTGATTGTGATTTTCTCGAGGCGAGTCCTCTTTTGAATTGGTCTGTGGACTGATCTCTCTCGTGTGATTTAGATCGGAAATACCCCTGCTTTGAATGACCAAAGACGCAAGATTATCCTTCTTCTTTTTATCTTGAGAATGCGGAGACAAACTCTTCATCTTCCTCGTCCTTGAAAGTGAACTCGAGCTGTCGGAAGAGTCTCTCTCAGGGAAGAAGTTACGCCCTCTGGCCAATTTGGCCTCGCCAGTATTATTTGCTTTTCGGTTTCTTGAGCCTTTGATCATGAAGTCTTGACTGTTTATGATAATATGCTTTGAAGCAGTGTATGTGTTCTCACTGCTGATGGTGTTTGGAGTTTGCCCTCTGAGCACGACTGGAAGAGAGCCTTGTGCAGAAAATTCTCTGCTGGAATCCGTGAATAATCTATATGGTCCTTGTGATGAGGTGCTCTCGGGAGTTTGCGTCCTGAGAGGCTGCCCTCGACTGCGTTGAGCAGAACCAGCCCTCATTTTCTTTTCCCTAACGTCTAAATTCCTTAGGATTTTCAACTCAAGGTCCACAGTATCTTTATATTTAGAGTATCTAAATGCGATTGTAAAGCAGCTAAAAATTTTTTTCTTTTACTTTTGTGTCGCCTCCTTCACCTGAGCTGTCAATCTCTCGATTTTTGCAGCATATTCCGCATTTTTGGCTGTCAGAGTGTCTATGGTAGATTGTAATCTACTCTCCAGTTCTTGGAGCTGTTGCTGTGATTTTAGCCTTTCATCAGCTGCTTCCTTCAATGCTTTTAAGCGCTCCTGAGTCGCTATCTCTGCGTTTTTCTTGTAAATTTGATTGATAGATTTCAACGATTCTATCTCCAGCACTAACCGATCACTCTCCGTCTTCAATTCTTTAATTTCTGTCATTGAACTTTGCATCGAAGATCTCTATCAACCAATTTCCGTTAACAATCATGATAAAACCGGCCAGATCATTACTTTCAGAAAGAGATTCGTGTCGAACGTTTCCTTATCCATTTTGACTTTCAGCTGCGAAATTTGCCTTTCTTGTTGGGTAATCAACGAATTCAGCCTTGAAATCATGCTTTCTTTCTCTGCGAGTTTCGCCTTTAAGTCCGACAGCTCACCGAGAGTTGACTTAACGTCGCCTTCTAATTTTACTCGCATTTCATCAATCTTCCCTTGAACCATTTCCTATTTTCCACATTATTGTTGCCGCTGTTTCTCTCCCATACCTTACCTTGAATTTATTCTGATATGCATTCTCCATGCTCATTATCTCAAGCTCATGACTCTCTTTCATCTTTTCCATTTGGATCATTAACCTTGAAGTATTTTTCAACCACTGCGAAGCACAAATATAGACAGTACCTCTCGTATTTCGTTTTCAGCTTTTCGAATTCAGCACTCGTCGCCCCATCCTCATGCTCGAGCCTTTTGACTGCATGTTGAAAGCTTGTTCGCTCTGACATAAGATTTCCTGTTTTCCTTGCCGTGTGGTCCCCGATGGATGATAGAGCTTTGTCGGAATTGGTTCTGCGGATCTGGCCATGCTCTGTGCTGCGACGTTCGACAGCGTCCCAGAGGTCGTTGTGACTGAGGACGGTCGAAATACTGCTCACAGAACCTGCAATTTCAAATTTTCGGCTCTTCTTAAAATCTTCATCGTGTTCTCTACATACATATGCTATTAAGTGGAAGGGTCGCTCAGTAAAGGTACTTATTATTGATGGAGAGTTGACTGAGTATTTGAGTGAAATGTTGTGCTCGGAATTCTCCCCAACGACGAGAAAATTTAAAGTTTTTATCCTGAAAGAATTTTTCTGCGTCTTGTAAATCCATTCCGGAGTCGTCATCATCGTCCTCGGAGCCAGAGTGCTCTGCAGAGTTTTGCTTTTGAAAAATCATATGTTCGGTTTTTGATAAAAGTCTGTTTATTTCAAATGAAAATAAAAGTTGATGTATATTTTTCTGTAACTATCTGGCAGATCAACAATGCTAGCTCTTAAATTAGATTTATCTTGTTGATCAGTTTGAGATCTTCTCTTCACCACTGTATCACTTCGAGCCCTCGTCGGCAGCTGAATTTAAAGATGTTCCTCTTTCTTCAGAAATACACAATCCATATAGTTCTATTATTTTTAAAGTAAAACATATATCAATTATCCTATTGTTCAACACTAAAACTATATATTATCAAAGTAATGTTTATACGGTGTAATATCCATTTGATAACTTTTCAAAGGCAGAATGCGTTTCTTTCTAAGCAGAAGCTCTTTTCAGGAGCGATGACCCCACCAACTTCAAGCAGACTCAAAACACTATAATCTTTTCATTTGAAGTTCAGTTTCCACAGCTTCTTCCTTAAATTACTTTTTCTCTTTGGAATTAAGATAAACTTTGATATTTTTGAAATTATATATATTCATATATTTTTTCAAAGCAAGGGGGGTATAGGTTCTTACTTCAATCATTATTCAAAATAAAATAATTATCACACACAACATCGGAAGCATTCAGTCAGATACTAGCAATTACAACCAACGTTACAGATTTGTGTTCTGTGGTTGTCGTTTCGTCCAATTATCTCCCCCCTTTTGTGAGAAATGCCATTTTGTCCCCAGTACTGTCCACAGGGACCTGATTTGAGTTTTTCGAGGCCTCGTTTTCAACGGCCATCTTCTTTTCCTCTTCTTCTTTAGACTTCTGAGTGACTAGGCCTCCAGCGGTGGCGTTTTTGCTCTCCTCATTTTTCTTTTTTTCCTGAGCCAAGATATTCCAGTCATATTGCCAGTCTAGCTCGAAACCCGACTTCACAAAGAGATCTTTCAGCAGTGTTTTCACGTATGTGTAGTCAGGCTTATCCTCGAACCTTAAATTCCTTGAATAAGTCAAGAACGTCACGAATTCAGTTGGCAGGCCCTTGCATAAGTAGTCAATGGGAGTACTGAGCTTCTTTTCCATGATTCTCTCATACTTGTCTTTCTTGTTGTTGGCTCTCATGTTTTGCCAAGGCAAAATTCCTTTGAGGAAATAAAGGAGCACATAACAGAGAGATTCTAAGTCATCTCTTCTTCCTTGCTCGATACCAAGATGGGTATTGATAGAAGCATATCTGGCTGTTCCTGTGAGATTTTTGTTCTCTCTGTAAGGGATATGCTTGCCGTCTTTCCCAATGTACCGCTTGGCGAGTCCGAAATCAATCATGTATACTTTGTGCTGTTTCTTTCCTGTTCCAATGAGGAAGTTGTCAGGCTTGATGTCTCTGTGGAGGAAATGACGGGAGTGAACGTATTCAATTCTCGAGAGCATCTGGTCACCGAGCATCAAAGCTGTCTTGAGACTAAATTTACGATTGCAGATGTTGAACAAGTCTTCCAAAGATGGACCGAGCAAATCCATAACCATAATATTATAGTCGCCTTCTGTGGCGCAGTAGTAAACGTGAGGAATGCCTTTGTCGATGACAGAAGTGTCTTGGAGGAGATACTGATAGAGCTTCGCCTCGTAAAATAATTGAGGATGCTTGGTGTTTGCGTTCTCGAGTTTGACGGCGACTTCTTCGTTCGTTTTGAGGTTGATGCCATGGAAAATCTCACCAAAAGCACCGCTACCAAGCTTGCGAGTCAGCTTGAAGGTCTTATTAATTTTTAGCTCCATTATTATCTCCTTTGTTTTTAAAAATTTTTTTACTTGGAGCAGGTACCTGAACTCACGAAAAATATAATTTGTTAAAAATATTCCTTAAACTCAAAAAACCGCCACAGCGGTTTTGCATGTTATGTTAGTATAAGGATCTGGTTTCCGCACAAGTGCAGATCCTCAGAGAGAGAGAGTCAAAATTTTATATCTGTAATTGTAAAAGAATATCTTCAATCTCGTAGAATTTAGTCAGGTGTTTCATAAATATTCTAAGTTCAAGCAACCTCGAGGTTGAGTTCATGGCTGCCTAGAATAATGAGAAGAACAAAGAGACTTACGTACTCGTTAAGGTTAGCTGAGATGTGTAGTGTGATGTAATGTAAGATAAATAAAACGATTTAAGATTAATATTTGAATAAACAGAGGGATGTTTATCAGAGTAATCACAATTTTTGTAAAATTAGACGCATATTGGGTTAGTTCAAGGAGACTCTTTACAAGCGGAAATGACGATAGATTGATTTTTACCTGAAACCTATTGATAATTGCTCTGCTAGGTTGCGAGTGTTATTTAAGATACTTCACTGAGGACTGAATTAAATCTGCTTCGAACCATTTACATAAAGAATTAAGAATTTAACCTCTAATCAGTTACCTCAGTGGAAATCTTACAAAACATATAGTCAATGAATTTCCATTCAATGATAATCATAAAGGTAATGTAAATTGACATTTATTTATGAATAAGGCTCTCATATTCAATATAATTTCTCTCTCGGTGAATAATTTAGAAGTAATGCCAATTTACTATCAATTTCAATCTATTTGAAATAGTAGTGAGTGGTAACATCCGTTCAACGTGGGAGATCAGGTAGAACATCAAAAAGTCACGTTTAATGAGATGAACCTTCTCCATCCAACAAGGACTAAATTCAAGATGCCTTCAAGGCTCAACTTTCATAATTAAGGAATTTTACTATTGTCTTACTTGCCCTTATTGCATTAGGATAAGAATTCCAATTATTAATTATTGTGCATTAAAACAGATTCTATCGAAATGATCAAACGTCTTGCTTCCTTCGCTAAAATCGCAGAAACCAGCCTCTTCAGATACACCTGTGTTCGTTACATCGGAACTGGAACTGGATCCACCGAAAGGGAAGCTACCGAGGCGCTGGAACTTTCAAAGAAAAAAGAGCATGATAGCACCACTCTTCAGAGCTTGAAGAACCACAAATGGTTACAGTACGATCCAACTCACACAAAATCAATGAAAACTCACAAGAGTGACGCTGAGCAAAGAATTCACAGGATTCCTGTAATTTTTACAGATGCTGACGTGGTAAGATGCATGGGAGGAACTGATATTGAAAAAGGACACCCTCAAGTCTATATCAAAACGAACGAAACGAAACCTAACACATGCAAATATTGCGGGCTCAGGTTCCAAAAGAACCCTCATAGCCACCACCACGAGATGCATGATCAAGACGGTCCACATGGCCATCATTAGACATGAAAAAAGTGAATTTTATGGGATAGATAAGGTCACTGCGCATTAGAATTCAAATCGCTTACTTAATAATCTGTGGCAGCTGCATTTCATATTCTGATGTGATTTATTGAATTCTATCCAAACTCACAATGAAAACTTAGGCATTGCTTTTGCAGCATAGCGGAAAAATTCATTTGTTTAGGCCCATCATCGAAATAAAACAAAATATATAGACAGAAGACATGCTTAATGAAAACGAAGCGTCATTTCCTCTTGGAGAATCGGATCTTCCTTAGAATTTTGAAAAAATATTGAAATTCGAATGGATTCATATAGGAGAAATAAGGGAAAATTTATGAATAGAGAGAGTTGTGTGTGGCAATAGAACCGAAGGGCAATGCAATCCAAAGGCAGAGAAAACTTATAAGGTCATAAAATCGTGATATAATTGTGAGACTACTCAGATTTAATTCTACACAAAAAAAGTGCGATCATAATACTGATTTAAAAGTCACCATATTCTTTTCAGATCTTCCTGTTAAAAAGCCGGAGCATGCTTACTTTAGTTTGAAATTTCAATTGAAGAAGATTTTTCCTTTTTGAGGACAATCATGGTAGATGTCTTTGAAATACAAAAGCATTATTAGATCGAGCTGCTGCTATTTTTTTCAATGAGCTAAAAGTAACAAAAACTGTCATACTCAGTATGCTCAATACAGCAATAAAGATGTACATGTAGAAATGTATTTGTGACAACCCTTTCATATGTTTTAAATTAGGGAATTCAGCCCCAACTATCCGTCTCAAATTTTAATTGGGTAATGTCTTCGTTTTACTTTTTTAAGAATGGTCAACGTAGGCGAAAAAAGAGAGGCTTTGAGCTTTTAGCTGGACCAGTAACATCTTCTGACGAAAGACAAATACAAAAAAATTCCCAAATCCATTGAATCACTATTTCTGAGACCCCCAGGTTTGTTAAAAAAGCGCTGTTCAGTAAATCTCTGCTAGGCATTCATGCTCATGAGATTTTGAGAATTGTCTTTACTCAACCTTTTACCAGAGAAACCACTACCTCCCAGATAATTTTTTTGTGTACTGAAAGTATTTTTCTCATAAACGATTTAGCTCTGAAAAGAAAATTTCAGAACTCTTAGACTCATTATGCAATTCCTTATGAAATCGATCCGTTCTGTCTGATAGAACAGATTGCTGAGATGAAAAAAATACGAATTGATGGCATTTAATAGAACCCTGACAAGAGAACTTTTCTCTCTTCTCTGAAAATATTTCTTTTAGGGATCTAATAAGTTTGCTATGGATTAGACAGATGATTTTGATTATTAGTTTAACAGCTATCTCCGAATAATTTTCTTTGCAAGATTTTGAAATAAGAAATTTAATTTTTTTGACTCCATAACTTTTTCGTTTTTTTCAAATAAATTTTTCTATTTCCTAAATCACACATGGAAGAAGAAAAACAAAAAGGTCCTCACACTAAACTACTTCAAGCGGATGGCTTAATTATCAAACCCATCCTCGTACAACCCAAGACCGAGCGATTTCAATGCGATGTCTATTCTACAGACACCGATGGACAAGGAATTGCCTCTGATCCTATGTTCAAAGCTATTGAAGCAAGACCAACCGAAAGATACATGAAAAAAGCTCTTTACTCTTCAGAAGGAGTGAGTCCTTGTTTAGTCGTTTTCAATAAAGACAAAGAGAACCTCGAGCTTGAAGGAACGCCTTTCATGGAGATATTAAAGAGAGTTGATTCAGAGAGAAATGAATATGTCGTTGTAACTAAAGAAAACGCATCTGAAGATGTTATTGGAACGATAGCTTACAGG
>ENA-UOTZ01001678-UOTZ01001678.1-compost-metagenome-genome-assembly--contig:-NODE-1678-length-14118-cov-6.548608_pt1 | contig 14118 bp, 10 predicted proteins | sample MGYA00238144_ERZ746983 | MGnify/ENA primary metagenome ERZ746983 (study PRJEB28759, sample SAMN06268863) | compost metagenome | isolation source: single cell | place: USA: California, Emeryville, Joint...
ACTCCGACAAAATCCATAAGCAAGCCGTCTTCTCGATATCCTCAAGATACAATAGGCTTCGAGGCTCGGGACAACCGGTAAGCATGTTGAAATCAGCATTGCTAGCTCCAATCTTCTTAAGCGGCAACTGATACATCTGGTGAAGATCCGTCGCTGTGTAAAATATTTGTGGGCTGATTCCTCTATTCTGCCACTCTTCTTTTAAGTCGACATGATTTGTCAGGCCATTTATAGTCACAATCGAATCAGGTGTGTACTGACTATCTTCAAGTTGAATAAAACGTTTGAGTCCATCTTCCATTTTTGCTAAGGTTTGGAATGGACAGGCGTGAAGATAATTCACAATAACCTTCTTGATAATCTCATCAAACAGTGGCTTTAATTTTTCCGCTGGTTTAAAGCGACATGCAATCTGGTCCTGAAGTATTCTAGCATAAGAACTCTCATCCTTCACCACGAACGTGAACACTTCGAAGCAAGTCCTTTTCCATACAATTTCGAGATCAGGATCTTCCTCCTCTGCCATGTAACTAAAGAGACTCTTCATTATAGACTTCACTCTTTTTTTATCGCTGATCATTAAGCAGCTAATTTGTGCCACTAACACCTCGTAATTGGAGAGATTAGTACAAAAATGAAAGTCGTGAGCGGGCTTGATGGTGGAACTTAGTTCTTGAAGGTCTGGAATATCCTGTGTGACATGCGAGATCGCTTTGAAGAAGATCAAAGATTTCAATGATTCATAAAGAGCATCTTCCCAAATAATTTGAAACTCTTGGTCATTGAAGTTGAGATCAGGGTTTTCAACGATCAAATAAGAGATAAAAACTCCGAAAGCATGGAACAAGGCTGGATTCATCGTGATGCTCTCCGGGTGAGAATTTTTATTGCTCTCCTTATATTTTTTGTAGTAAGAGGCCAACAGGACACCAAAATTCGAGATAAGCTTTTCCTTTAGAGAGCTATCTCCGATTTGGAACATATGAGTCATCATCAATGAAATGAGCTTCAAAATTCGATTTGCGTGGTCCGCTTTACTGATATGATACTGGTCATATCTAGGCACATTTGCGAGAGTGAGAAATTCATGAAAATGGAGTCTGTCAGTGTTTTGAATGTCCATAACCAAGGAGAATATGGCCTCAATTGTCTCAGAGTTTTGTAAGACTCCATGTGAGGCCTCTGTTTGTTTGAAGATCCTCAGTAAATTGTCTGTAGCAGACTGAAACATGGTATGGACAACTTGTATTTTTCTTTTAACCCCGCCGAAATACAAGAGTTTTCGCAATACACCAAAGAATTGGCGAAAATTGCCACCGTTTACAGCAATTTGAGCCAAGTCTTCTGACAGCAATAGCTGTTGAAGTAGCTCGTTGAATTGTGATTCGGAGAGTTTGATACCTTTTACTTCCCAAATCGGATCTAGCAGAATGTTGTCATTCGTCCTTTGGTAAGTCGTAATAGGAGATTCCACACCATAAGAAAAATGGATCATCTTGATCAAAGTCAAAATGAGAGATTTCTTAAACTCGTTATCTCCGAACAGAGTAACAAAGAGATCTTTGAAAGTTGGTTGACAGTCACCCTTGAGATACCCGCTGAACCTGAGCAGCAGTTCCAAGAGGGTGCACTTACAATACCCTTTCGATTTCCGATAGCTTAGCTCCTCCAAATCATCACAATTATGTCGAAAGAGCCATTTCTCATTCAATGTGGATGTAAGAAGCTTGGCGGTAAGAAGTTTAAAGGCATCAGCCTTCTTGCAGTAGTCTATCAGAAATTCTCCAACCATTAAAAATAGATTCGTATGAATATCGAAGTCATTGACGTCATTCTCTTCAATTATTCTGAAAATAAGGTAGAAAGTTTCAGAAAACGTTGACAGGTAGGAGTTGGCGGCAGCCTCTGGGATTTGAAGGAGCATTTTTGTTGCACTTTCGCTTGAAAAACCTTTGTGAGTCGAGCAACATCCCTGCTTGTCCCAAGCTTCAGTATCTCCACAGTCACAGAAGGCTTCGCCAGTGCTTATCATTTTTGATATCTTATGCCCTTCGTGATTGGAGTTTCCGAAGCATTGCTTGCATTGGAGAGCAAAAGCGACGTATCCCGCTTCTTTCCGCAATAAGTCACAATCATCGCAGATAAAAAATAATTCGCCCTTCGGGATCTGTTTTCCGCAGAGACTACCACAAGAACCAATGTTCTGCATTACTTTTTCAAACTGTCCATCGGTAGGGTAGGAACCTCGGACATTTTCTCGAAAAACAAGCTCGAGATCATCTAAAAATTGCATTTTTGACAACGTATCGGCATTTTTGGGTAGACACCTTTGAGCAATGAAATTAGAAATCCCAGTTCCGATGCTTTCGAGCCTATAGAAGGGATCGTCTGGGTCATAAGTCTCCTGATCGTTAAAGTCAAATGCGCTTTCCATGCTTTGGATATTTTAAAGATTGAATTAACTCGGAACGTTTTTTTTTAATTGAAGTTTACAAAGGTCTACCTGTAGAGAAAATTAATGTGCTTTGCTGTAGACTTCGAGTACTAGGATTTACCTTGAGATGTATAAAAGAGAAATTGCTTGAGAAACCACTTTAAATTCAGATTGCAGAAGAGGATATTATTCTGGCAAATAAGTGATATTCTATTAACAAATGAATATATCTTTGGAAAAAAAATGTCTGCATATGTTGAGTAAGACACAATTATGCATTGTGATACTTAATCTCATTATTTTTTCTAACTTTGAGCCGAAAAATGCTCATTTACATCAACCGTTTACAAAAAGATTTTCATTTCTATGTAACTGATTCCTTTATGAAATGTTAAATTCAGGCGTAGGACTCAACAAAAGTCAACAGAACTCACAATGATTTGCAGATTCTCAAATTGTAATCAATGAATAAATGAAAAAAGATTCAGTTGTAAACAATTTATCTCATTGAGGTACATACAGTGATTTTTTGCAAAATGAAATCAGGAATCCTCGCAGGAGTGACTAATTGATCGCTTATATCTAAGCTAATTCACAAACTTTGATGAGAGAATGAATGACTCAGGCACAGGCGGATTTTTTTTTTTGGTTCCTTCTTCTTTGAGCTCTTTTTGCAGACACTTTTAAAATTATTCGAAATAGAATCTCAAATCCAAAATATAGAATGGAGTCAAAACCAAGAGTGATCGTGATCACCGGCGCCAACAAAGGGCTCGGATTCGAGCTGGCCAAGCGACTTCTCAAAAATCCAAGCAAACCAACTGTCATCGTAACCTCACGAAATGAAACTCTTGGAGAAGAAGCTGTAAAAGAGCTCACTAAACTATTTCCTGCTTCAAAAGGCTCGATTCATTATCACGCGCTTGATATTACAAAGAAAGAGACCTATGGACCTTTCCTTGACTGGATCAAGGAAAAATTCGGACAAGTCGACGTTCTTGTGAACAATGCTGGGATCGTCGGCGATGGCGAATATGATCCAGACTATAAAGTATATTATAGTGATGCCCTAAAGGTCATGGGGACAAATTTCCTCAACACTAAAGAGTTTACTGAATACATACTTCCTTCTCTAGCTACTGATGGGAAGATTATCAGTATTTCGAGTTCATTCGGAACTGAAGACGAGCCTATCCAAGCATTGTATAAGAAGCTTTCAGATCCTAACTTCAAGGCCAAGGAATTTGAGGAATATTGCCAGGCTTATTTCGAGACGGTTAAGAAGCAGAACTTTGAGGAAGCAGGAATGTCCCCATCGGCTTATAAAACCTCAAAGGCATTATTAGCTGGATGGACTCATAATGTTCTTAAAGAAAAATTGACAGGGGATCAACAGGCGTTTACTGTGGATCCTGGCTGGTGCAAAACCGATATGGGTACGAAGAATGCACCATTGGAAGCTGAAGAAGGGACATTAACGACTGAGTATTTGATTGATCTGCCTTATAAGGCGAATAAAGAAACAAATGGAAAGTTTTTCAAAGATTGCAAAATGTTGGAGTTAATCTAATAGATTTGAGTTTTAGAGTTCAATTTGCACAAGTAATTGGCGAGTATCAATATTATGCATAGCAATTGTGCTCAGAGCCTATATAACTATTGCCAGATGATTGTCTTTTCATCTTTTCAATTGAATTTTTCTTATTGAGCTTCTCTCAAGAATTCTCTTTTATCAGAGAAATACTCAGGTTAGGATACATTAACAATTTCGCAGTTGAGGTTAGGCAGGTATTATCTCCTTTTGAATTTATTTAGATAGAGAAAGCCATATGGAATTAAAATTGAATTTGTGTTTTTTGACTTAAAGGAAATCAAATGAACCTTATAGTGTCGACGCCTCATAAAAGGTGCACTTCGTTGATTTCTAAAGAGTTAGCTTATCACATACCCAAAAGAGCTGTCACCAGGACTAACATATTTGCTGCTACAAGTCAAAGGGGAAAAATTCAAAAGATTGAGTTTGAAGAGAAATTGGAAGTGATTCTCTGAAAATTAAAACAAGAAATCTATCCGACACGAAAAGTGAGGGTGATTCATAATCATGCATAGCTTCTTCGTTATTCCTTGCACAAAGGGTGATTCATGTATTGTAAATAATCACCCCTCTTCCAAATGAACTTTTCTCTTTACAGGCACCGACGAGATCATTGCAAATGCAATAACATCCAGGAACACGAATAGATTCAAACCTAAGAGTTATCGTGATCACCTGTACCAGCAAAGGCCTCGGTAAGAGAATAAAGAAACAAATGTAAACTTTTCCAAAGAATATAAAGTGTTATAATTGATCAAACTACAGCATTGGGCTCTATTTGTGACCTATTGGTGAGTATCGATACTCTATCGTGGTTTTTTCATGGTACATAGAGATCGCGGATACAGTCTGTAGTGTGTTGCAATAATTTGCCTCTTTGTAAAGAATTTTTTTGTATCCGAGGAATATGCATTTCAAAATGTCGTCTTTAATTCACATCTGAAGTTGGGCTGCAATGAACTACATAACATTATCTCATTTGGGTTTGAATCAAATGTTGGTTGGTACACTATCTCTATATTCATAAAGAACTAAAATTAAAATCGGCAGTATTTATTGTAAATGTACATTAAAATTTTTTTTATGCTAATAGGTAAGATTATATATCTCTCTCATAGCTAAAGTACTTCACACCATGTAACTTAAGTCTGATGATAGCTGAATGAGAGAAATAATTGGAGATTATGCTTGCGTCATTATATTGCAGATAGCAGGAATTCTGTTAGAGTCTTGCAATCGTTTGCTGTAAAGTTCTCAATTTCCTTTGGTATAATTTCGACAGATATGATTGCTTTCTGCAAATATACTGCTAACTAATAAGAGCTGTCACCAGGACGAACAGATTTTCTACCAGAAGCTACAGGGAGAATACTCAGAACAATTGAGATTGAAAAAACGAATTTGATGAGAAAAAGGGTGTGATTCTCTAATATTCAAAACGGGAAATCTGTCCGGCACACAAGTGGGGTGATTCATAATCAAGCCACCTTCTCCGTGAATTTCTGTTCCAAGGGTGATTCATAGGTTGGCTGGGTATTCACCCCCTACTTCTATTTAAACCCTTTTTTCTCAAATACATTCATAAAATTAACTCAAAAGATTCAATTGATTCGAGTTCTAATGAATTCAAAATCACGAGTGATAGTGATAACCGGTGCCAACAAAGGCCTCGGATTCGAGCTGGCGAAGCGCCTTCTTAAAAACTCCAGCAAGTCAATCATCGTTATGACCTCACGAAATGAAACTCTTGGGAAGGAAGCCCACGCGAAACTCGCCGAACAATTTCCTGCTTCCAGAGAGTCCCTTCATTATCACGTGCTTGATGTGACTAAGAGAGAGACATACGGACCTTTTCTTGACTGGATAAAAGAAAAATTCGGTAAAATTGATGTGCTTGTTAATAACGCAGCAATCTGCGGCGTTAATGAACTGTCTCCAGATTATAAAGTCCCTCACAGCGACGCCTTAAAGATTATTGGGACAAATTTCATTAGCACTAAAGAATTTACTGAATATGTCCTTCCTTCTCTGGCTTCTGATGGAAAGATTATTAACATCTCGAGTACATACGGATTCGATGATAAGCCTATCAAAGCGCTGTACAAGAGATTCGCAGACCCCAACTTCCAATCAAAGGAATTCGAAGAAATCTACAATGCTTATTTCGAAACGGCCAAGAAACAGAACTTCGAAGAGGCCGGAGTGCCAACTTCAGCCTACAAAATCTCAAAGGCCTTATTATCTGGATGGACTTATCGCCTGAAAGACAGCTTAACAGGTGAGCAGCAAGCGTTCAGTGTGTGTCCTGGCTGGTGCAAAACCGATATGGGATCGCAGAATGCAACATTGGAAGCTGAGGAAGGGACAATAACGACTGAGTATTTGATTAATCAGCCCTATAAGGCCAATAAGGAAACGAATGGGAAGTTTTTCAAAGATTGCAAAGAGTTGGAAGCTTTCTAGTTAAGATATGGAATAATTTGCATCCTAATCTTCAATTTAAGGAGCTCATTGATGAATATTCAAGTTTGATCGTGGCTAACAGTTTCTCTCTCTATATTGACTATAATAAATATATATATACATGAATAAGGATTCCCTCTGAAAAAGTATGGAAGCAATAATGTTATCTCATTTCCCTTCAGACATAGCTCGCCAAAAAAAAAGTATCAACAGGTTCAAGAGAACATAATATCATGTTGATATTATTAATAGAACCGAAGGTATAAAAGACTTTCCTAATATGTCCTCTGATAGGATAGCGTCAAGCTTTTTCTTCCAGAAATATTAAATCTTATCGCAATAGAAAAAAATCCAGAAAATCGAATGGAGTCAAAACCAAGAAGAGTAATCGTGATTACCGGCGCCAACAGAGGCATCGGGTACGAGCTGGCCAAGCGCCTCCTCAAGAACCCTAACAAACCAATCATCGTTATGACTTCACGAAATGAAACTCTCGGAAAAGAAGCTCACGCGAAACTCGCCGATCAATTTCCTACTGCAAAGGAGTCTCTTCATTATCACGTGCTTGATATTACAAAGAAGGAGACCTATGGACCTTTCCTTGACTGGATCAAGGAAAAATTCGGTCAAATTGACGTGTTAGTCAATAACGCAGCGATTTTAGCCACAGGTGAAGATAGATACGGTTATAAGGCTAACCTCAGCGATGCTACAAAGGTTCTTGGGACGAACTACTTCAGTACTAGAGAGTTTACCGAATATGTGCTTCCTTCTCTGGCTTCGGATGGCAAAATTATTAATGTTTCAAGTGTCAATGGAGAATATTCCTGGCAAGGAGACACATTGCATAAGAAGTTCACTGATCCAAACTTCCAACCGAAAGACCTTGAAGAAATTTACAATTTGTATATGGAAACGGTGAAAAAGCAGAATTTCTCAGAGATGAAAATAACTCAATCTCCTTATAACGTATCGAAGGCGTTAATAAATGCGTGGACTTTCCATGTTCTCAAGAACAGCCTTAAAGGAGATCAGCAGGCGTTTAGTATGGACCCTGGCTGGTGCCGAACTGACATGGGAGGGAAGAGCGCGCCTCTGCGACCTGAAGATGGACCGGTAACTATTGAGTATCTGATCGATTTGCCTTTTAAGGTGAATAAAGAGATCAATGGGAAATTTTTCAGAGATAAAGAGGTGGTAGAGTTGAGATAGGGGATAAGTTGTGCTTTGCATGTAAGTTGCATTTTCATTTCATCTATACTCATTGTGTGTGTTATCTGCTTTATTGAACATTGCATTACTTAGTAGAGACATTATAACCATTTGATCTACCTGATTGGTAGAGACTTGCTAATAAATTAGCCATATCTTTTCACTCGCATGACGTAGTTCAATGATTTCACTGAAGTTGATATGCTTTGAATACCGACCGAAATATACAAAAGCAAAACCTTAACAAAAACTAGAAATTTATTTCCATAGTATTGCGAAGATACTCTGCTGCTGCTCAGGATCCATATTCAATAGCGCGTTAGTTTGTATGTTTAAGAAAATGCTTGAGATTGATGTCATTAGGACCGTTTCGAAAATAGAAGCTTTCTTAATTTCTAATATAACCGAAATTGAGTCCATTTGGAAGATGTTCTACACAGGCACTGCAATCCTCTCTGTGGCAACGATGGTGAAAGCAACTCATTTCGAAGTTAAGTACTCGCAGCACTCACTAAATCTTCTCACAATCAGAATTCATAGGTGATTGCTTTTCACAAGTAAATGAGTATCTTCGAATCAGGTTAATTCTTAAATTCGTTCGAAAATCTATGGACTCGGTTTACTGATTTAGGTGTTTGAAGCATCTTGGCTTATCTATACGTCTGAAGCAATTTCCTTGCACACATAAAAGTAAGTTTTTCCCTTTTATAAATGTCTTCATAATAGCTTGCCAAGGGTGAGCTTGTAGACTTTCTCCATGAAACAGCGAAAAGGGCATATCAAGACATCATTACTTTCTATACTAATTACCTTCATTTACTGAAAATTCGATAGTCGCACATTCGAATCTTCTAATCTTTGGAATTTGTTGTTGTTCTTAAATGCGGACAGTTGATGATTTTATAAAGTCCACCAATAAACAAAAAGATTATCAAAGAACTCCTTAAATGAAGCCCAAGTTTCTTTTAGCTTTTATATTTGTCGCTTTGATAGTTTCCTCAGCTTCAGCGGCTCACTTATTCCGCCATATAAAGCAAGCGTTCAAGAGTCTTAGCCATCAACAAGAGAAAGACAATGCTAATCAACCAGCCAATGATATTCAGAAAGATGATCAGCAAAAAAATGACAGCGATCAAAAAGCAAATACTCAACGAGATAATAATCAGCAAGACGATAAAGATGAAAGCGAGAGAAGTGATAATAAGCAAGGCAAAAAAATCGACGAGGTGGTGATGAAGATGATGATAACTATAAAAGTGGGAACAGCCGACAAAGTGATGAACAAGGAGAAGGAAATGGAGATATAAAAGGCAGCATCAAAAAGGCGGTTATGAACCAGTTGTTCCACAAAGGAGATAATCAAGGAAATGATGATCAAGGCGGTAGTCTCAAGGAGCGAATTGCAGGTAAGGTGATTGACGCTGCGCTGAACAAAGCAACAAGCAGTTTTGGGTCTCGCTGAAAACTAAGTTTAGCACAACTTTTATTGTTAGCATCAATCTGTACGATAAAACCCTGTCTTTGCTGCATGGTAAAAAGGATTATTGATTTTAAGGGTCTACTTAATAGATGTAGCTGGATTGAACTGCTAATTTTAATTATAATTACAACAAATTATTTTTCTTCTTAGAAAATGAGATCATCGTTCAACAATAAGATTAATCGTCGTAGTTATATCACCACTATCAGAGACGAATCGAAGCGCATTTTATTTCGGAAACCTGATAGTCTTATGAGCTTAATTCCTTTGTAAAAACCGTATGCTGGATAGCATAGTAAACACCTCAAGAGCTACATTATTTAAATAGGTTTTTTTAAAGTAGGAGCAAAAGGATCAAGTCTAATCTCTTTGTATCGAGCCAAGCAAAACGTAACTTTGTTTTTTGCAGGCATTGGCTTCTAGATGATAATAACAATAATTTCAATGTAAACTATAGAAGCGATCATGTTGGCCTTCCCTATCTCTATATTTATGTATATTGCTTCTAAGCTTTAAAAGAACACAAAAAGATGTTTATCAGATGTTTATCGCCCCTCTCAGGCCATAAGAACCTGTTGTAGGGAAATTGCCGCGAACTTCCCAGAACGAAACTAGAGAAAATAATCCATGAAAATGCTCCCAATCGTAAATATTCCAAGCATAAGAGTTGAAAAACAAACTCGCAAATAACCCTTCAATTTCAAATATTGACACTGCAGAAAGAAATGACAGCAAAACATCATTTATATTTATTTCAACAAATAAAGTGGAATGTTTGAAAATTCAAACTTTAGAAGAACACCATCGATATTCATTGAACAAATATTCCTCATCATACGGCAATCGCAGCTGATTCGGAATCAAAATTAGACTGAAACTTACTTTTTGCTATTTTTTGACTCGAGCAAATCATATTCTTAAAATATTTCAGGGACTAAATCGTAAATTCGAAACGAATAATTCTAATTTTCAACTGATTTATCACTTCGGTTTTGACGTTTCGTCTTTCCTATTTACCTTTCATCTGAACACCTGAAGCATTACAAAAGGTGTGAAAACCAGTTTTTTTCTGTTGAATCTCCTTTTTAGAACCCCTTTGCTAATTTTGTAGTTTCCAAAAACCCAAATAACGGATATCATCACATATTTTGCATTTAGATCAAATTATATGTCGCTAACTGGATCTTCTATCTAAAGAACGTTTGTGGATATAAATCTTATACATTGACTTCACCAAAAAGAAAAAAATTGATTGAAAAAAAAAGAAGAAGATCTTCAAATGAAACCGAAGTTCCTTCTAGCTCTAACCTTGTTAGCTTTGGTGATTTCCTCAGCAACTGGAGTTCAGCTTTTCCGCCATATTAAGAAAGCATTCAGCGGTCATAAAGGTGAGAAAGAAGAAGAGACGCAAAAAACTGTAGAAAAACAAAAAGTTGAGGAGCCACGAGATGAGATTGACGATCGAAGAACCAAGGGTCGACGAGATGATTATGATGACAGGAGAGACTCTAAACGAAGCACCAGGAGACCACGAGATGAGTACGAAGAAGATGATTACGATGATCGTAGATCCCGTACTCGACGAAGCAATAGGAGAGACGATGAGGAAGAAGAAGGTGGTTTTAAAGGCGGCATCAAAAAGGCGGTTATGGGCCAACTGTTCGGCGGCAGCAGCAGTAGTTCAAGAGATGATGATCGGGGTAGTCGAGGCAGTAGTAGCGGCGGTAGTCTCAAGGAAAAAATCGTGAATAAAGTGATTGACAAGGCTCTCGAGAGAGCGGCAGGTAGTTATTTCACTTAAAGGCTAGTTTTGAACATCATTATCTTGTAAGTGTTAATTCAATGAGAAAACCTTGAAAGGTCTTATATTGTTTTGCTGAAAATGGTATATTTGATTCGAAGAGTCCAATATATCTTTTATAATGACATCTAAATGCTGAATTTAATTATACTCACTCAAAACTAAATAAATAAAACATAAACATCTTCATTCCTGTTTGATGATACCACGGAATAAATGGAACTTGTGTTTTGTTTAGAAATTATCAAGGCGATAAGAATTAAGTTAAAGCCCTAGGCTTTGTGCTAATTTGTCAGGCAAGCAATATATTTAGATTCTTCTCACAAAGGCTTAACTATATCTCTCAGGTAAAATACTCCTTTCTAATCCAACATGCGTTGATGTGTTGATGTGGATATTTAGGAGTGCTTAACAAGAAAATAGAAAATTGGCCCATCATCAGGAATAGCGAAACTTTATTTCACATGCTGAATTTAAAAGAATCGACCAGACAAATATTTTCAGTCTTAGTTGAGTAAAGAAAATAGCTTACTAACCATTTTACCGATGACTGAACGTAATCGAGACTTGCAAAAAAAACATGCCCCCGCATATTTGTAGAAACATTCACAAAGGTACGATTCAAAACCAAATTAGCTCTGCGGCAAACTTGCTTGAAATACCAAGATTAACAGTAAATTCGAAATCGAATCATTCGTCTCGATAATTATAAATCTACTGACTCGCCCTCTTTGGTTCGAATTTTTGTACGAGATTCCGCATAATCCTTCATCATCGACAACCTTAATGGTTTTCAGATCAATTTTTCCCACTAAATACCTCTAAAAGAACCACCTTTTAACAACATTGCGTTTCCCATCAGATACTGGCAACCTCAAATCGCGATGTAATGATTTTCTCTTGGATCAATTTAATGCGCAGTGAAATGGGTCTTCTAATTAGCGAACTTTCCAAATTCTAGAACTTTTTTTTCGAGATAAATGTTAGTTTTCGCTCTTTACTTCGCCAATAAGCATAAATTCGTTAAAGAAAGCACAAATGAACCCAAAGTTCTTTTTCGCCGTTATCTTCGCTTTGGTGTTGATATCCACAACATCTGCGGCTCCTCTTTTAAATCGTGTGAAAAATGCTCTTCGAAGTCAAGATAACGATCAAGGTCGTGATAATAAACGAAATGATGAACAAGATGACGATCAAGGAGGTGACCTGAAAAGCGGTGTCAAAAAGGCACTCATGGAGAACTTGTTCAAGGGTGATGATCAGAAAGGTGGCAGCAGTGGTAAAGGCGGTAATCTGAAGGAACGGATCGTGAACAAGGTTATCGACAAGGCAATGGACAAGGCCACATCTAGCTTTATGAAGCGTTAAAGATAGTCCTTTGTTTGGCGTGTTGTTATTATATTTTAATTGTTAATCACTCGGCAATACTTTGAAACGTTAAGTTGTATGCTTTCAAAGGAATATTGATATGAAGAACCCAGTTATCTCTATAATATCATCTAAATGCTCATTCTACTTCTTCAAGCAAAGACTTTTCTACATTCCTAAAGAAGCATATGTGTAGCAAGGCTATTTATAATGAAATAGTAATGTTGTTGTACCCGCTTCGGTTTCCTTTCAGCTTCAGCTCCCTTAGCTTTGAGAACTAAGCAAAACTTACATTCCTTCTATATCAATCGGAGTGCTCGGAAATCCAGCAAAATATGAAAATACTTGCTGGGCTCTAATGCTTAGTTAATTGCATCCTCATTGGCAATATTCTGCCCGATAGAAAGAATGGTGCAGCAGTATCAAATATGAGTTATCACAAGCGATCCCCCTAGTAAAACAACATGAACATGCATATTGTCGAAAAATTATAGGACTCAAGTTCCATAATTTGCGAGATAATTTTATAATTCTTACTAAAATATTCGAATAAGAATAATTCGTCTTTGGAAAGTTCTAAAATGCAATAAATTGCCTGAAATTTCTGTATTTCGTCGAAGGAATCTTAACAGAAGCCACGCTGAATGAACTTCCTGTTTTACCAATAAAAAGCAAATTTAACGACAAAAATATTCCTCTTTGGATCTAATCAATTTGTATCGAAGTGCTTCGTTACACGTTATCGAACATTCTGATCTTTGGAAGGTTTCTAATGATATAAATGCGAAAATTCTTACTAAATCGATAAAAAAAAATATATTATTGAAGAATTTTTCAAATGAAACTAAAGCTTTTCTTCGCTTTTCTTCTGATTGTGTTGATGATATCCTCAGCATCAGCGACCCAACTTTTCGATCGTGTGAAAAATGCGCTCAAAAGTGGAGGCAGTGATAAAGGAGGAGATGATAAAGGAGGGGATGATAAAGGAGGGGATGATAAAGGAGGAGAAGATCAAGGAGGAGATAACAAAGGAGATAGCGGCAAAGGCGGCAGTATCAAACAGCGAATCAAGGACAAGGTGCGCGATAGTGCGATTGAGAAGGCGAAGAGTAGCTTTTTGGGATAGTTAAATATGAGTTTTCTAGAGAGAGAAAGTCCTAATGTGTTTCTAAGTTCTATGCTTTCAAAGAAATAGTTCATTTGCAGAAGAGTATATATCTCTATAACTTCATATAGATGAGAATTTTAATTATACGAACAGAAGATTCTTCGATTCTTAGTGAAGTATTAAGCCTCATCATTGTATTAACTCAGAGAGGGTTAACGGCATTCAATCACAGGCATTATCATTTTTTCCCCTTTCTCTCTTTCTCTTTAACAGCCTCATTCTTGGTAGAATCAGTACCATTTGCATTATGAGAGAATCTATTAAGTTTTCTCGTTTTAATATCAGAGCAACTGAAAATTTTCCTCAGATTATCGCCTGCAGTTATAAGAGCCATAGAAATACTGCAATAGCAAAGACAATTCATTCTATTTACTAATTAATAACGAAATTGATATTAGAAATAATCCGTACCCTCAAATAAACCTGTCTCGAACATCAAATAAAAAGCCACTGCTACTACTATTTCATCAAACTACTTTCATTTGTTTGCCAGAGTCTGCTGCCGGTTCGTTTCATTTGAACAGGGTTAAATTTCAAACGCGTAAAATGGAACAGGATGACTAGATTACCATTGAGAAATCATTATCAATTGTAATTA
>ENA-UOTZ01001680-UOTZ01001680.1-compost-metagenome-genome-assembly--contig:-NODE-1680-length-14098-cov-32.418872_pt1 | contig 14098 bp, 13 predicted proteins | sample MGYA00238144_ERZ746983 | MGnify/ENA primary metagenome ERZ746983 (study PRJEB28759, sample SAMN06268863) | compost metagenome | isolation source: single cell | place: USA: California, Emeryville, Joint...
GGTCGCACTCCTCGTTCCATAGTTGCTCCTTTCTCCATTTAGTATGATCATAGTGCTTGCAATACGGGAGCACGTACTCATTGAGCAGAGCTTCAACGGCCTCTTTCAATGTATTCATTATCTTGTCTTGCAAATATAAAACCAATAGAATTCATTAATTTTTTCATTATATTACTATGCACAAATTTGTCTTGGGCCAACCTAACTAGCATCTCCAAGAATTGGAATCTAACCAGTGCTGTCGCCGGATTCAAAGGTACTTTCTTATCTGTATAATTCGTTGCGATGAAATTCCGATCCACGTCTGGTAGTTTAAGCGTTTTGTTGTCAACAATCCCAGTTTTGTTAATGAAGTGGTCGGTGTATGAGTTCAGCGGAATGGAGAAAATGTTGCCAAGAGGCGTTAATCCAGCGATGAACTTATAGCAGGCTCGACTATTGTAAAGATAGATTGACTGTCAGAACGTCGGAGGATTTTACATATATTTATAGTTGGAAGCAAGAAATTGTTTGATATGTTCCAACTCTTGTTGGTTTTTAATCAATTTAGGGATTTTAGAGTTCTCCCAATCATATTCGAAGCATTCCCTTTCAACTGCCTATTTCGCAAAGTTAGGTCAGATTGGTCACAAAGGATTCTTACATCAGTATCAAATTTCCAATCTTTGAAGACAGACGTTTCGAATAACCACGGCATCCTCTTTTGCTTTCGTTTCTTTGGAACCCAGATTTTGGGGTCTGGTCTCGGTCGACAGTCCAACGCAGGATCGAATGATTTGTGTCCTAACACTTCAAATCGCTCAATGTCCATCATGTTGACTTTAGTCACGTCGAATTTCTTCAATATTCCCGTTGATAATGCTCTCTTTTAGAGGATACAAAAAGCAATTAGCTGAAAAAAGCACTTTGTTCTTTCTAATTACTTCAAATTTTTGAAACTCGCTAAGTTCAGTGGATTTAGTCCCAGGATCTACCAATGCCTTTTCGTCTAAGAAGGAACCGATAATGCCAACTATTGACCCGAAAGTACCTAAGATGCTGAAGAAAAATTCAAGTCTCCCAGGCGGGCAAGCTCTCGTAACTGAGTAGGTATTATTCCCTTCGTTTACCATTAAATCTCCTTTCCAATTGTCACTGCTCAAGTGCAAATAAACAGGTTCTTGGGTCACATTAGCCAAAGCAACGACGAAAATCCTCATTACCTGGCTCGGTGAGATCCGGGTTAGTGTTCACCCAAACGAACTTAACTTCTCTCCACCCCTCACAGACCCAGCATTTATTACAGGCCTTATATTCTAACATCTTCTTGGAGACCTGAGTTTTTCTCTGAGGTATCCGTACCCAGAGAGCTTGAACCTCGATGTTAACATCATCCTGAGGCACCAAAAACCCCAGAGAATCTATTTCAGCATGATTGCCTACCATATGAAGGCCTAAAATCGAATGATTCTTCACGAGACCATCTGCTATTATTTGACATTCAGCTTTGGTGAAGCTGTTATGCGAAAGATCGAAATGCACAAGATCGTCATGCTTAGCCACAAACTCTGCGATTTTCTTTGCTGCTCGAGCATCAGAGCTCGAGCCCATATTGTTACTTGACATATCCAATAATTTCAGGTTATGAGTGCCATTAAGTTCCTCAAAGAGCTCAGCCCCTCCTTTTGACCTAAGCCTAATTGAAACCATTAATTTTTCGAATGAAGCTACTTAATTCGATTCCAGTGGAGGTAAAGCTGCTGAAGATACGTAGCCTGCGAGCAAGCATATCCCAGCTCTTTAGCCACGTCATCAGTGATATCATTTGCGCTGAGATTCAACACTTTTATGTGTGTTCTCCTTGCCAACGCTCTTGCCAGAGTTCGGATGTTCTCATCGCCTAGTTTATTCGCTTCCAGGTTCAGAAAGACTAAATTCCTGGGCGGTTATTGTAGTCTGAAAGATGATAATTACAAAGATTTGCTTGAGGAGATGAATCGGTTGAGATTGTAAACAGCTCGCTCTCCAAGCGAGTTGTAAGAGAGGTCTATGCTCTTTATTTTGCTGCCAAGTCCATGGATTATTGCCGCGCCATTAGCGTCATTGATTCGGTTTTCTTTCAAATCTAACTTCTCGATATCCGAGGAGTGCGAAATGCTTTCGGCCAGCGCACTTGCAAGCTTCTCGCCGACTCGATAATACCTATTTCAAGGCGAATTTGCTTAAATTTTCTTAGAAGCTTGTATTAAAAACCAACCTGAGCTTAATTTTCTTTGCTGCTCCATTATCGCGGAACATTTTCAGTGGGTGAGGCAGCAGATTCATCGAATGGCAATTTTTGAGAAATACCTGCGCTGGCGATTGGAAGTTGGAATGCGTTTCTCCTAGTTCAGCTATTCTTTTGTAATCCTTAAAAAATTGGTGTTTTTCTGCAACTTCTTTCTTCACGGTCTCGTCTTCCTCTAAGATTTTGAGTGTACGAATGCGAGTCTGATTTCGCCGCAACGTTCTTTGAATCATTGCTCTAACTTCCGTTGGGAAAAACGGCTGCGGTTTCAAGCTCTGTGGTTCTTGAGTATCCAATCTGGAGGATTCATCAGGTTGAGTTGATGTGATGCTTGCACGTAAGTTGCTGAGTGAACCTTTGCTGTTAGGTTGATGGTTAGTTGTGTCCGGATGGATTTTGGGTAAGAGACTCTCTGATCGAGATTTGTCAAAGTTGAGTGATAGTTGAAGCCGTTGAGTAATTGAGTCTTTCGTTTGAGTGTCAATAGATCTGGAGGTGGCATTTCGACGGGTAGGTGGTGGCAACCGTGTGCGTTGCTCGGGACCGAACTTGGGATCAATAGCTAGCTTGTATCTTGAAGGACTCGCTTCTTTTCGCTCCATGAATTCGCAAATTTATTTTTATTGCTCAGTACTTGCAGTATCAAACACAAGCTAATGACTCATTCTTCCCATTATTGCAGCAATAATATAAATTCTCTTTTCGACAGGATGGAAACTTGAAATTCGAGGGATTCTCGTGGACTTAGCCTGTGCTTGAAGGTGGCTTGTATGTTGTCTCGTTAACAGAGGTACTCAGTTAGTACTGAAAGCTTCTCTCAGCTCTTATTGAATAAGGACTACCTGAGGTTCCGAAGACTCCAACAACAACTACTACGCTCAACGCTTTCGACAATGTTGACCAGAAATGACCAGGAGATTCTCTTATTCTTTAATAGAAGATCATTTTTAGGTTTAATTAGAGAAATGATGAAGCACTCAAGTCTAAAATAAGTTTTTTTTGAAGTTTTATTAATTCGGAGCTATAAATATCTTCAACCTTCATATTTCAAATGCCAAGCGCCTTTCAAATACAGCTTTCCCCCTTTCTTAGTCCATTTTGAATTCAATATGCGTAGATGTATTTCAGTTTGTAAGGTTTATAAGTTCAAAATTTCAGGAGGACAAAGATCTTTGGAGTGAATTTCTCACAAAAACTCTTTCTCTCCAAATGCTCAATGCTAATTCTTCGTATTTCTTTCTAGTTCTCCAATTTTCAAGCAGAAATCTAAGATATTTCTAAAGAGAACTCTGATTGTTCGATGAAATTATATTGAGAACGATCGGGAGTCACTTAAAATAAAGATAAAACTAAATCAAAGATTTCACAGGGATGTCAGTGAGAAAGAGATTCCTTTTGATAGCCTTGCTCTGCTTGGGAGTCTTTGGCGCTTTATACTGCTTTTACGACAACACCGATCGTGCCACGCATTCGCTGCGAACGCATGACGCCGAGTTATTCATGATAGCTTCTTCCAACCCAGATTTGTACAATGAACTCGACCTTGATAAAGATCTCGACGAGAAACTTGAAGCGTATTTCAAGACAAACGAGGCTGAGAATTCCTGCCTAAAGGACCCTAAAGCCACTAAAACGCCAAAAGATCAACTTGAAAGCTTTGTTCAAGGCGATTGCGCTCCAATTATCTTTGTCCCGGGATTGATGGCCACTAGATTAGTGGTTGAAATCGATTGCGAGGTGCTCAATGAATATCATCCAGAAATCATGGAGGCTTGCGGTTGGAAGACCTGTTCTTGGAGTTTGTGGTCTAAGAAACCCTCCACAGAGTACACACTCTGGATATCTAGTGTCCTTACCCCTATGTCGATGTTGACAATTACAAATAACACGTGTTTCGGGAGATTGATTGGCAATAATTACCAGAAAATGAAACATCAGATTCACGAAAAATATCAAGAAATTGAGGGGTTATCAATTACTTGGTATGGAAATACCCCAGAGACTTTCAAGTATGCCAATGGAGGGTTCGGAGCGGTCTCAAACCTTCTCCCTCTACCCGTGCAGACGTCAGAAACAAAAGGATTCGCTGGAATGGCAAAGTATCTCACTAAGTTAGGATACCAAACAGGTTTGTCTGTATTCGCCCTGCCTTATGATTTCCGAAAGACCCATCGCGCCAATTCCATCTCTTATACATTGGAGAGAACAATTCGCTATGCTTATGAACTTACAGGGAAAAAGGTTGTTCTGGTGGGACATTCACTTGGAAACCTTAATACTCTTCCAGTTTTGATGAAGATGAGCCAGGAGGATAAGGATAAAATGATCGCTTTATACGTTTCTGCTGGAGCTCCCTTCGGAGGAGCATCGAAACCTACCCGGCTCATGATCGGTGGCGATCAGGGCTTCATCTTCAAGAATTTAATCGGCTTCCAATACTTCAATCAAAAGAGCATCATGGCCGCTTCTTCTTCAGGCTTTGATCTCTTGCCTAAAGACCATTTCTATCGTTTCAAGGATGAGCCTTGGATGAAAGAACTCATCGCAAGAGTTGAGTTAGAAAACAAATACGATCCTTCCACGGAGGAAGGAACCAGCTTCTGGAAAGACGCAAATCAGTCGGAATTGCCCCTGCCATTCTTCCCTACCGCCAGAGAAAAATGCTTTGAAGGCTACTTAGAGAGACCCGAAGAATGCATGACTCTGTTGACGGATTTAAAAACGACGCCGGTTGTGGCGATTGAAGATAACGTCTATTATGCGAACTATAGCAGTCTGAGGAAGCTATTAGAGGAGTATATCACATTGAATGATTTCGAAACTGCACTGGGAAAATATCACGATTCCCTCGCTTCGAATGTCCAGGAGTTTGGAAACCCGCAGGTTCCTGTGGTATATCTCTACGGAACTCATCTCGAGACTGAACTTCTTAATTACTGGAATTACGATCCCAAGGTAAAGACAAACCAAGATGCCATAGCAAAACCAACACAGACATTCCACAGATATGGAGATGAAACTGTAGAGGTCAGTTTCTCTCTCCCCATCGCGATTAAGTGGGCCTGGGAGCACACGCATGGCGTTAACAACTCGAAACCGGTCAAAATTGCCGAGTACTGTTCTACTTACAACCGCAAAGGAAAAGTTTGGGACACAACCGACCAAAACGGAGCCAATCTCATGAATAAAACAGAATACATTGGAGCTCCTTGCGCCTGTCAGAACTCTCTTCCTGGAAATGGCAAGGCATGCGCACATGCTGGAATGCTTGGCGACCCTCAAGTCATCGAGTTTGTCGCTGACCTCGCTGTTACGAAAGAAAAAGCTGATCTGAGTTCCACAGCCGCCCGTAGGTTGCCAAATGACAAACTCATTGAGCTACAAGAAGAACTTCCATATCTAAGAAAGTCAAGATATGATCAGGAGGTCAAAAGCTGGCTATACATGAACTACCCCACAGTCCTGACTGAATAACCAACTATATATAATCCTTCAACCTCTGATAAATCAACAATTCTATACATTCTCTATATTGCAAAATTCATTTTAATAAGTGAGAGAGTTAGAGATAAACAAACAAAAAGATTCTTCTGTAATGAAAAAATCAAGTAAATTCAGCATTCACTAACAAAAGCAAGATTATTACCTAAAAGCAGCGCGCCAAAACAATATCGTAGTCCTGATAAGGGAGTTATTCTCTTGGAAGAGTTTGTTTTCTTGAGTTCTAATGAATCTCTTTTTGAAAAAATATTTTTGAAGTGCTGTATCAACATTCACATTATTGCACCACACAGAGACGCAACAAAAAGAATAATTCATAAACTTCCATTAAAAAAAACGCTGTTGAAATCAATCTCACTTCTGACTCCTAAAGGGCGACTTACTGCACAAGAGTTCCGTTGTTTTGGGTTGGTAATTCCTCTGGAGCGGTCTCCATCGTCTCTTCGAGATCCTCTTTCAGGGTGGCGTATTTACGCTGCAATCTGTTTTCTTTGTCAACCAACGAGTTATAGAATCGCTGCATCTCGTCAACTCTATAATTTATCAGTTTTTTCTCCTATAAATGCGTAAGAACTTAAAGCGAGCTTCATTGCGTACCTGATTGTATAAATAGTTAAACACTTCGTACTCGATTCTGTATTGATCAGCTTTAACGTAGCTATCCTGAAGCTGCATCTCAAGCTTGTTCATTGCTTTGTCATACCCGCCTAGGATCACTTTGGCCTTGTTCTCAATCGTTTCCAATTTTCTCACTTCTTTGCTCTGTTTTTGAGATAAATTTAGCATAATTAATCTACAATATGTAGTTTACGTAGTTATCTCGCTTGAATTTCACGCAGTTTTGCTTGTAGACGATCTTTTCTTGCATGGTGCTGCTGTCGAAGTCGATATACCTGTTGGAATAGCAGTCATTCAAAAAATTCTTTGATTAGTCACTTACTCTCTAGTCACAGGGTCATAATCGATTTTCCTCGCACGAGCATCCCAAGCTTCTTCATAATCCTCGTCCTTGAACCTCGAATGCCCTCTCTCGTTTTTCAGCACAGTGATCTCATCCTCGATCAATTGAGCTGCTTTCTCGATCTCTTCGTTTTCAAAGGTATCATACTCAACGTGGAGTCCGCCTTCTGACCCTTTGAATGGATGCAAAACGGCGTCTCTGTTCAAAATCAAGTTCATCTCCTGACTTATCATGGTTTCAGCCTCAGTAATCATCTCGTCTTTCGCTGTCACTCCTGTCTCTTGGAACTCATCGTTGATTTTGAATGGTCGCGGCAATTTCCTTTGAATTGCCGTCGAAATCTGCTTTTCCGCCTCTTTTTGACGTTTCTCCTCCTTCTCACGTTCTAACCTTTCGATCTCCTCCTGGTCAAGCGCTTTAGTCCTCCTCGCCTCTTGATCTGCGTCGAGAGTCTCAATATCTGGCATTTCGATCTGATAATCATTCTTTGCTTTAGGCAGTGCGCTCAGGCTTGTCCTAATCTGCTCTCTGATCATTTTCGCACGTAATTTATCTGCGGTTGCGCTTGTGTGAGTCGTCATTGACATGGCTGACTGACTTGTGGTTTCCCAGTTCCTATCCACCATGTCTTCAGGGTTCAACTTGAGTTGATCGTGCAAAGGTGTCTGTCTCACAGACTCCCAGGTGTTTCGTGGAGTTGCGAAAGTGTCCATGCGAGGTCTGGGTGTCGCGAAAGCTCCGAGACCGGCTGGAGTTGCTGTTGGCTTTGTCCTTGGGGTAATTCCTGAGAAATCTGGATTGTCCAGAGGAGCATTTTGCCCTCCAACCAATGGAGTCTCTGTTTGAAGTAAAGCAAGAGCGTTCTGCGCTTCTCTCATAATGTCTTTCGTCTGAACGCGAGGAGTTCTCATTGGGGTAGGAGTCACGTCTCTTTGGGCGTAGTTTCCGATTAAAGTGTTGGTTGCTTGGTTTGACTCGAAAAGCTGCTGAGCTTGGGTGGAGTTTAATTTGCCAAGCTCCTCGAGCTCTTTATCCGTGATCTGAGGGCTCGGCATCGTGAGCTTCGTTTTTACTTCGTTCATCATTTTGTTAGGCTGGGTGAATTTCGAAATCGCAAGAGGAAGATCACGCTCTATAATGAAAAAACATTATCAGAACTGCAAAGCTTTGGCAGTTATGAGTTACCTTTCAGTTTCTTGATTTTCTTCTGGTCAAGTTTCTGCTTCTGCTCCTCTTCTTCATCACGTCGACGTCCTTCAAGAGTTTGTAAGGTGATATTCGCAAGCTGGAGATTGGGTTTTGGATTTTCTTCTTTTCCTGTTTTGAAAGCGATTTCTAAAGGTACTCTTTCGAAGGGAACTTCAGCATTGTAGTTAATTCCTCTAGGTCTCTTCTTCTTCGAAACGAGCTCGATTCCAGCGGCTCGAAGCTCTCTTTGCTTTTGGATATTGGCGAGTCTTCGTGCTTCCTCGATCTGCTTCTCTCTGGCCTTTCTTTTCGCTTTCTTACCCTGAGTGTTTGCCAGTCTGACTCTAGCCTCGGCGAGCATTTCCTTCTCATCTATTTAAATTGAAATGTTGCTGCTTCTCTGAAAAACATCGATTGGTTTAGTTACCTTCGTCCATATCGACTGGATCTGGCTTCGCAGGCTTCGTCTCAGGAGTAGGGTCGATTTCACCTGGCCTTAGTCTTCTGGGATCGTTCTCATCCATCTCTTCTTTTCCTTGGGCTTTATCAAGAAGTCGCTCATAATGCTCTAATTACAAGGAGACTGATGAGTATACATTTTGCAAGGGAATTGCTTACCAACACATTGAGCTGGGGTTCTTCCGACGGTGTGAGCAATTGTTCTCCATTGACATGGGAAAATCTTTGCAAGATGTAAAAGTTTTTCTTCTTCCTCACGGGACCATTCAGTCTTTTTGATTGAAGGGTCCAGCCACTCGTACCAACGTTGCTTGCATTGCTTGGCGGATTTTCTAACGAGCAAAGATGAAATACGAGACCATTGATTGAGTCCGTATTTCATTACAGCTGCCTTCAGAATTTCATCTTCGGAGTTTTTCCAAACTCCACCTGGAATGGGTTAGCGTCACGCGATTGGAATTGAGGGAACGACTACCTTTGATCATGTACCTCATTTCTTTTTGACTCCCTCTCTTTTTATTTTTCCTATTTTAAATGCAAGATTCGAATAATTTACTTGAAAAAATCTTGAAATATATTGTTTTGCTACTCTGTGATAGATTCGATTTTTTGCGTGTCAAAATTCCTACTACTGCATCAACTGTCATGAGAGTGGAAAACATAGCCACCAGTGAGTCTAGCCAGCTATGAAAGTGTTTTGTAACATATTGTGAATATACTCAGTGATTGCGATTAAAGAATATGATGATATAAAACTGTTAGTTAGTAACAGGTAGTAGATCGGCTTCGATAACGCTGACGAATTGAAGTCGGAAGCTGTGAAGAATTGCTCATATAAATCCGACCTAGTTCGAAGGTCTTCTTTCTTCATTTTCTCTTTTGAGACTCTGATGTGAAACTAAGAAATTAGATTCTCATTGGAAAGTCGCTTTGGACTTATCGTCAATTATCGTCATTGCTTAGTTAGTAAAAAAAAGATGCCTATTCATTCACTATTGTGAATTTTATTCAGCCATAGGTGTAATCAGAGGAAATCGGGTTTTATACGACAAAGGAAATTCAGATTAATTGTACCCGCTAGCAATAAAACTTAAAGATCAAGCAATGAATCTCATCTAAACAATGCTTCAATCTCCTATCAGGAATCACTCGACACAACCCAAAGTCCGCAGCAGCTCGAATAATAATCACTATACTAACCGTCGATACTATCGTATTTTCTATCCCTTGCACTTTACACTGATATTATCGAAAAGCATCATCTAATCAGCCCTCGATCACACAAAATGCGCATCCATTTGGCGATTTGAGACAGCGAACTGAGAATTCAAATGAACGGTTTCTACCAGAATTAAACGCTTACACTAAGTTCTACAATCCGAATCAGTCGCCTACTCGTGGTGTTAACTCCTACAGATCAAACGTAGAATATCAGGCTGAGATCAACAAATTCCCATTTTCGAAGCAAGCAGAGCCATTGAATCAGCATTCCTTCTATAAAGCGATAGGGTCTCCAATGCAAGAGCAAAGCATGCGCCTTCCCAGTAATCAAATTATTATTAAACCTCGTTTCACATCCTCAATCAAGCTGATGAAAGGCTCAGACCGCGAGATTATGGTCCTTACAACCGACCTACAAATTACTATTACAGTTTCACAAACGATGAAACCAATATTGATAGATCATTTGATCGAACTCCAGAACCTGCCAGCACTTTTCGAAAGAACACTGAGACTCAAAATTATAATCCGTTCGCTCATCCAATGGCAAAGAAAGCATATGGGCAGTATCTTCTAAAGCAAGTAGATTTGATAATTTTCTGAATCCATTATGTTTGACTCACATTGAAATAAGCAGATAACAACGAAAGCCGAAGCGAAAAAAGAAGAAAAAACCAAACAGCGTGAAGCAGACCTCAAGATGTTGCTTGGGAATGATAATTTCTTTGATAAATTTGGGAAGTAAAGTTTCATGAGGCTTCTTCGCACTCAATTATGCAACTGTTAGGCCTGATAAGTCGTTCCGCAGCGAAAATCGTTATCTTAAGAAGAGCTATGATCTAACTGCATTGAAGAACCATGGAAATAGGAGCCCTCTCCCTCAAGCTGAAGCTAACAAGGAATTTACAAAGTTTGGCACAATGCTATGGCAAGCGAAAGAAAAAGCTGCTTATATCGGTCCAAGAAAACAGACTCTTACACATGAACAAGACAAGCTTGAAAAAGAACCGCAACTGTTTAAATCGATTGATAGTCTATCGAAAGGTTCATCTAAAGATCACACTCAAATTCAATTGACTAATGCAGGAGTGGATCATCTCAATACTGAGTTTGAAGGTGATGATATGAGGAGCGATCAGGGTGGTGGAATTATTACAAAGCAAAATATTGGGAATATTGAGATTATCAAGAAGAGAGGTGCTGACGCAGCTGATACCAAAGCGACTGATTTGGCGAAAAAAATAGATTATCGGAGAACACTGGAACTTCAAATCTTAGAGAAAACGCTTAATAAAACCCATACAGAACAAGTTCGCAAACTCGAAGATCAAATAGAAGAGCTAAAGGCTTCAAGAGATCACTTCAAGACTGAATTAGATAAAAAATCGGCGTCGCCTCAAACGAAGGAGAAGAGTAGTAAAATTCCGCCGAATACTGAACCAAGTAAACCTCTCTCTGGTAAAAATGGGTTCGATCAAGCCACACCAGACTTTTACAATAAGAGGCAAGAAGCTCGAACAGAGCAGAGCAAAGTAATGGATCGTACTAGCATAATTCAAGAAGAAATTGTGCTTCTAAGGCAGGAGCTGAAAGAGAATAGCCTACGACTTCAGGCAGAAATAGCCAAGTTTAAAGTAATTTAGGATTAATAGACTCTTTGCTGATCTGTTAACTATTACTAGCTTTCTGCGGAAAACCAGAAGCGGCTAGAGAGAATTGAGAAAGGCCATATGGGAGAATGTGAAGATTCTGGAGGTGGCTCACGTAGCTATCGTGAAGAGATTATTAAAGAAGTTCCGGCGATTATTCAAACACCATTTACTCTCGACCAAAAAGAAGCTCAACCAAACGATAGGTCTGACCAAGAAGCTGAGTCTGATGATGATAATATGGCGGTAGATCCTGCGAGCGACCAGGGAGAAGAAAGGGAAGATAATATCAATCATGATATTGAGGAGGATTTTGAAGAAAATATAAAGAGAAAAGATTCTGAGTATTTTATTGCCGATGAGTCATACATACCATATACCTCGAGGAACAAGCCGAGAGGGATTAGACGTGTGAAGAAAGAATCGAAGAACGAACCAATTTCAAAGCATCTTCGTCACTCTGGGAATGAATAAACTTTGTTTCGGCTCGAGTACGATCGATTATTATTGATGAACGAAAGTTTTTTCAAAGGCATTTTTTGCTATTGTTGTTCGATAAGGTGAGGATTGGCTTTTTATCAAGTGTAGTGTAGACACATTTCATATATATACGTATTTAATTGTTTTCTTTTCTTACTTTAAGAATGGAATTTTTCCTATTTTTAATGATTTATCAAAAATTCTGTAACCAAATGGCCTTTGCTCGTCATTAAGGAATAACAATTTCGTTTTTTTAATAAATAAGTCAAATGGGAAAGATGACAGCTATATTGGTGCTGATGAAAAAAAGAAAATAGGTCGAAAATGTGTGTGATATATTACTTAAATAATATTTCAAAAATAATTCATTTTGAATTTTTCTGAATTAACTTTGTGAGAAATGATTCATTTTTATAACTCGTTTTTCCTGGCGCTGACCTCATTGAGCTGGTACTTTGGATTGAAGAATCTCCAGGACTCAATGCTACCTGCTTCTCCAGTTTTGTGGTTGCTGTACTAAGACACTGTTGTTTATTTCCAGTATTGATCGCTTGGAATGAAGTTGGTTCTGTGCTTATTTCATATAACGCATTTTGCATTTCTATCGAGTTGCTATTCTTGCTGGGGCTAGACACCTTTTGTAACGTCGGCGCAAACAGTTGTCCTTTCCAACCAAGACGAGAATTTCCAGTCTTATTTAGCACAGCACTCGCATCAGTCGAGCTTTTTGTTCGCGGTCTCGAAACGAATTTCTCATATTCTGCACCCTTGTCAGGAGTAGTTTTATCATTACCCAAAGGCTCATCCTTGCCAGGCCTTGCAGGCGAAGACAACTTGTTTTTCGCAGAAAATTTTTTATTCTCCTCTGGGCATGCTGTTATATTCTTCGCTTGGTTTCTTTTTAAAGGCTGCGAACTCATCACTCTTTTCGGCTGTGTCACCTTGACTTCATTATTCGTATTGCTTTCTTTTTTCATCCCGTCTGTGGCATTTGATTGAGAGTTAGCTCCACCTCCTTCTATTAATTCTAATAGATCGCGGATCTGATTCTTGATGTCATTGCGGTTATATTTTGTGGGTTTAGGCAAAATTTCAGCCTGATTGGTGCTGCTGATGTTATTGAAAATATTAGGAGTAGCAGCATTTTCGGATATCATAGGACGCTTTTCTGATGCTGTAGGATGCTTTGACAGAAATGCCTCCAAACTCGCTGCACCAGCGTCCAATAAAAAATTCAGCTTGTCGTTCTTCTTTAGAGGTTCAAGTTGATCATATTGCTCTTGGACCGGTGTCATTAGGATATGCTGAACTCTAATAAATTTATTTTGTCACAAATAAGACTCGAAAAATATACGACTTTATCTAATTTTTTACTCTGTTGTTGATGGAACATGCATTGCATGAATGCATCCATCACCATCATCATGATATTATAAGAAACGCAATAGTTATAAGTAGCACCCGTAATTACTGTGCTTCTACATTTGAGACTCAATATAAACTTATATAGCTGTAATGGGTCCATATCTCATGAATCGTAATGAATAAAAATCGAAAATATCAATTTTTAAGTCTGGAAATGGAATTAGAGGGAGGCAGAGAGAGACAACAAATAAGCAAATATTACAACTTTATTCTATGGTTAAAGCTTGTCGTTTATGAAATAAGCATCAAAGCGCATAGCCATATAGTTATTCCATTCTTGAGGACAGATTCGTATCGTCCTATCATAAATAGGATTGCAAAAGTCATTATTTACTTTGGTGTTTTCATCGAAATTTCCATTGAAGATTTTACCATTGTCCGCAAGGTACCAAGTCTCTCCATCTAGAGTATACTGCACTGTAAATGATTTGACCCACTCATTTAGTTTAGCTCCATCACCTCTACCTTGAGTTGCGACTCCGGTCCAATATTTGGGTTCAAGAGACGATACTTGAATCCACTGATTTTTATCAAGTTTAGCAGAACCCCAACAGCTTAAAGTCGATAATTAGAAAAAATTAAGGCAGACACCGACGAATAAGTCACTGGAAATCCTGCTTTAACAGCAGCGATTAATTGGGATTTATCAGGTTTGCAGGGAGAGCATTCAGTTTTCAAAGAATCAGCATGAATTAGAACAGCCAAGAGCGTGAAAATGAAACATAGTTTCATTGGATTTCGATGAATTCTCATCTGGGACTTTTTTTTTTGGTTTTGAATATCTTTATAATTCTAGTGCCAAAGCCTCTTGATGCTATGCAAACCACTGTATTAGAAATTTTTCTAGTCTTCTTTAATTCTAAATAATGAAGTTATTATGCAATTGCAACATCTCAAAATATCAATACTCAGGAAAGGAAGCTCCAAAATGAGTCATCCTCAATGTTT
>ENA-UOTZ01001681-UOTZ01001681.1-compost-metagenome-genome-assembly--contig:-NODE-1681-length-14097-cov-18.662981_pt1 | contig 14097 bp, 7 predicted proteins | sample MGYA00238144_ERZ746983 | MGnify/ENA primary metagenome ERZ746983 (study PRJEB28759, sample SAMN06268863) | compost metagenome | isolation source: single cell | place: USA: California, Emeryville, Joint...
TCAATATCTAACAAAATTTTATTTGTTCTTATTTCCTGCTCCATAGACTGATAAACTTGTATGATTTAGCCTTTCATTTGTTAGACTTCATTCAGCTCTCTTGAGGGCAGCTTCCTCTGAACATTGGCTCCATTTTGGATAATGAGAGAAGGCTTATTCTCTTGTAGTAGAGATGAAAGGTCTTTTCCGTAAATCGAGTTGAGTTATTCAAGATCCTCTCTTAGCCGAGTGCCTTTATCCAATCCGTTGTGCTTTGTCAAATTCAGCTAACCAGTCGAGAACTCCTCTTCCTCCTTTCACGCAAAGGAACGACCCAACAAATCCAAAAGCTAATGTACTAACTTCGTTGAAATAATGAGAAGTTTTATGCGCTTTGTGGTCATCAGACATCCTCTTCAAACCCTTCCTTCATCTGATTTTTCAAAGCCTCACAGCTGATAGCCCTTACCAACTTCGTGTACTCGATGACATTCGCTTTTGGATCTTGCTCGTCGGTGGAATAACTTTCAAAAGCTCTCGATTAGTTGCAATTTCTCAGAATTTTTAGAATTTTTGTGAACTTATAATAACTTGTCTCTAAAATAAAGTAGGGCTTTGAGAAGTTTTCTGAATCAAATTGTACTGCAGTTCATTTCGAAATCAGATTTATGTGTACGGACTATGCAGCAATCGATTATTACATTACTTAACTTTGCTAAATGAAACCATTTGTTTTTCAAATTTATTTCACTCATTTTTCTTTTTCATAATAAGCCCTGCGAATGACTCAAGAAAACCGAGAGGTAATTCCTTTCGTTATTCATCATCAAGATTTTTTTATAAGACCAGCCGGCAAGTCAAGTAACATATTGTGAGACCTTTCAGGAAACTTTGTTTTCCAACTTCAGAATTGTTTCATCACCGTAATATCCTCTTCTGAAATGGGCTAACAAACAAGAAACATCTCCTGTTATATGGCCTTATTTCCTTGTGTCCCAGCTTCAGAAATAATTTCTAGTATTGATCTAAAACATTATAGAGATTCGGAAACAACTTTCCTTCAAATAAAATAGAGGTTGGATTCGTTTTCATAAACGGTCATTGAGGAATATGCAGCATTAAATTGGATTATTATTATAATTATTACTATGATTATGACTTTATTATTACTACTTTGGTTATCTTAGGTTTGTCAATTCATTGCACTCATTCTACTTTTTCATAACGAGTCCTACGAAAATGATCTTCAAGGGGTTTTGGGGATCTTCTGTCTCGAGCAAGCTTTGAGCTAATTCCTTTAGGTACTCTTCCAGTACCTGGCGAGCTAAGTCTTCCTCAATCCCTTTTTCGATCATTTTGCTTCTCAAACCCTCAGCGGTCAAGGCTCTGATCCAGTTTACCAGTCCGCTGACAAAAGCTTTCGAATCTTGATCTGGCTTCTGCTGCTCATTCTTGGTTGTGAAAGTCTCGATGAGCTGCATTTCAGTCATTTTCTCATCAAAAACCTTGTTATAATACTTTATAGGTTTTAAAATGGCTGAAAGGGTATAATAATCATTATCAGCTGGCAAGTCAAACTTTTTTAGAGCTTTGATGAAACTTGATTTCCAAATCAATTGTTGTTTCACGAATCTTCTATCATCTTCTGAAATAGGGTCTGATAGACCAGGTGCAGTTGTTATCAGATGGCCACCTCTCCTTAGTTCTTTGTGTCTTAGTTCCAGGAATAATCTCCAGTATTGATCAGATTCCTTCTCCCAGATCTTGCCCTCTGGCGTAGCTGCCATCTCCTCTGTCAGTAAACAGCTAAACGTAGCGAGAGGCGCTGGAGTTCTTGGGAGCCAATGAACAGCTGAAGTTGAGAATATCAAGTCCATGCTGTTCTCAGGGAAGAGCCTTTCATAGAAGCTCCTTCCGATTGAGTAAATCCAGACATTCTTGTGTTTTTCTAACCCTGAATTCACAGTCTTCATTGCCAGTGAGAAGTCGGTTGAAGGAGTGTCATTTAGGTAGACACTAATTGGAAGCTCGGGATTTGTTTCTCGTATGAGAGTGATAATTGAGTCGAGGGCAGGAACATCGTTTTTTCCTCCAGCACAACCAAGGTCGGCGATCGTGAAAGGGAGTTCATTGTTCTTAAACCTGTCAGGATTCTTCTCAATCATCTCTTTGACACAGGAAGTGATGATCGTTATGGAGCTCAACGCGGAACTTCTCTGACAGTGAGAATTTTGGTTGTAGTCTTGTGTCATTCTGACTTTTTCAGTTTCCATGATGAAGTATTTTCAGAATTATTCTCAATTTCGATGGATTGATCAATTAATAAATTATTATAATTTTAGGAATTCTATCGCTATTTAAAGATAGATGCCAACTGTTAGATTAGATTTTTTTCAATACACATAACCATGTTCAGGTTATTATCTAGCTATCTATGTTGTTACAGAAAGGGCCAGAATTTGAAAGTTCCAGCTGTTTTGTAGGGATTCATGAGAGTGAGCAAATTATTTGAAATGTGAGTGTGAGTTGAGTTTTGTTAGTTTATTTAGAAATGACCACAGATACGACAAAAATAGCGAAGTTAGATGCTATTTTAGAGCACTTGAGGAAAATCAAAACAGAAATATTTTTTGGAATTAGTGTTTGGAAGCATAAAGAAATATTAATTAGAATCCCGAATGTTCTTAGATTGAATTCAAAAATTATAAAATTAATATGTTACGTCAATTCTTTCAATATCTGATCAGATGTTAATTGTTCTTATTTATCACTTTTATTCTGCATAGAGTTAGTATATAGAGATTAGCGAGTTCATTTGTTGGATCTCATTATGCTCTCTTGGGGACAGCTTCCTCTGAATCTTAAGCCTAATTTTGAATAATGAGAGAAGGTTTATCTTCCCTTGTATTGAGCTGAATTATCCAACATCTTCTCTTCGCTGAGTGCTTTTTTCCGATCTTTCGTGCTTTTTCGAGTTCAACTAGTGAGTTGATCCAAAATTTCATGCAAAGGCGCGGTTCAACAGATCTATTCATGGAATGTACTAAATTCGCTGAAATACTGAAGTTTTATGCTTTTAGAGATTATTGAACATGGCCCTATTAAATAATAATCAGAGTATATACCTTTAAGTCAACTAAAGTAGTTTATAATTAATTTCTACAAGTTCAAGCCGCATAGTTTCCCAACTAAATGCTACTTTTTCTGAATCATTAATCCTAAATATTGATGACTAATCGCCTTCTCTGCAAGCTCTGTTTTAAGAAAATGCTCAACCATTTCTTTTTCATAAAATTCTTCTAACACCTTCTTCGCCACCTCCTCTTCAATGCCTTTCTTCATCATCTGATTTTTCAAAACCTCATAGCTGATCGCTCTTACAAATCTCGTATACTTGATGACATTTCCAATTGGGTCCTGCTCATCAATGGGATAACTTTCAATTGGTGGGGTGTAAAAGCTCTCGATTAGCTGAAGCTTCGTTTTCTTTTCATCGAACGCTTTTTTGTAATGCTTTAACGATCTCAACACCGCTGGGAGAGTATAGTTTTTGTCGCATTCCAGGTTGAACTTCGATAATGCCTTGAAAAAACATAATTTCCAATGAGCTGAATGCTCTAGTCTTCTCAGGTCCTCACTTGTTGGGATGTCTGAAAATGCAGGTACTGTTACAACGAGCAGGCCTCCAAGCCTAAGTTCCTGGTATCGCAAGTTCAAAAAACGCTCCCAGTACTTCTCAGCCTCTTTTTCCCAAATTTGCCCTTCTGGTGATTCCGCGAATTTTCCCATGAGTAAGCAGCCCATATAATTGATCGGGCAGGGTAGTGTCGGGATCCAATGGGCAGCAACACTCGAAATCATCAAATCGACACTATTATCAGAGAAAAGAGACTCGTAGAAGCTCTTTCCAATTGAATAAACACTCACATGGGTATGGTTTCCTAATCCTGAGCTCACTTTCTGTACTACTGACGAAAAGTCATTGGAAGGAGTATCATTCAAGTAGATGCTAATTGGAAGCTCTGGATGAGCCTCTCTTATGAGACAGATGACGGAATCAAGCACTGGGATGGAGTTGTGACCATCTGCACAGCCTAAGTCAGCAATCGTGAAAGGAAGGTGTGTTTTTTCGAATCTTTCAGAGTTATTTTGAATAATTGCCTTGACGTGTTCTTTGATTTTTGGAAGGGAATTCAGAGCAGATGACCTTTGGCCATGAGAATTTTTATCATAATCTTGTGACATTCGCACGTGTAGTTGAGTATCTTCCATGCGAGGCAACCTGAAAATCTTTGTTCGATGCTATCAATTTCAAAAAGAATTAATAGATAATTATGAATGAAAGAGATTCATTAAATTAATTAACTTTCTTTCTCCAAGAAACATTTTTAGGTCAGTATGAAATCAAATTTAAAGGTGCTTCTCTTACTGAAAACAGGAGCAAATAATTCAGTATGGAACTCACCAAAAGAAGGTTGGATATGAAAATCTTTCTAATGCAGTTGAATTTGGAAATTCGAACCAAATGGAATCAAATGGAATCAAATGGAAAGAATTTATTTTCAATTTTTCAGCAACTAAGCCCAAAAAGCTGATGATTAAGGCCTCAGCATAAATTAAGAGGATTCTTCAATGATCAATTATATGCAGCTGTTAATTGTCTGCAATGCTGTGAAAAGAAAGTTATTTTTCCAATTCTCAAGAGTTGAAGCGATTAACTGAGATTTTATTGATAAATTATTTTAACAAAAATGTAATTGAATAAATTTTTCTAAGCACTAATTGCCTGACTAGCCAAACTCATTGGTTGATGGGAGTTTTTTTTGAAAAAAAGAGAGCGTTTACTTGTAATTTAGTGTATTATTCACAGGAAAGCAGCTTTCGCTTCTGACTCACAGTCCTTCATGTTGTATTCTTTGATCTTTATTCTTCCATTTTTCATCTGAACTGAACTATCATATGCGAAGCTTTCAATTTCTAGCGCTTACACTTAATTCCTCGCCTCCATTATCCTTAAGCAAGTCCTCCCCTGCCGTCACGAGCATATGATCACATTTCTCTCCAAAGAGATTCATGACTAATTAACAGAGTAAATTAGTATGCTCACAACTAAATAAATTTATTTATATAAACCGATCGCGATATCATTAAGGGAGATTCTATCCATACCAGAACAGCATGAACTCTCAAACCCAAGGTATATCACAACCGACTGCTCCTTCTACATCCGATTCCAGTTTGTCAGGCATTCGTAAAACGAGCGTACTCTTCAAAACCCTCGTGCTCAAAAAAATCGCTGATGTTCCTCCAATCCAACCTCCAGCCACTTGGAAATACATATTTCGCGCAAAAACAATGTTCTTACTCGCAAAGTTCAACGCACCCTTTCTTTTTCTCCTTATCGCTTACATTGTCAGCGCCTATCTCAACGGTTTTACTAAAGTCGGTCTCCCTGGCTCTACAGGAAAGGTTATCGACGCAATCCTAGGAAAATCTCATGACGAATTTTGGGAGATGATATACGGATTGCTTATAAAAGCCATTAAATCCGTCATATTCTACTCAATGGAGCAGTTTACATTTAACCTCCTTCAACAGAAAATAATCCTCAACACTCGCAGGAGAGTTTGCCATGCGATTGTGAAAGCTAAGGCAGCGCATCTACGAGACCCGAACCTGCTTGCCACTCTGCAAGAGGACTCTAAGATGGTCTGTAAATTAGCCACTTTCAAGATATTCATGCAATTGTTTATCACGGGTTTCCACTTGCATTTTAGAATCACGAAGCTTTTCGTTATATCCTCCAGCTGGACGATCTGCGTGCTTATTATGCAACCAACCTTCACTTTCATCTCAAAGACCGTGAATAAGCTGTTGTCTCAGAAGATCGAGGCGCTTGATGAGAAAAATAAAAAGACTGTGAAGGTTTTCGTTGAAAAAATCCATGGGTTAGTGCGAACGAAAATCAATTGTCCCACCTTAGCAACAGCGACTCAGAAACAGTTGGAAGCATTGCTAGTGGAGGATGATGCTCATGCGTCTACTAAAGCGGTGTTAAATGCGATATTGAACGCAGTCACGCATGGACTTAGGCGATTAGGAGAAGTTATTATGCTTATCTGGGGCAGCACTTTGTTAATTCAAAACGCCATTACTCCGGGCAATTTCGCGGTGTTTATTGTAAAGAGCGTCAACATCTTAGAGACTCCTAAAGCTCTTTTCAAGATATTCGCCGAGTTGAACGCCAGCAGCGAGAGCTGCAAGAGGTTCTTTGAGTTTATCGAGCAGGCGGAAGCAAATGAAGAATCAGGTAATGAAAGCGGTGTTGAATCGACCACAGCCTCTCCTCATACAATGTCAAAAGCAAAAAGCGAACAGGTCGAAGAAATTGGCTTAGTTGGTTCTCCTGCACTGAGAAAATCAATCTCATCCACAATTATTATAAAGAGGGTAGCTGAGACGAGCGAGAATGTTGATAGGAAGCGGCATGTAACAGTCCGGCAAGTTTATAATAATTTTGAGGATGAAGAGAGGACGGCTGACAACAAGGAATCAAAAGCTCAGGAAGCGGCAAAAGGAAAACCACGGGTGCCAATGCTTTCAGATGAGTCAGGCGCGGATGAGTCTGATGATGAGTCGAAAACTACGAAACCACTTAAGAAGAGGACCAAACTGCAGACTATGATGTTGACTCGAAAGAAAGAATTCAAAGAAGAAAATGAAGTTAGGTTTAGAGGGCCAGTCAGCAACTCTGCTCAAAGTTAGGCACAACGTTGAATGCTAATTTTATTAAGATGTTTTAGCTTGTTGGACTATATTAAATTGATAGCGATCTAACAACACTCTTTTTTATGAGTAGTAGTAAATTTCAAACCATTGAGTTATATTTATATGTGTAACTCATATTCAAGACCCAATAGAAAAAGAAGACCTATATTGGTTGTTTGCTTTCGATTCGCAAGTTAAGGGCATTGTCTCTCATGTCTTTTAGAAGAAAGTTTAAGGATCATTCCAAATCTAGAAATAAATGAATGTTAAATAACAAATAAATTTAAATAAACTTGATTGATAACAACAGAAAGGTTGAATTGCATCGAAGCCCATGAAACTTGAAAATAACAAAATTTCAGAAACTATCGAGACCCTGCCAGACATACCTAGCGTTCAGAGGTCATTTTCAACTCCTTTGAACCTTCCCGTCAAAAGAAAAGCCGAAGCTCCTCCAATTCAGCCTCCAACTACCTGGAAATACATGCTGAGAGCAAAAACATTGTTTTCACTCGCCAGATTCAACGGCCGCTTCGCTGTTTTGCTGCTAGCTTACCTTATCTGTGCATATCTCAACGCTTTCACAGCAGTCGTTCTCCCAACAGCCATCGGAAAGATAATCGACGCGATAATCTTTGAAAAAAGCCATGATGAGTTCTGGCAGTTGATAGAAAGCATGCTGACGACAATCTTTAAATCGATTCTCTTCTACGCACTGGAGCAGGTCTGTTTCAACCTCCTCCAGGAGAAAATCACACTGAACATCCACAGAAAAGTCTGTTCTTCGATTGTAAAGGCCAAAGCTGTACATCTAAAAGATCCGAACCTCCTTTCTAACCTTCAAGAAGACTCGAAAATGGTCTGCAATTTGGCTACGTTCAAATTATTCATGCAATTGTATGTCCAATTCCATTACTTAAAGTATAGAATCACTGGACTTTTAGATATATCTCAGAACTGGACCATCTGCGTGCTTGTGATGCATCCTATCTTCACTCTTATCGCTCGCTCAGCTGATAAAATTCTCTCTCGCAGGATTGAAAAGCTTGATCAACTTAACGAGAAGACCTCAAAATCATTCAGACAAAAAATCGGGGGGATGGTCCTCACGAAGATTCATAACTCCGCAAAGGTTATTGAGTTACAGAAGCAATTAGAAGAGCTGCTTCTTGAAGATGATGCCTACAAAATGAAAAAGAGTTTGCTAAACGCGATTTTACAAGCGATTACGAATGGCCTACAGCGTTTAGGCGAGATTGTTATGTTGATTTTTGGTAGTGTGTTGTTAGTACAGAAGGAGCTGACTCCTGGAAACTTTGCAGTGTTTATTCTCAAAACTGTGAATATTTCATTTGCTCCGAAGGTGTTTTTGAGGCTATTTGATGAGTTGAATAAAGGAAGCGGGAACTGTAAAAGGTTCTTTGAGTTTATCGAACATGCGGAAGAAGCTGAACAAGAGAGCGCGGATGAAAGTGATCAAGAATCGAGCCCAGAAATAGTCTCAAAAGAGGTGACAAAAACGCAAAGCGAGAAGAAACCAACAGTGGAAGATCTATTGAAGGATATAGAACCAATCCCTCTGTTACAAAAGAGACCATCATCAATAATCCTTATAAAGGCGTCTGCGAATCAGAATTGGTGGACAAGGAAAAAGAGGCATACGACTCTAATACGGGTAAAGAACGAATTTGAAGATGAACGCATGGCGTCGAAACCGAAAGAAGTGGAGAAAACAACACTGCCAGTGCTCTCTGAAAGCTCAAGTACGGATGAATCAGACGATGAATTAGCAATTGATAAGAGTACAGACTCAGCGAAGGATCGCAAAAAGATGCAGTTCAATGCTGGAGATGAAATTAGATTTCGAGGGACAAGTAATAGGTAATGACTAAATTTTGAGTTTTCTAATTTAAAACTGAAATTGTATGAAGTTTGAACATTTATTTACATCTCACTTTGTGTATATCTCTTGATGGTATTGCTCGTGAATAAAATATCCAGTTTTTCGTCAATTTCACTGTGATAATGAATTTTTTTTTTTAGTCGGTTTTTGAATGTCTGAGTTAACGACTGATCTTAACCAGAGTTTCGTTATTGATCAGATTGCTTTTTTCTTGTGGTCTTTCATCGTTCGTTTCTTTTTACGCATTTTGCCCGATTTCTTATGTCCAGTATTCCATTGAAGAATCACTCCGTCTATTCATATTTATTCATATTTGTTGACAAGAAAAAAATCACGGACGTTGCTGACGAAGAATTTGCCAGAAAATTAATCAATTTAAATAAAATTTATCCACTACACATCTAGCCATACCGTCATGAAATCTGAAGGCAGCTCTTCGAAAGCTCACGATAAACTTCATAGCGTTCCAGGCGCTCGCAGATCGCGCTCATTAACTGCTGTTCTCAATAATCAACCAGCTAGATCTTCTTCAGCCCAGCCTACCACTACTACCAATTGGAAATATCTATTAAGAGCAAATACAATGTTTCTACTCGCCAGATTCAACGGACGTTTCGCTTTTTTGCTTTTCGCTTACCTCGTCTGCTCCTACTTCCATGCTTTCACCCGCGTAACTCTCCCTAACTCAACTGGAAAGATCATCGACGCGATAATCCTTGAAAAACCGCATGAAGAGTTCTGGGATCTAATAACCAGTCTGCTCAGAGCAATTGGCAAATCCGTAGTCTTCTTCTCTCTGGAGAAGGTCTGCTTCAACCTCCTCCAGGAAAAAATAACGCTCAACCTCCGCAGAGTGATCTGCTCTTCGATTGTGAAGGCAAAGGCTGCTTATCTCCGAGACCCCAACCTGTTGTCCAACCTTCAAGAGGACTCGAAAATGGTCTGCAAGCTAGCAACATTTAGTCTCCTTATGGAGTTGTACGTTGAATTTGGGCTATTTAAAACCAGGATAACCAGTCTTTTTGATATCTCACAGAGCTGGATGACCTGCGTGCTGATCATGCATCCTATCTTCACGCTTATTGCCCGCACAGCTGATAAGTCTTTGTCCAAAAAGATCGCAAAGCTTAATAAACTAAACGAGAAGACCACAAAAGCTTTCAGCCAAAAAATCGGCGGGATGGTCCTCACAAAGATTCATAATTCCGCGAAGGTTACTGAGTTGCAGAGGCAATTAGAGGAGATACTCCTCGAGAGCGACGCGCGAGAGTCGAGAAAAGCGGTACTAAGCGCACTTTTGCAAGCGATTCCTAATGGACTGCAGCGACTCGGAGAAATCATAATGTTGATTTATGGCAGCGTGTTATTGATTCGAAAGGAATTATCGCCTGGAAACTTCGCTGTGTTTATTATCAAGACTGTGAATATTTCTGATGGCCCGAAGGCATTGTTGAGGATTTTCGACGAGTTGAATAAGGGAAGTGGGAACTGCAAGCGGTTTTTCGATTTCGTAGAGCATGCTGAAGAAGCAGATAAAGAAATCGCTGAAGACAGCGACGATGAGTCAAGCGCACAGTCCTTAGAAATGGTTAAAAAAACGCAAAGTGATGAGAAACCAGTCGTAGAGGAAGAAATCCCACAAGATAACGCGAAAGTTCGCGTTTATAGAAAGCTTCGTTCATCAACAAATATTTTAAAGACGCCTTCTGAACCCCTTAAGAGAGCGACAAGAAAGAGGCATACGACGATGGTACAAGTTAAAACTGACTTTGAAGATGAGAATGGACGTACTAAATTAAAAATAGCGCCTAAAGCGGTTTTGGATGTCTTCCCAGAGGAATCTCCAGCAGACGAGTCTAGTGACCCTGTAGTTGTTGTTGCTGATAGGCAGTTTCATTCTGTGAATAAAAAAAAGGAGATGTGGTTCAAATTTGACGATGAAGTCAGATTCAGAAAGACCACAAGTAATAGAGAGGCCAGTACTCAAGCGCAATTATAATTTAGGAATCGGCTTATTTCAAACGTTAGATTGAGATTAATTTGTTAACATATATATATTAATGTTTATTGATAGGTATTAAATGTTATTAAATACTTTTTTCATAGTAGGTAAACATCAAACTTTAATATAAATCACGACTGAGCTCCTGCATATGAATGTCTTTAATAAATAAACCAAAAAGCAGAGTCAAGCAGTTTTATTGTTAGATAGAGCAATGGAAATCCAATCTAATAGGGATTCTAGCAATTTTGCTATTATTCCCGGTTTAATATTGTGAAATGAAGGATTTAAAAAACAACGCTATTCGTTGATTTTCGATAACATGGTATCTTTTAATACTGCATGTTAAGATATCATGAGCACTATTTACTATAAAAGAAAATTTTGAATTACATTTATATATATATTGACTAGTAGCCAGCTAGATTCTGGATGCTCCAAGCTTCATCAGTCAAAGCTTGCGGCTCATAAATAGATGAGGTGAGTTAGAACCGCTGCTTATGCATCGGGTTCTTCGACGTCGTACTCTTGAAATTCAGAATCGTTCTGTTTGTTTGGGTTCATTATCCAGTCCAGAGTTTGCTTCTCCCAAATGTCATCTCGAAGGTGCGGAGGAGTCATCTTCATGACGATATGAATCTATTTAATGGTAAAATAAGAATAATCAGTCAATAGCTACAAAGCAAGGAAATTAAACCTGTCTTGATTTGCTCAGGAAATATTTTATCATATGCTTCTTCTTCGCCATTTCAGTGTAATCTGCTTCTTCGGTAGACCAAGGGTCGCATTGTGCTTGCAACAATAACTAGGAAAGCAACAATCAGTCATTATTAACAATTTTCTTTATGATCACTTTAACAAGGTCAACCCGATTCTCCTGAATCGCGAAATACAAAGGTGTTCTTCCTATCTATAAGCCAATGGACAATCAGCACCGACCCTAAATAATGCAGATATGTTACCAAGTCTTTCGCGTTAACATCAGCTCCGTGGTCAATGAGGAGCTTAGATATTGCAAAAAAGCCCTTCCGGATTGCCCAATGCAGACTTGTTAGATGATACTAATTAATTAAAAGAGGATCATTAATTGCTTCGTATCATTGAAGATAAGTTACTTGATCAAAATCGTAAACTAAGAATCGATTATCATAGAGGTATTCCCTCACGAGATCATAGCAGCCTTTTTTGCACATTTGAATGAGTTCTCTTGAATACGGTTTTTCATAAGGGAACTTGCTGAAAACTTTCGAATTCATCAGCTGTAAAGGAAAAATTGGGTTAACTTTCCTCGAAATATCTTAACAAAGGTACCTGTTTGGGATTCAATTTAAGCTTTTTGAGCTCTGTAAGCACCTCAAGCAGCCGCTTTCTGATTCGTTTGAACGTGGTCGCATGGTTAGTCTGCTTGATCAACCTATCGTTATTCTTCAGCAGCACTTTTAGAGTGACTTCATTGAGATGCTGATGCGCGAGTAATTTCGTCGGCGGAACCACTACGTCAAGCTGACGGTTCATCAGCTCGTCAAGCAGTTGCTCTTCCTTCTTTCTCTTCTCTTCTGCCTCGTGCTTTGCTATTTCATCATCTATGTTAAACTTCGTATGCATCATTTTCGTCGTTCTTCTTCTCAGATTCTGCAGCCTCTGTACGCCGCCTTTTGGCATCAGTTGTACAAACGTAGGCTTCATAATCTTTGCTTCTTCAGGAAGCCCTACGACCGCAGGCCGCTTATGGTCTGCTTTCTTGATTATAGTATCCAACTTAGTAAGTGATCTCAGAGTCTGCCTGCTTTTTAATGATCCTCCACGACTCTTTGAGAGCTCAGTCGGCGAGCTTGGCTCTGAGTTCGTGTCGGTCAAGCTAGGAACCATGTGCTGAGTGGACTTAAACCCTTTTTCGTCCATACGGTCTTCCGCTTCCTCATAACACTGAATCTCGTCGTCTAGTTCGGTGGGTTTCTCGTTGCCATTACTGAATTTGCTCATGAAATTTGCATTGAGTCTCTTCCGGTAACTTTCAATGATATTTTCTCCTTGTAGCTCGCTATTAAACGGATGATCTGGAGTGTTGATCAATCCTCCAGTCTTCTCATAAACGTTGAAGTACTCAGCAGCGTACAAATGACCTGCGGATTTTTTTATTTCGATAAATCTCGCTGGACCATGCGATTTTTTCTTCGGTGGCACACCAAATCCAGTGATCGGCCTTGAACTCAGCCCGTATGCTGTCTCACCCATACTTCCACTACGAAACGTTTTCATCTCTTGCTTTCCCGCACTCGATCTCCTCGAATCCAGCCCGAATCCCCCATTCCTCGTGGTCATCGGGCCGATAATCTTCTCGCTCTCTTTATAAAAATCTGACTTTGTAGCGTTTGACCTTGGTGAAGCTAGTTTGCTGGTAACAGGCGACGTCATCCTCGTTCCTGGTGTAACGAGTTCTGGTAATGAGAATTTACTCATCTTACTAAACAGATTCTTATAGGATGTGATCGGTTCTTTCTGCTCCACGTGCCTCAAACTGGACTCGTCGATTTGATTGCTTGATAGGAAACGAAAATGATGAGATGAAGAAGTCTGAGAGAGCGATTTCTTATGGAATATCGAAGTTTTTGCTGTTGGTTTCTGGTCATTAGCCTTCGGCTGATGCACAAGAGACGATTTCATCGTATCGGAGGTAGTAGTGCTTTTAGGCGACAATAAGAGTTGAGGGGTTTTGGAGTCGGCTCTGGTGGGTACTCTGGGATTGGTGACAAAATCAAATGTCGGGGATTTCGACCCTCGATTGTATGTGTTGAGGTAATTAGCTGGTGAATGTAAACGTTGGAAGACGCCGTAGCTCGGGGAAGAGACTGATTTCGTCGATGAGTGAGAGGTCCCGAGCCTGATCCTCGGGCCATTTGGGTTAATGTCGAGTATTTCGAAATTCTGACTGGGTATCATCAGCGTTTTTATTGGGTCATAAGCTGTCTTGATTCTAAAAGACTCTTTAATAATTAACAATAAACCCTTTGGAAGTAATTTTTATAGTGCGATAAGCAAGCAGTGCTGAGAATTAAAATTCAGAATTAAATCTGTATATTTTCATTCTTTGCTCGATTGGCCTACTGTAGAGGACTGTTTGAGGATCACCCAGCATCTCGATAGCTTTACTTTTATTGTATGAGTGATTGATGAAGGTTTGACAAGAACTGAATGGCTAATAAATGAGTTCGTATAGGAGCTGCAATTATTCCAAATTTAGAAGGTGACTTTAATCTTAATAGCTAATAAAATGAAAGGAGGAAAAGAAATATGTCCAGCTCATCGGAGCAATGAGATGAATGCAGTTTGAATAGCAGAAAACACTAAATTTAATTCAGTGCGACGTTTTTTCTCATTCAATTCATTAGATTAGTAAAATGCTTATATGAAAAAACAATGGCACATTCAAACATTCAAGCGCTGT
>ENA-UOTZ01001685-UOTZ01001685.1-compost-metagenome-genome-assembly--contig:-NODE-1685-length-14062-cov-90.402860_pt1 | contig 14062 bp, 12 predicted proteins | sample MGYA00238144_ERZ746983 | MGnify/ENA primary metagenome ERZ746983 (study PRJEB28759, sample SAMN06268863) | compost metagenome | isolation source: single cell | place: USA: California, Emeryville, Joint...
GAATGCTATTTGTCTTGGGATATAAAAAGCTCCCTTATCGCCAATTTGATTACGAGATAGATTCAGTTCTTAAAGATGAACCCAAGTATTATTATGCGCGATTTTTTCCGCACCCTCATCAGTGATCTTGTTTTCAGAGAGGCCAAGTTGTTTGAGATTGGTCCAGGTCGAGTTTCTGCTGATCCGCTGCACACCTTTGTCATCTATCTGGTTTTGAGATAGGACAAGTACCTCGAGAGTTGAAGGAAGGCTATCGCGTAAAACTGTTGCGTCGTCATCTACCAGTCCTTTTGAGAGTAAATAAACTTCACTTGCAGGTTTCTGGTTTTGTCTGGCTTCTAATATATCTTGAAGAGCAGGACTTGAGCAGCATCCAAATTGCTTGAGATTTTGCCAAACTTCTCCCGTAAACAAACTTCGGATTGAAGTAGGATCATTGAAACTATTGTTAAAAATATAGAAAATTTCGAGGTTGGGCCAATTTGGATTCTTTGCAATGAAGTGGAGGCTTTCATCAGTTATTTTGTTTTCAGATAAATTGAATTCTTTAAGTTTCCTCCAGCTGCAATTGTTACCTAGGGCTCTTGCTCCTATGTCCCCTATTTGGTTGGTCCGCAGAGAAAGCTTTTCCAGATTAGTCCAGCATGAATTCGATCCTATTGCTGCAGCAACTTGGTCCCCTAGCTTATTGTTAGAAAAGAAAAGCCACTTGAGATTTTTCCAAGTCTGATTCTTTCCTATCGCTACAGCGCCTTCATCTCCTATTTCATTTTTGAATAATGAAAGTCCTTTGAGATCTGTCCACGTTGTGTTCGATCCTATGGCTATTGCGCCTTCATTTCCTATGCGATTTTGATCAAGGTGGAGATGCTTCAGTTTATTCCAGGTAGTGCTTTGTCCTATCATTTTTAAACCAAGATCTCCTAACTCATTAGCAATTAATACCAATTTTTCCAGGTTTGTCCAAGTCGTATTTGATCCAATCGCCTTCGCACACTCTTCTCCGAGCCGGGTTCTCTTTAAACGGAGAATCTTGAGTTCCCTCCAAGTTGCATTGCTTACTATTGCTCTTGCTCCTTTCTCTCCAAATTTGTTGCAATAGAGTGTGAGTACCTCGAGCTCGGCCCATTTTGTGTTTGACCCGATTGAAATTGCCCCTTCATCCCCGATTTGATTTGTATCTAAGCGGAGTTCCTTGAGATTGCTCCAAACGTTGCTCGTCCCTATAGCTTTCGCTCCTGTATCACTAACTTCATTCATATGTAAGTGTAGGGCTTCTAAATTAACCCAAACTATGTTTGATCCAATAGATACAGCGCCTGCATCTCCTATTTTGTTATTACTTACTGTGAGCTCCTTGAGTTGGTCCAAGCAGTATTATTGGCAATTCCCGCTGCACCTTTGTCTCCAATGTCGTTATCGTCTAAGGCAAGTGTTTCTAAACTAGTCCAGGTTGTATTCGATCCCAATGAGATCGCGCCTTCATCGCCTATTTTATTTCCGTTTAGCCAAAGCGCTTTGAGGTTGGTCCAGCTCGTGTTATTTTTCAGCGCCGCCGCTCCTCTGTCTCCAATTTCGTTTTCATCTAATAGAAGCGACTCAAGAGCAACCCAGATTGTGTTTGATCCTATTGACATTGCGCCTTCGTCTCCGATCTCATTATGAGATAAATGGAGTACTTTGAGATTTTTCCAGTAAGCGTTGTAAAATTTAAAATAAGCCAGTAGGTTATCGCGCCATTTATAACTAATAACTTTACTGAAAAGGGCTTTTATTGAATGCTTCGAAAGAACTATTTCTTGGTCAGCTCTTCAACAATTATCAGACTAAAATGCACGGTAACATTACGGTAGAGAACGACACGGCACGGGAACTGCTACGACCAAACATACGGCACAGTACGATTTTGGCCAGCACTGCTTGAGATTACGCCAAGTAGTATTCATCCCAATCGCCACTGCTCCTTTATCTCCAATTTCGTTCTCATTCAAGTACAGTGTTTCAAGCTCAACCCATGTTGTATTAGATCCTATTGCTACTGCGCCTTCGTCATCTATCTTATTTGAGCTTAAAAACAGTTCCATAAACCGACTCCATGCTGCATTATCGCCTATTGCTATCGCTCCTTTATCGCCTATCTCATTATTTTGCAAACAAAGCCTTTCTAAATTTGTCCAAGTCGTATTAGATGCGATTGCTGCTGCGCCTTCCCCTCCTATTTTGTTGTGAGCCAAGAGAATTGTTTTCATTTTGCTCCAAGTAGTATTATTTCCTATTGCAATCGCTCCTTTATCCTCTGATTCTGCTGCAGTAACAACTGCTCTAAATCGATCCAAGTTGTATTAGTTCCGATTGCTACTGCACCTTCATCCCCTATATTATTGCTATCCAGATAAAGTTTCTTCAGCCTGTCCCAAGTTATATTACTCCCAATGGTAATGGCGCCAGGGTTTTCTACCCGATTCTCGTTTAAGCAAAATTCTTGTAAGTCAATCCATGTTTGATTAGATCCTATCGATAATTCTTTTCGCATTGCTTGCGAATCGCATGTTTTTCCAACGAAATCCTTGTAGACTTTGTTGCGCCGTAACATTTCGAGTCGAACATCTCCAAAATTGGAATTATTCACTGTAAGTTTGCTTAACTTCCAACTTCTATTATAGCTCAACCAGATGACTCCTTGATCTTCAATATGCGGGTTGCCCTGTAAATGTAACTCTTGACGCTTTACCCAACTCTCATTAGCCGCTAAGAATTTGATTGCAATATTATCTATCAAGACCTCATTCAACATTAATATTCTGAGCTCAGTCCAAATCGAGCAATCTGCTATAAATTTGACTCCATCATTTCTGATTTCATTATTGCTCAGATCCAGGAATTTAAGAGTATTAAGAGTTGGATTGCAACTTAAGCTTTTTGCTCCCAACTTTCCAAAATAATTTCCAGCGAGAATAAGCTTTTCGAGGTATTTTCAGCTACAATTCTTGTCTGTAAGTATGCATATTCCTCTATCTTGGAGGTAATTGTTGCTGAGATCCAAAATTTGAATATTTTGTAGGAGCTCATTATTGGCTATTAAGTGTATTAATTCTTTCCACTCAAGCTGATTCTGACTAAGATCCAGCACCCTCAGGTGTGTGTTGAAACTATGCATTTGACGTGTCATGTTTTCATATCGATCAGTTTTAGTGCTGATCATACAATACGATTGATTCGATTGCAACTTAAGAAATTCATTCTCTTCTTTTTTGGAAGACTGAGCTTCATCAAGGCTTTCTCTTGCAGTCAAATTCTCAAGTTCCATTTTCCGCTGCATTGATCCAACCTTTTGAGAGGCTCTCCGGTGATGATCTTCTTGTGAGTGTGCCTGTTTTGAGCTTTGAGTTGTTTTCATTTTAACAAGAAATAAAAAAGTGTATCAAAGGTTAGAATTTAAAACGTCTAAAATTATAGTCAATGAAAAACAAAAGAAAAATTGTGTAATGAAAATGTGAACAAGCTTAGTGAAGTTCCGGGAAAAGAATAAATGAGATCTTGATACCGTTCATTTCATATCAAGATCCTGAGAATTAAGAATATATAGCAATCATTACTGGTATTAGTGAATCACTTCAACGGTGAACAGAAATGGACTAATGAACTGCGCTGGTATCAGTTATTGATATGAAATCCGAATTTCTGTCAATTTCTATATGAAGATTCACGTCAATTACCATCATAGCCAACATACTAATATATAATGTGAGAAATTTGATAATGCTTGTCCATTTTGACCATAAAATTATGGAGATAAAATGAGTATTTTAAAATTTCCAAAGAATCTAGACCCTTTTTTGATATATTATATGCTACCTGAGCCACAGAAGACAATAAAAACAGTTTCCGTGAGATCCTTAGAAGAACTCTTGAACAAAATAACCTCTAACCACTTTCTTATATTTCGAAAACTTCTATAATTGAAGTTAAATTTCCAAAAAGCAACGGGAACATCCAACATATATTCGCAACTTTAACGAACGTCCAAGAGTATTGAAGCATGATGAAAGATAATGAAAAATCTCAAAATACATTCAACAAGATCGAAAGTTAGCGATAGATAGTTATAAAACCCTCTGAATAAAGCAGCGACAGGAGAATTTTTATTCTCCAAGTCATCTCTAACTTGAACCTCCGAAAAAACAGGCTTCCTCACGAGAATCCTCGAGTTCTATAACATGTCTTATTATATTCGGTCAAATGTAGTAGGAAACAGTTTTCTTTGAGATCCCAATAAGATATTGATCTGGCCTAACTTCTAAAATTGGCAAATTTTATTTCTATCAGAATCAATATGAAAAAAGGGAAAAAGGGACAAACCTCGGCCGCTCAACCTGGAGCCGCAGAAAAACTAAAGGTATCGATTGCCTTTCTATCATACTGACCATCCAACTCGAAAACCCAAGGATTTGGGAAACCAATCTTTCGCTAACGGCAATTATCAAAAAGCTATTGAACTATACACCCAAGCCATCGAGATCGAAAAAAACGCGATCTACTATTCGAATCGTTCGTACGCTCATTTCGAGCTTGGTCAATACAAAGAGTCCTTGGAAGATGCCGAAATCGCTATCAACGTCAACAAAGAATACGCAAAGGTATCTCAAAATAGTTTTTTTATGGACAGGGCTCACACGTCTCACAGGGATACTTAAGAAAGGCATATGCTCTTCGAGAACTTGACCAGATAGCCGTAGAATTCCGTCGCAATAACTGAATAACCCTCTAACTTTTCCGATAATCTCTAGGAAGCACTTGAAGCCGCTCGAAAAGGCTGTGAGCTTGCTGGTAAAAACGAAGCATTTGATAAGCTGCTAGAGGAGATTGAAAAAGAGTATAAAGAGGTAAAATATGCATGCTTATCAGCAGACAGTTAATATTCTTAATCTACTAGGAGACTAAATTCCCTGCAGGTATGTTCTGTAACATGGAATCAATATCATTGGCATGTTAGATGATCCTGAGATTGTGAAAATAAGAGAGATGAATGAATGGCTCAAACAAGGAGGCGCAATTTTCCCAAAACTCAAAACCAAATTTTACGAGAAGAATTACAGAGGTGTTCATGCTGCTCAAAATATCAAAGTAATCGCACTCGGTAGCATATAAACTAATTTTCTCCTCGTTAGTCCAATGAACTGGTCTTGTTTGTGCCAAAATCGCATCTTATCACATTAGAGATGGCAAGACAGACCCCAGTTGGAAAGAAAATGATGGCTGCTTCTCTCTCCTTACTGTCCCCAAAGCACAGCTATCTATCGACATTTTTATTGGATGAGAAATTCAACCCTAATTCTTGGTGGGCGCCATATCTCCGTATGCTACCGACCGATTTCGATTCCATGCCGATCTTCTTCCCTGATGAGGATCTCAAATGGCTGGAAGGATCACCATTTTTAGGTATTACAAAATGATTTCCTAACAAAAGTAAAAGACCAGGTACGTGAGAAAAAATCCGATATAAGAAAGGACTACGACGCTATTCTTGAGGTAGCTCCTGAATTTGGGAAGTATAGCTTCTGGGAGTTCTGCTGGGCAAGAATGAATGCGTGCAGTAGAATCTTTGGCATCAATATTGATGGAGTCAAGACAGATGCTTTTGTGCCATTGGCAGGTACGTTTTGAAGCTAATAATTAGATTGTTAATCTATTAAAATGAAGATATGCTGAACCATAGAAGACCTAAACAGACTGCATGGTCATACTCTGATGAAAAGAAAGGGTTCATCATTGAATCACTCGAAGATATCCAGCGTGGAGACTATGTTTATGACAGCTATGGGAAGAAGTGCAACTCGCGATTCTTGTTGAATTATGGCTTTATCGTCTTGGATAACGACGGAAATGAGGTTGCATTGAAAGTGAGCTATAAGAGCGACGATCCATGCCTCAAAACCAAAATTACACTACTCAAAGACAACCATCAACAAACGAAAACATTCAGAGTCATGGCATCTTTGGAAGAGGACAACACCATTGAGTTCTTGAACTACTTAAGATTCATCAATATTCGTGACCCTCAACAAGTGCTTGAAGTCACAGTAGCTTCTTAATTGCTCTTGAAAGAGTGGCTAATTGATCAATCTATCTACTTAGAGTATGTTCGAGTCTTCTAGATCTGAAAAAGATAAAGAGGATGGGTATAAACCTCAAAAAACCCCTCCTCTCACGGTCGAAATTGAGCAGCGGGTGCTCGAAGATTGCAAGGCACTTTGTATCGAGCAGCTCAAGCGCTACCCTACGACTTGGAAGGTACCTTTTGACTCAATTACATGTTTTGTAAAGCTCATTATCATGTGTAGGATGACCTAGAGCTCTTGAAATCCGACAAGCTGACTACGAACCAAAGAAATTGCTTGTTATTACGTTCTGGAGAGAAAGAAGTAAATTGATTATACTCCCCTTTTGCTTACTCTCTGCAGATCCTGCATTATTTGGTCAGATTTGTGGATGATTGCTTGCCATTACTCACTTCAAGCACAAAGGTAATGCTCATCTTGCTAATAAGTGAACCTATTTATAAATTAATTCATAGGAAATCCGCAAACTGCTTACACAGAATCCACACATCAAATACGCAGATTATATCAACAAAGTGATCATTACCATCGTTCAAAAGAAAGAATCCAAATAGTTAGCAAAGCTCGGCATCTTCTCTGATTTACGATACAGCGGGATTACCTAAATAAATTTCTATGAAAGAAGACAGAATTATTTAGTTATTTTGAATTTTGTAATGCTTTACGCCCTTCTACATTCATATCAAAAACAGAAATCTCCGAAATTTAATTGGTCAACAAGACCGAATTTAAATTTAATCAAATAGGAAAATATTGGAAGATTTCCCCCCCCCCCCTAGAGCGCTCCGTACTAATAATAAGTTGCCTTTTGTTATTTTACATTAAGCACAAACATTATGATGCTTTTGAAATATTTTCAGAAAGGTGTAGATTCAATTTGAATAGATCACATGTCTCAAAGCGACATCGACCGAAAGAGTATTTTCAAATAATTGTATTATGAAGTTTCGGTCTCTTGAAATTGGAAATTAACATTGAATTCGAACTACCTAAGAATTAAGTACTCGAATAAAAACATGCGGACTTAACGTGCTTTCTTAGGGGAGCCTTTTGGCATCTCCAAGGTGCAAAGGAATTCCCTATAAAATTTTGAGTAAGGCTGTTGCTATTCAGGAGATTTTTACCAAAGATTTTGGTCGTCATTGTAATCATTTAGCTTAAAGCTGGAATTCATATTTGCTTTTGGTTCTTTGATTGGAAAAACAACTGTCTCTTTTTCTGAAGGGTTTGTGGAAGCTTCAGATTTAGTGTCTTGAGGAGTTTGTGCAACAAGGTTCTCTTTATCTACTTGAGGTTTAATGGTTTTTTCACTTTTCAGCGGGAAGAGGACATCGACTGTGAGTTTGAACCCATCATCTAAAAAATAGAAATGATTAGAGAATTCAAGGATATATGCGAAAATTTTACGTATCATCCTGGGTATGAGTTGTGCTAGATGTGGTGAAGCCTCTTCCAAGCAGGGATTGGTATTGACTTCAATCAAAAATACATTGAAATCGGAATCGATAATGAAATCATATCCGAAAATTTCGAAGCAGTGTTTGCGCTGATTCGGATTAAGCAGTTTGCCGACCTATCGATGATATGCCATTAATCAAGCAATGACTTCTATTGTTAATTACTGAATTCATTGAAATCTCTACAAGTTCTTTCATTCGAGGAATCACCTTCTTCTCCAAGTCCAACGGAATATTGTTTTTATCCATATATGCCTTAGATATGATTGAGCTAAAGTTTATTCATAAGAATCTACCTGAAATTCTTTGTAAGAAAGCTTATTTGCATGTTCTCCAGCACCGTAATTTTCGGAATATTTTTGCACGGCATCATTAGTTAGATGGATAAATTTGTTGTCGATGTCAGACTTGCCTATGGTAAACTCTTCCGAAGAAGTTCGAAGGTACCCTTCTCTGTCGAACAGGTCAGCAAACGAATCAAAACAATAGATTACTTAAAGAAGTATAGCTTCATATCATGTGTTACCATTGCATAAGCTCTAATATCGAATTTTCTATTGAAGACGAGGAGAGGACTCTCGATATATTTCTGCACAACGAACGTCCTGGATTTGAAATTGCCACCGGTTGGAGGACCTTTCTTTTTCTTTTTGTCGTTCTTTTCTTCCCCGCTGCTATCTGAATCACTCGCATCCTCAGGTTTCACTTTCTTCTTTTGGACAGCCACAGACTCTCCATCAAGCCATTCGTTAAGATAATTGTTCAGTCCTTGTAGCGAATTAAAAATTTCGATGCCAACTCCTCTGTTTAATCCCGTTGGTTTCAGAAGCCATAAATTGCTTCCTCTGTAATAACTATCAAAGACCTTCGGCTGCAAATAGCGGGAGATTTTCTCCTTTGTGGATAGAGTTTCAGGAATATGATAGACTTTGCCTTTTCTTTTGAGATCAAAAGTAAAGAAAGCATTATTGGGTGTCTTTTTGGTTTGAGCATATTCATTGAAGCAAAAAGCCTTTGGATCTCCGCAGTGCTTGCGGAAAAAGTGAGAAAATGTGATCAAGTCCTGCTCGAAGCGCGCTTCATCATCCATATTAAAAGTGAAAGTGATGGGCGTAAGATCGAAAAGCTCGATTTTATTTTGCTAGAGATACACTGATTTAGAAAAGGAGCTTCGTGTGTTTAATGAAGTTACCTCCCAATAATTTGCTAAATTTTTAATCAACCCATTCTTCGTGGAAATTTCTTTATGAAACTCGAAATGATTCACCAGTTGCTTGGGATTCTGACCAACAAGTCTTTCATATCTGTATCCGTGGTAGGTCTGCTGCCATTTCAGGTTGAATAGTGAGTTAAATGACTCCATTTCTTCCCAGCAGCCTCGTGCCGTGAGTACTCGCTTAATTAACTCAGCATTATTGCCTCCTCCTAGACAGTACTTGAGAAAAAATAGCGATTAGAATCACAATTCTGTTGTTTCAATAAATAGTACTTTGTAGTTATTGCTCATTACTGGTGCAGCATAAGCCAGCCTTCGTTTCTCTTTTTCACCAGGAAGCAATTCTCCTGGAGATTTCGCTCGATTGTTGAAAGTTCGACTGATACTGATAATTTCACTAGTGTTAGTGGAGATTCCAAGTGTGTTGGGGGTGCCGATAACTTGACTCTTTGATAATTGCTCCTCAGGAAGTTTCTTTGGAGGCCCATTTTTTTGAGTCGGCAAGGGTTTTGATGGAATGGTTTTTATTGTGAATACGTTCGGTCTGTCACTTGGATTCTCGGATTTCATAACCTTATTCGCTGTCGTAGTTGGCAAGCTTGTTGTAGCTTTACTATTTCCATTCTCAATGGCTGGTTCTTTCGGTTTTCGATCGACTATCAGGCCAAAATTGGGCAATTTATCTTTCAATGGTGGTTTTTCTGGCTTCTCTTCTCCGATTTGACCGAGAACGGTTTTCTCTTTTTTCTTCAAGTTTGGATTTGTTTGACTTATTGCGGGCATGGCGAGACCATTTAGATCCTTTTTAGGCTGATATTGTCCTTTCTTTGCTGCATTTGTGCTTGAATCTCTTGGAGTAAAGATCGGATTCGCTGGTTTTAGCGTCTGGCTTTTTGAGAGGTCACTCGGAATGGGGGATTTCTGCTTAGCATATGCTGTTTCAATCTCAGTTTTTCTATTCACACTTTCTGAAGCAGCTCTCACATTTTTTGATTGTTTAGATGCAGTTTCTCCTCTAGCTATCCGATTCTCTTCAGCGATGGCTGCTCCGGAAATTCTTGATGTTTTTTTCACTTTAATTTTAATAACTCCATCATTTCCCTTCTTTTTCTTCTTGTTGCTTTGCATGTCGGCTAATTTAAAACATGTAAACATTAAGTGATTTGTTTGCTGATTGTTGGTTACCAGAAACATCAATCGTTTCATATTTTTGCGTTGGCAACGTTGAAGACAAAAGGAGATTATCCTCATTTTCATTAGGCTGTTGAAATTGCTGCGTAGCACTTAAATGAAATTTTTCCCCTTCGCCATCTGTATCATGGCTTTCTGCAGTAATAACTGGTAGGTTTGAAGTTGAGCTGACATTGTAGGCCTTGAAGTTCACTGACTTTATCATGAGCAAATTTTCGAGGATAATTCTAATGGTGAAGAAAGATTAGCTTCAATGCAAATAAACGAGAGCAAATGTCAAAACGAATTTTACAAAGTAAACAATTAGGATTGAATAAATACTCGTTGGATTGCTGGCCTTGACCCTTGACTAAAGGAGAATCGTTTAATTTTTGAGGAGATCGCAAATTTTGAGGATCATCTGAGTTTTGAGGTACTAAACTGCCTTTTCCTTGCTGAGGAGTATGGGATTTGGTCTTAGATTGAGAAATTGTTTTGCTCTTGAGATCTTCTTGAAAGAGAGTTATTCCTTTATTCGCGATTTTGGGCAGAACGGTCGCTGAGGGTGAAAAGTTGCAGGATAATCATTATTTTCGAACCAAAATAAAATAGATACGTTTGGGATATCGCTTCCTGCCTTGAGAAACACTCCTTCCTGACTTGTGTGTTTTACTTTTCATGAGTAGTAGTTGCGAGTCGGCTATTCGAAATTATATGCAAAAAGTTTACAGTTCAAAAGAACCTTAGTGTTAATTTTATTTTAGTCATAATTTTTGTAACGCCGTGGGATGCTGATTCACAATCACAACTTTCTATAATTTTCTAACCTATTCTCTTGATCTAGGGCTAACCCCTCCTTTTATTGTGTAATCGATAATAATGCCACGTGCCTAACCTATCCGAAGATGATAAGAACCTTGAAATTATAATTGACTCATAAAGTCTTCAAAGCAAGCAACCAACTAATTTTATTTCCCAGTGAACATCTGTTATCTTTATTTTGCCTTGTGTTATTGTATGTTTATCAGTCGGGATTTTCAAGACAGCTATCATACAATCAGTTTTCGTTTAAAATTCCCGTTTTCCATTCTTACTAAACTAAAGAAACTGAACTGAAAAACTCCTAGTTTTTTGTATATTATCTCTTGATAAATAGAAAAGGCAGGCAATATAAACTGAATAACAAATGATTATCGTTCGTCCAAATTAATTTTAATGTTATCTCTATCGAGAGTGATTTAGACCATTGTTAGCTGATAAAATTAATGCTAATTTGTTAAATTTAGAAATAGTGTCGTGTCTGTAGGTCTCACAAGATCTCAGTTACCAACCTCAATAAGAATACGCAGAATCAGAAGCAAAAATAATCTCAAACAATATGAATTTTGAGAGTTGTTTAACTCAAAAAAACATATTAGCTTTACTGAATACAATATTAAGTATAGACACACACATCGCAGACAGCGTCTCATATGAACTAGTTGTTACATAAAGAAAAGTTATCGAAAAAGCTTTATGCAACACAAGTAATATTATAGTTATATAGCTCACTCTTTTGGTAATCATCCCAAGACTTCATCTGGCACACTTTCCAGAGCAGTGATTATTTCAAGTTTTTGATGAAATCAGTAGGTAAAAATTTATGGAGCTCTTTCTCAATTGTCTCGTTAAAAAATTCTTTTGAGGTCTTGTGGAGATTGAGACTTGTCAGTATGTCAATATCACCCATTATGCTAATAAATGTCTTTGATGAAACTTTCAGCTCGCATCTGTCAGTCGACATATCCAATACAAGCTAGTTTTGAAAAAAAAATTAAAATCAATTCATTATTTACGAAGGTCGATTACATTAGGTTCATTTGAGTTCCTATTCGTCTTTGCAGCATTTGGAACTGAGAGCACAATCAAGGGGAAATTCATAACTTCAAATTCCTCTTCGCACTTGGCTGTATGATTGACAATTAATACTCCGTTATTGCAAAGAAATCAATAATACCTTCTACGTTTGGAGGGAAGTGATTTGCATTTTCGGACAAAAGACTTCGCACTGGTGGTCGGTTTATTCCGTAGGTTTTATTAAGATTCATCAAATTTTTAATCGCAAGTTTCTTAAAAATGATCTCATTCAGATATTCTCGTTTGGCCGCGATGTGAGCCCTGGCAGCAGCCTAACAACATCATATTTAATTCAAACTCTTAATGAGAATTACTTACAAGTTTTTTCTTTAGTACTTTGTGTTTTTCGCTGACCTTTTTATCTAATTCCAAATGTTATAAATTTAAGGTTAATTGCCACATTTAGTACCCATATTTAGAGAACTTCCAGTGCTCAGAACCATTTTTCCTTTCTTCTTGAGGATGCTCGCTGCGATTAGCACATTCAACGCGTCATACACTCTTCGCTTTACATTTTGTTCTTCTTTTTTCTAGAGTACTACTTTAGAATAGGGAGTAAGAGCAATAACTATACTGGAAAATCAAGATTCGCTTTTTTTAGAGTGTTAAAGTCTTCAGTTAATATGTCTGCGACCTCTTTATACGTCGTTTGCTGCCGAGCCAGAACAATATCTTTCACTTTTTGACTGAGATATCTCAGGCCTCGGAATTTTCGGTTCGACGACATTTCCTCAACTCCTTGATGATGATAATAATAATCATAAGACCTCAACAGCAACTCCAACGGCTTACCAGCATCAATAACTCTTGGTCGTCTTTTGCTTCTTGATTTTTGCGGTAGATAATCATAATCATCGTCATCCTCTTCCTCATCGGATCCATCATCTGGTTCCGACTGAGATATCTCTTTCTTCACGATAACACTGCTGGGAGGCTTGACTTCTTCATCTTCATTTATCGAGTTGTTGGTTTGCGAGAGACTATTCGATAAATTTTTGGTCTTCCAGAAGTTATCTTTGAAGAGTTCTTCATTATATGTGTTGCTGTTCGTGATTATTTTCTTCTCAAAAGTTCCCTCCTTCTCCATAAACTCCTAATTACGAGTAAGATCAGCTGTTTTCAGAAAGGAATTACCTTATTAGTGAGGAAGCTTTTTGTTCCGTCGTTGTTCCAAACCAAGCCAAGAGAGTCTTCGTTTTGCATAAAAAGCTCATCTTCATCATGCAATCTTCGATTCGTGAAGGTAGGTCTATCGCTGTCTTCTACGCGGCGCAGTGGAGAATAATGCTCCTGTTTCAACAAGAAAGGGAAATTTCGGGCTAGGTAATTATTCGATGCATTAGGGATCTCAGAATTTCCACTTTCTGCACGGCTAGCAAACTGGCCAGTCTTTGTGAGCGGAGAGAGATTCCAAAGAGGGCTGAAATCGGTCGGCTGTTTGTGATGGGACGCCGGGAACTTCCCAATGGGAGAGCTCAAAAATTTCATGTAGTCTTCCTTTTTTGCTGAGGGATCTGCGGTTTCTCTTCCATCGTCGTGATTCGGGTCGAGTTTATTGATATCGATGAATCCGATCTGATCCGCTGTTGATTAGCATTAGTTTATGAAATGAACGATAAGGATTAAAATTACCATTAGTGAATGCATCTAGCTCATTGTCATAAAAAATTTTACTGAATTCGTATCTCACGTCGTTGATACGTGCGTTTGAACCGGTAGAGTAATGGTTTGTCATGTAGTTGCTCTGTATATAAGTTAACAATCAGGCTCGCTATGAAAGGACCCAGATAAATCCTAAGTATCTCAAACTGAAAACGGAGTGTTATAAATTGAATTAATATTTATTTGAGCGGGATTTCAAAAAAAATTTGCACACTAATAAATTTCAGTTCATTCTTATAAGAGGATTTTAAATTACACAGTGTATTGTGACTCGAGATTAATACCAACGCTACTATAAAACTAAAGGTTTTGGGAAATATTACAAAAACTTCGACCTCTTAGAGCTTGGATACGCACTCAAGTGCGAGTATATTGCAGTATTGAGCATTTGAATTTTTCCTCATAGTGCAAAAAAGATTATCTGAAATTATGATTGAGTGAAGAATGGAGACTGCACGCAATCCGGCCATTGGAATAAATTCTGCATAGCATTATATGTAGTTTGGAGCTGCTGATAGTAGAAGAGGAAAGAAGCAGGCAAC
>ENA-UOTZ01001687-UOTZ01001687.1-compost-metagenome-genome-assembly--contig:-NODE-1687-length-14044-cov-20.157801_pt1 | contig 14044 bp, 8 predicted proteins | sample MGYA00238144_ERZ746983 | MGnify/ENA primary metagenome ERZ746983 (study PRJEB28759, sample SAMN06268863) | compost metagenome | isolation source: single cell | place: USA: California, Emeryville, Joint...
ACCCGATTTTTCTCTTATAGTTTCAATTGCCAAGATCAGAAATTTAAATTTCAGATACAGTATTTTTATTCCATGGAATCTCAAGCAGCTTCTCATAGGTACATCTTTCAATTCTTTACAGTGACCATAACTTCATATTCTTAGCCTCATCAAACTCAAGGCAGATGTTCTCAAACCTCGCCATGTGACTTATCTCTGTATGGTCCTGTTTTTTGTCACCGCTGGATTATATACACTCACTATTTTCGGTAATGCAATCATGTCACTCAAAAAATGGATTTACCTGCCTTACCTTGTCAGTGCCGGCCACATATCTTGTAAGCAGAAGAATCGATACCGATTGCCCAAAGGATAGAACAATAAACAACCAGTTTTTGTGCAAACCTTTTAATCTACAAGTAAAAAAAATACCAGAGCGCTCAGCTCATCTCATTATAGACTTCACCATCCATTGCTTTTGCACTTTTTGGTCTGAAAAAAGAAAATCGCTTGTTCTGGGGGTCCATGGAAATGGTGCACAAAAGCAACGCAACGAAGCATTCACAAACCAGTAAGCAAAAAGCTGTTAGCAGGATCGGTTAACACGATATCAAGGCCATGAATCAGTTGTCAGTTTGATTATTTCCATTTATGAAATGGATAACAACACTGGAATTATTGGCACGGTGTATGAGGGTTTAGAACACGACTACAACTTTGAGTGCGATATTGAAGAAGTAAGTGTTTTTTCTGATCTATTTCATTAAAACCCATTGGGTTAGGCCGGGAACGAAAAATGCAATTCAAGAAACATTTTCTACGTCCCGCATATCACTGCAGAAAATTATCTGATCCTTGTCAATTTCACAAACAGTAAAGAGTTGGAGCACTTCGAAACCGCAAAGTTCGAGGTAAAGGCCAATTTCCTATTAAGTTTGCCTGATTTGTTTTAGATCACAAAAATTAACGATCAATATTCTGTTTTCTTGATCGCTCTTCGTTATACTTGCTTGGGTCTGAGCGCACTTGCTGCAGCGGCATACCTTTGGAATTCTCACAAGGTCCCTTATAAGCATTGGATATATGAGCAAAACTATGTTCTCGTGTTGGGTGGTTTGATTGTCCTTTTCAATGATCCAACTGCTATTGTTACTCTGCTTTATCCCACTGAAATCGGGTAAGATAGTTGAATTTGCCGCCAAGAACGAACCTAATAATAACACTAGAGCGTTTTTCTCAACATTCTTTATAATCAATTTCGTCGTGGGTTTGCTATTCTTCTGGATCACGACATTCCAAGTAAATCCCGATGATATATTACATTACTCATGAAACAATTGCAGAGGATCTGGCAAGAGAATGTAAGCAAAAAGACCAAAATCTTCACGATTCCGAAACTTGTGTTGATGATTGTAAAACATTTATGTGACTGGGAGAGGTAATAATGTGAATAGGTTGTGTGGGCATTTTTGGTGGTGACTTATGCGCTGTTAAACCATTACTTCCTCATCGATCCAGGATTCAACTTTGCTGATGAATATGAGTCAGTCTTTTCAGCATTCAAACACATTACCATTGGAATAATTGGTAAATTGGTTTTTTAGTTGCTCTTATTGAATTGCGAAGTTTGCTTGGCGGCATTCTTGCTCTACAACATTGTGAGAGTGGTTCAGTGTTTTGAGACTCGAATTTGGAGACATAAGATGCTTTTCTTGTTCTCGCTCTATTTCATCTGCAGCTACTTTATCTGTAAGCTCATTACCTTTTGAATGGGTTCTGATTCTCTCTCTTAGTCATATTGACAGGATCATACAGCATCTACAACGAAAGCGGTAAGTTTATCGTCCAGAATTCTTTTCTCAAGAGATTCCTACAGGAAAGCAAGTTTTGCTCGTGGTTTCAATTTCGAACCTTTACATATGGTTGCTGCAATTCTTATATATGCCCAGCGAAGTCGGACTCAAGCGTAAAATAATGATATCTCATTTGTTTGAAAGGACTTTTTGAAATATAGAACTTGAGGAACTCGAGAGACGAAACAAGCAAAAGTAATTCAATCACTTGTTATTTCTGCTCATAATAAAAATTGAACCTACTAGTAAACGATTCAATTACAACAAAATTGATGAATATGAACTTTCCGAGCACCACGTCGACTATGAAGAGAATGCGGGATTACGCAGAAGACAAAAATCGGATTCTGAGACTGCTCGGCAATCGACAAGCCAAGAGGACTTTGATCCTGATGCCCTGAGACCAACTCATCCTTCTGAGTATAAACATAAGTAGCTTTTCTTTAGTTGAGATGATTTCACGTATCCATCCATTGAACTCATTAACCGCTGAAAACCTTCAATTATGATAAATACAACAATTACTTAGGGGATAATCTCTTATTCGCTATTACTACTGACCAATGATAGTTGAGTCTTAAAACCAGCCACTAACGTTCAATTTTAATGAGATTCGAGCGAGTTGAGATGGATTGCTATCACTTCGCCGAATTTTTTTTTCTCAATTTTTTTAGCCTATTTGGAAGATATGATACGTGATATTTTTATCGAGGGTTAATTGCTTGATAGTAAAATCAGGATTTTCGTAAGCATCAACCAACCATCTTCCTATGAAGATAGAAAGCGAGCAGCTGCTCTCAAGCGATGAAGAGCAAGCTAACTCACCTATTCTAGGTTATTATTTGCAGAAGAATGAACTGACATTCAGCTAAATAGACTCGACGAAAAAGGCTTTGGTAGAAGAAGCGGTATATACTATAAGAAATACCGGTGCTAATAACAAAGTAATAAATCGCTTGAAAATTCCATTATTTCTTAACCGATTCCCACCAGGGATTTGAGATTTTAAAGAAAGTGGTTGTCTGTTTAAATGAAAAACAGCGATTCGCTAAAAGTGTTCGTCATTTTTACGATGCGATTCATTTCAAACGTATTCGCCACGATCTTGACAGTAAATACAGCTGAGACAATCAATTGAATAATTCCTCCGCTTATTACAGTTACGCCGAATAAATATGTTTATTGGTGCTACACAATGGAATATTCTCCAACGTTTTCAAACTGGATTCTCGTAATGACTTGGCTTTATCTCGGGTTAGCCTTCTTTGAGCCTCATTACTTTGGAGATCCGACCTTTACAGGGAAAAGCGTCTTTTGCTTGGTTTTTGAGCTTGTGATCCTTGGCTTTTTCCTCAGCGATATTCTTTTCTACTCGGTTCATAAAGCAATGGATTATGCACTTTCACTCAAGCAAAGATACTATGGCAATAGAAAGTTCCTTCTGAGGGTTATCCTCTTTCTGTCATTTGTCGTCGATTTCGCTATTTACTATTCAACCACAACCAATCCTTATCGCTATACAACGCTGCTTCGGCCTGGTAATGTAACTCAAACCAAATGATGCTTAATTGATGCATTATTAGTTATGATTTTGATATACTCAACACGAATAAGGCATGATCTCGAAGGGACAGTTTACATAGGAACCTTGATCCTCGACCTTTTGTTTTTCTTTCTGCTGATTACATTGATCTTCACGATGATCGTTATGAAGATTATGCCTGTTGTCAGTGACAATCCAAATTCCGATAAATACAAAAGCGATTTTGAAAGCTTCCCTATCTCTTATTGCATACTTTGGTGGGGAATATTTACTGAAGGCTATCCGGATTTCATTATTCCTTCGGTCCAAGATAACCGCTACACACTTATCTTTTTCGTCCCTTTTATTCTGCTGGCTAAATTCTTATGGGGGTCAATTCCGACAGCGACTCTAAGGCAAGGCTACGTGGGAGTTAGAGGTAGCAAAATGTTTGAAGAAAGACTTATCGAACGGGAGGGTTTGTTTGCTTGTTTCTATTGCTTGCATACAGAAAGGTGAGAGTGAATTTATTGATAATGAATCATCTTGGAAAACCCATTAGCGAAGGCAGTAAGATCGTAACGAGAGATGCATTTGCGAGATTTTTTCGGCTGATGACGAATAATGACAGGGATACAGATAGTGTAATCCACGAGCTTTTTGAGATTTTGGATGAGAATAGCCGCGGATATTTGGTAAGCTGGTCAGTTCGAGCAGAATTCATATGATTTAAAGGTGCTTGAAGATTTTTATGATCTTCCGGTTATCATTCGCAATCACGAAGAAATCGCGGCTTTGTTTACATACCAAAGACCCTATGCGTCAAGGTAAGCTCGTTGTGTTGCTCCTTTATTAAGTTATTTGAAAGAAATACGAAAAGCAGGAAGATAAGCGCTACCTTGAGAGATATCGCGGAAAGCTTCTGGTATTCCGTGTTTCTCTTTGTGATCTCGATCCTGAATTATAGTAAGTTCTGAATAAAATGTTGTGTTGTTCTAATAACACTAGTTTACATCGCAATCTTGTATTTTGAATACTTTGAGACTCACGACTCAGGTGATCGAAATGAACTCTTTGTGGTTGTCTGTGAATGGGGCTTCCTTGCAATATTCCTTCTTGATGCAGCTTTCAGAGCAACCGCCTTCGGAACACAGCGATTCTTCCTCAACAACCTGAACATGTATATTTTTATTATAGATGGAATATGTGTCTCACTAATACATTAATTAATGGTTCAGACTTGATCTGGCACTCTTCTTCATACTCTTCAAACTACCCATAACGATCTCAATTGGGAGATTCATAATCTCCTCGACGATACTTTATCAGATAACAGTAAACAACATTATAACCATTACCAAATAATGACGTTTGAATGAATAGACGAAAACTCCCAGATATAGATCCATCCAACGCAGACAGACTCGAAGACAAACAAGCAAAATGTATCGGTTATTCGGTCCTATTTTAAGGCTAGTGCAGAGAATTGCAGATTTAGCGCGAACAATTTACGCTTCATTTCCGATGGGTAACGCTGAAATTTGTGAAAAAATTGACTAATAATAATGGCATCTTTTCGTCTTTAATAGTTTTATCGATGGCTCTACTTGTGGCTTTGGTGACATACGTGTATGCCGTGTTAGCTTCGATCTTTTTTAACGAGAGTAAAATGATCGAGAAGGAATCCCACTACCTTCATCATCCCTACTCCAACTTTAACAGCATTGCAAATAGCATGCTCCTCTTCCTGCAGATAGTTGTCGACCAAGAGTAAAAGCTAAGCCAACATTTAATAATCCAATGAAATCATTTGCTAGATGGAGCGATACTGTTCTTGATGTTTATGTGAGATCGCCATATAGTTACTATTTTGTAATGGGATTTTTCAATTCTTACTATTTCATTTCTAAAGTTGTGATTGCCAGTATTGTTGAGGGTAAAATTATGGATTATACTCTCACATTCATAATTTTTACTTTGCTCAGGTCTTATTTGGGAATTCTTTCTGAGGATCCAAGAAAACTTAGGACAGCTCAAAGAAATTAACAAAATAAAGACCCAGGCCGCATTGATGAGGCAGACTACACGAGCAAAGTCGATTTTCAAGGAAGCTGAACAACTATTCACCAATGCTGAAGAGAATAACAAGATCCTCAGTCCCTTTGTACACCATTTGATAGGAGGCTCTGCAAACGCTCAAAATGAGGAGGAAGAAAAGAAAGAAGAGACAATCGAATCTAATGAGCGAGATAAGAGCATGAATGAGGGAAAACATGAGGAGGGATCTAACCAAGGCGTTGTTCCTTCGACGAAAGATTTTTCACAGGAGCTCGAATTTTACCAAAAAAAGTTCGAAATCTACGAAGAAATTGGCGGAGTGCCCCTGAAGGAAAGTTTTCATCCTGAGGAACTAATTAGAGACAGCTTTTACATACAGGATGAAGAGGAGTTGGAAATTCAGCTTCTCCAACAACAAGACCGCCAACAAAACCAAGCAATTCGCAAGAGAGACGAAATAGAAATAGGTTAGAATTTATTGAATCTACCGGTAGATAACATTTATTGTGTTACTATCAACTAGGTCTCGTAAACAGGGATACGATAATGAGGCAAGCTTTACTTCGCCAACTCAACGAAGAAACTGCTAAGGTAAGCTATACTCAGCATTTCCTCATGATAATTCGGCCTTTACTACACACAGTATCAAGAGCAAAAATTCTTTTTCAAGACGCTGGGCAATGAATACTTTGATTTCAAAAATCAGTCTGAGGAAGAAATCGCAAATCTCAAAATGCAAACTTCTGAACTTAATTCCAAAGTTATGAGGTATCCGTGTGTGCCTCGAATTTAGCAATAATTCTAAATTTCTAAGGATATTTCGAGATAATAGAGCCGACGCAACCACAGTGATAAAAACATTGGCCTTAATTGAGAACACTCTCAGTGAGGCACTTCTACCAAGTGGAAGTTTCGCTAGAATTTTATTCAAGGTGTGTTCAAAATCGCTTATAGGGAAGTATAATGTTATTGTTAGGATGAACAAAAGGAGCAGTGGTTTAGGTTTCTCAATCCAGACGATTTATCAGAAAGAGTGCCAGCAAGGAACGGCCCATGGAACTGCTACGAATCTTTATTCGAAGAAGAGGAGCAGATATACAAAGCGGAAAACTTTTTTGAAAGCAAGCCTGATGAATTCCAGCTGGATTTGCTTATTGACACTATTTTTGAATCTTTCCTTGGCCTTACTGTTGACTCTGCTCTTCTCTTCAACGAATACCACAGAAAACACGCAATTTGGGATCTCTTTGTTGTTCCAATACCCTTATTAGACGATTTAAGCAGCTCTGATAGCATCAAAATCAAAAAAATGATGCTGTTAGTACTACATAAAACGAAAAATAATCATTGGCATCAATATCAACCAAATCATAAAAAGTAATTACTTCAACTAATTTAACATTCTTATATCATTCCACAGTCATAATGGACGGACAGAAACCGAAAGGATTGCGAAAATGATGCTGTTGTCTGAAATCCAGAGAAAGGGACTGCCAATTCAAGACCTGGTTGAAGAGTTAAGGGATCTACAAACATTGCTCACTCTGTTTGGGCAGCAAATTGCAGAAAAGGTATCTGAAGATGCCCAACCTTGAACTTTATTATGAAATGTTTAGAATAGTTTTGTTTTGTAAAGAATGTTATCAAATTTTTCAATCATAAAACACATAGGGGACTCTTATTCATTCTCTCTTTCTCTATTGAATAATTCCATTAACAAATTCTGTCCTCACAGCATCGTTAGTTATCATAAACGGTTCGATCGATCAGAAGCTTATTCCTAAATTTATTTATTTAGAGTAAATATTGCAACAGTTTATGATGCTCGAGTCCTACTATTATTATTGTAAGTCATTTTAATTATTATATGAAATTGTTAGCTTTTCTTTTTCACAAAGTGAGAGCACAGCAATATTCTTTTGAAAAAGGCATTATTATTGCGAAAAAGGGCTTTTAAAATTTCAAATTAAGAAATTATTTCTCAATGTTGACGAAATACTGGTTATATATATATGGTTAATATGGAGATGCATTTTTGAATAGAAAAATATAACTTTGAGAATACCAAAGAATATCAGATAAAAGTAGTCTTCAGCGTGAGTATTCGACGACTATCAGACCAAGTCAATTGATATCTAATTTTAAATAGATAAGAGGCGCTGCATCGCCTAATTTAGTTTATTCTGTTAAGGATGCAAATACTGGCAACCTAGGCAGCGAATAGCTCGCCAAATTTAGGTTTTCTGCTAGAAATTTGTCCAACGAGACATAATTCTCGCCTTTTTTCTGAAAATTAATGCTTAAAGCTTCAGTAACATGCTTATAAGGAATTTTTTTTAGCTTGTGTCTGTTCTTGCGTTCATTATGCAAAAACTGGCAACGAGGTCCATAATGACAATAGCCTTCCTGATGAAACTGCTGACACTTTACTGTCTTATACCGATTTGGTACAAGCACTCTGCCTCTGAGTTCTTCGACACCATGAGCGAACGAACATTTTTCACCGTGACGACAAACAAGGCCAAGAGAGTGGATTTTACAGAGCTGTATAGGAGCTCAGTTATGATAAATAAATCAGAATTACCTCTGTTTTTCGCTTAAGTTGATAGTTTTTCTTTTGATCAGTGCCTGGTGAGTGCTCTTCGCCAGTTGAGCTGTTGCCGATTTTTGGTTCTCCTGGATGGGAATATGATGTCATCATCTTGGTGAATTTCCCGTATCCAGTCATTGGGAGAGAGTCGATCACTGACATAGTATCCAAAAATACCTTGTTGTAAGAATTTATTATAATTTCTTCATGAGTTCTCAGACTATAGATTACGATCAGAGGTACGTTAGCACAGCCAGCGTTTAATTTAGCGCGTTGAATTGATCCCAATTTTCGATTCGTCGAGAATACTTTACGATATTTACCATCGATATTAAATAATCAATCTATTCGGAATTTGCCGGCTTTCTTTGTTTATTGACGTCACCGGCGGAAAAATTGTTGGATACCTTTTCGTTCACCTTTGAACCTGTAAGAATGAATGTTTGGTTCGAAGAGTCTCTTCCCTCGGGAAGGATGAGCGATGACTCACCTTTGATGAGAACATATAATTAGCTTTATCTTAGCAAATGTGGGTTAATTCTCAGGATTTGCTTCTATAACTCTGATGAGATCACTTTAACAGCAGGGAGCTAGTTAAGAGTTAGTTCAATTAAGAGAATACCTCAATAATACAAAAAGAAGAATGAATGGAGTTAATTTTATATTAATCAGGTTCAACTTTATTGGTATTTAACTAAAATAAATAAAAAATTCAAATTAGTACGTTCTTGCGAAAACAAAAACCCAAACAGTCTGTCAGAAATTCGACTTTCTCTATCGATAGCGAGGCAACTTTTGCATATTTTCCTAATGAATTGTCAGTAGTGTCGTGCCCCCTGTTAATTCGATGCATTTTTCAACTTTACCCATGTTAGATTTATTTTCCTTTCATGAGGGCGTCTACTTTTTTCTCAGCATTTAAAATAAACAATCAGGACAAACTTTAGGACTTATGATGCATACAACTTCCTCCATTACACCGCAATTCGATGGGATAAATAAAAAGAGTAATGTTTTGTAATCAAAGGTGAACACTATATTTTCGCAGAGAGCTGAAGTCAGAATTTCGATGATTTCCTAATCAATGCTATGTTTGCAGTTATCAAAATTTAAAAAGAAAAAAAGAGGTCAAAGATTTGTATTAAATCAGAGGCTGCTACCTTGAATAAACTTTCGTAATGAGATTTAGTCAAATCCGAATTTGCTTTTTCAAAAATATGATGCTAATCATTGGTTCGTACTCGTGCAATGGAATACCTTCAGCACCGGTTTTAGTGAGATATTTTATGATTTTCTATTGGCTTTGTCGACTCCTTTTATTGGGAATTTAAGATTCTAATTACGTATTATGGAAATAGAATGGATTCAATCGAATTTGGAAACTCTTCGATTTCGTTGTTAAGTTGCTGAGCCTTCGACTCATCAATTGAAGAAACTAATTACTCAAAATGCAACTTTAGAAAATCATCTAAGAAGGAATGCGGAGCATTTTGTAAAGAATAGAATTAGCGTCTCTTTCAGTCTTTGCTGTCAAATTAAAGATGGAAGAAAAAGATCCAAACCCCTAATTGCTTAAGGTCATGTTGTTAGTGATGATGATTCATAACAAAAAGCGTGTTATTTATCTTAGTGTAAAAAATATTTAGAGTTAGTTGCTGAATGGTTAATAAAAACGAAAAAATAAATTCTTTATGTCTGCGAGAATCAGAGTACCAGTTCAAAGAGGATTCAGGTGAGGCAATTTCATGAAAATTGTTCTTGCCTAAAAAAAGCATTTTGTTGAAAGGAATTAATGAAGTTGTGATCTTTCTCTCTTTTTTCCCCTCTCTTTTCTCAATATTCGAATCAATTTCATATGCAACGAGAAAAGATCAGACGTTACCCTTCAGCAACATTCAGTATCCTTGTCGAGACGTTTACGCCAAAGTGAAAAATAAGGAATCGTATGAGAATGCTCGAAAGATAAAGATTGCACAAATGATAAAGCAATCATAAGATCAAAATGAAAGTTGCCAAATAATTTCAGAAAGATATTTGACTCGGGTTTGAGGTGCAACTTATTTCTAATCTATCACATAAAGAGAAGAAAATATTTTCAGAGAGAAAAAAACTAAATATTAAGCCACTCACTTAGATCTCCGAACCTTCAATATTTTATATCGAGCTTGTTGAATAGTGCCGTGATTTTAGCTTTCGTGATTGGCTTAATACAAAACTCATCCATGCCAGCTTCAAGAGCTTTCTTCTCATCAAGCACTTGTGCCAATGCAGTGCAAGCTACAACATAAGTCGTGGGAATTTTCTCTTCTTTCATGAGAGTCTTAATAATAGCCGTTGCTTCAAATCCGTTCATAACTGGCATCGTCAGATCCATAAAAATGATTTTATAGTAACAACAATTGGGTCCACAAGAAGTTCTCGCTCGAGTTTCAGCTTGAAGAACAGCTTCTTTACCATTGAAGGCTCTATCATTTTTAAATTTGAAAGAGCGGAGAATGGATTCGATTGCAATGACGTTAAAGCTATCATCATCAACTACCAGAGTTTCGGGACATGTACAGCTTTTGATGAGAGGATTTGTCACAGCCTTGATGAGAGGAGTTGTAACGCTCTTACTGTTCTTATCGAGAAGAGATGTAGCATCCTTGAGTGAGTTGATTTTTTGGGATTGAAGTTTTAGAGCAATCGTATTCAAATCACTGGGATCATTTCTTTCTTCTGGTATGAGTTGAATTAATGAGTTTTCCCTGTGGGACCTAATATTTTGCAATTCAATATCGATTGGGCCAAGTGGGCCGTGCTCTGTTTTAATTTCATCTTGAATCGGAGTAAATCCTAATCGAGCGAGTAGATTATTCTCAATATCAACTTTCTCTTCAAGGATCAGAGTAAAAGTCGACCCAACATCCACTTTCGATGTTACCTCGAGTCCTTTGGAGCCACTCGATGTTGGTCCCAAAAGAAGAGCCAATGAGTTTGCTATCATCAAACCTAATCCTGCTCCATTAGGATTCATTGTACTTCGATTATGATTTTCAATGTGAGTGTACTCTTTGAATAGTTTCTTCTGTTCTTCTTCTGGAATTCCAATTCCTGTATCTTCGACCGAAATCTTGAGTCGCCTTACCGGTTCCTCCTGCTCTTTAAGCTTCTGCTCTTCCAGCTCCTGCTCTTGTTGCTGCTCTTCCATTTCTATTTCTGAGATAGTCACTCTGATGTGTCCTGCTCTTGTAAACTTGACAGCATTACTCACAAGATTGAGAACAATCTGCTTCACTCGATTGTGGTCTGTACAGAATCTTCCGTCGAAATTGTCTCCAGGGGTAATCAGAGAAAGTGAGATATTCTTGAGTCTGGTTTGAATCTCGAATAGTTTGACGCACTCTTGGAGATCAGTGATAACATTTCCAACTTTAAAGTTGAGTCTGAGCTTTTTTGCTTGTAGCTGTGAAAAATCGACAATATCGTTGATGATATTGAGCAGGAGAATGTTGCTTCTCATTGCAGGCACTATATATTCCTCTTTAAGATCTTCGGGTACACGTTCATCTTCAAGGAGTCTCTCTAGGAAGTTGGTACTGCCATTAAGAGGAGTACGTAGCTCATGTGAAACTGATGCAAGTAGTCGGGTACGATAAGCATCTCTATCTTGTAGAGTATGAACCAGCTTCATTTGGGTAGTTTCTGAGAATAAGAGCACAAGTACTTGCTGGTCTTCAAACATTGTGAACCAGATCTTGATTTGAAAGGATTTATTTTGACCTAAGTGATTGATTTGAGAATCAAGAAGGATCAGATGCTGGTCATTCGGAAAAGCAAAAGGTTGAGATGCGGAAAGAACGGATGAGGAAGAGGCTTTAGAGCTCAATTTCCATTGCTCTAGTAGGCTATTCAAGAAATTTGTGAGATCTCCTGACAAGCATTGTTGTTGTTCTGGTCTCTTGTTCTCTTCTTCGTCTATCTATAAAGCGACCATAAAAAATAAATCCTTCAAATAAAATTTAATGAATAATTACCTTGATTGCCGCTTCGATCGTGCGCGATGAATCATAAGGTACATTAGTGAACGACAGGCCTCTATCACAATATCCAATTGTCAATTTTTCAAACTTCGAGAAGTCATTCAGCTTCAATAATTCCTTTTTTCTTTCGGAGTCACTCTGCAACATTGTTTCGTTATCCACCAACGCTCTCAATGCTTGGTTGTTAAATAAGACAGTTCCAGATTTATTCATTAATGTCAACCCTTCTGGAAGCTGATTTACCATCCTTTTCCAAGCTTCAGATTTCTGCATGAGAGACTCTCTATGTAAGAAGAGTTCTTTGTTGGATTTTTCGATAGTAAAGAAGATTGCAAGAGCGAGAAAGCAGTTCAAAACCATACTCCAAATTCCATCTCTTCCTTTGGGTTCACTGAGATCGAGGTCTCTCAATGCTCCAGTGATCAACAACACAATAAAAAAAGCAGCACGGGGCACCCAATTGAAGATCAAAAACGAAGTTTGAAAAGTCTGAAAGAACCAAACATAACCAAGGTAGAAGCTTTGTTGAGGAGTTAGGCCGTCACTTCGACCTTGAATGTCGAGGACACTTTGGAGAGTGAAATATGCCGAGCCAACAGCCACCCAATCTAAAATCCAAGTAACGTATTTAGGATGATTGCAGAACCAAGTGTTCAAGAAATAGTTTAGTTTCCTCCTGACAAAATATGCTCCAAGCACTCCCAGCCCCGCAATTCCACCTGTGATTATTGCTGAACTCCATTTCTTTTTATATTCTTCGAAATCAAAAATTATGTGTCCAATTGGTGCGATAACTTGATCAATGATAAACTGAGCAAGCAGGAGGTTTTGGATCGTTTTTAAGTACGGGGTCAGTTCTTGATAGTAAGCTTTTTCAACTTTTCTACTTCGGAACCAGAGGATCGAGTTCATTTCAGAAATAAATTTATTAAGTAATGGATTTTTTTATAATTTTTTTTAAGAATTGAGGTCTTAGATCGCTGCACTTCGATGAAATAATTTTAATTATACAAGCCATTCTATTATAAGTAATCGCATCCATTTTTAATTTCAGAATTAAAAAGAACAAAGCAAGATTTTAATTTTTTTACTCCCAAAAAATGAAAAGAGCAAAAATTTTAATAAAAATCTAAAGACCTTCATCATGAATATTGATCTCAACCCCAATTTTGGTACTTGCGCCAAACTCACTCACTTTATTACTAGGTAGCTTGTTTCTATCTATAAACTTTCAATCGAATTTCAAATTCAAATTTAGGAACAGTTAATCTTAATGCTAGAATTTTCAGCCCTAACGGAGTAGGATTTTGGCATGGTTTAAGTTTGAAGGTTCATCATGATATAAGAGTAAATTCACTCCTTAAAAATTGAATTCCCCTCTACAATTTGGAAACGTTTATTACCCACGATAAATAAAGTATAAGTACATTAATTTCAATACTTAGGAATTCTGAATTTTGAGTCAGAAAATGGAGAGTAAGCTGTTAGAAAAGTAAACCTATTAGAAGCTGTATCGGCTTCATACAACCCAAACTTAATCCAGGATGACAAATAAATGTGAAGAAAGCAAATACAAGATTAATACATTAGCTTCTTTCTTAAGAAAACGAAAAATATCTTTATTTTCAATACAAAAGTGTCACCTTCGAAAAGTAACCAGAGATGATCTTAGAGAGGTTATTTGTGGATAATTGTTGAAATTTCATGAGTTATTACCCGTACTTACAAAAAGGGTAAGTTTTGAAAACCTTATAGAAATGCTACTCTTAAACAGAGGTTATTTCTCATTAGAACCTAGTTTCAATGGTACTTCATTTTTAAAGATGAGTTATTTCCTGACTGTCATGGCAGAGTTCAAACTACCTGTCCGCTTTATAAGATCATATTTTCTATGTCCAAAAAGATTACCTTAAATATGTTTGTCTGCGATTTGATCCAGCAAACCAGAGCAACGTCTTGGGTGTAGGGAACAGATGGTACCTTAATAATTTACTCCCTTTTTTCCCTTTTTTCTTACTTT
>ENA-UOTZ01001688-UOTZ01001688.1-compost-metagenome-genome-assembly--contig:-NODE-1688-length-14031-cov-11.755984_pt1 | contig 14031 bp, 4 predicted proteins | sample MGYA00238144_ERZ746983 | MGnify/ENA primary metagenome ERZ746983 (study PRJEB28759, sample SAMN06268863) | compost metagenome | isolation source: single cell | place: USA: California, Emeryville, Joint...
CATCGATTATAGAGATTACAAAAATGCTACTATAAGTAGCATTACGAATTTCTCTCTCTGATCAATCCAGACAGAAGTAATTTTCTCAATTATGTTTTAGAATCTCTGCTATTATAATAGAATTTAATTTCTTACTAGAGAATATCAATTTTTCTGATGGTTTTGAAAAGGAATAATCTTATACAGCCTTTCGCCTTATTATTCTAATTTGTAAAGACAGGTCTTTCTATATCCAAGCCTTGAACAGAATTACTCTCAGGCTCTATTAACGAGTGGTCAGGCCCCCTTTTACCTCATGCTCTCGGAAACGATTCCATTCAATAATTTCCAACTGATTGAGAGTGCAAATATCATCGATTCTCTCTAGAATAAATTTTTCTAACTCATTCTTGATTTCTCATTAATAAAGTGTAGTCGAAATCCTCTCTCAAATGATTGAAAGAAACATGAGAAAAAATGTGAGTCCCAATTGATGCAAAACTGCTCTGGGGTAAGTAATGACAAGCGCATATTCTAACTGATTTTATTAAAGCAATAGTGGATTTATTTGAAGATTCTCCTATGATTCGATTCCACTAGATTGTTCTTATTTAAATCAACTCTGTCGTTTTGATTAACTAATCAATCAAGCTATAGCTCCTTCATTTTGTGTTTTCCATACGACTTTTCTTGAATTATGGAACTGTAGAGGTTTCCGACATCAAACCTCGAATGAATAAATTTCAAAGCCTCTCTTCTCTTGCGAGGCTTTACAAAATGCCAAATTTGAATGGGTAGCCAGCAATTCTCCTTAAATCTCAAAAAAAATGAATGAAAAATTATCAACTAGATTTTCCGAGAGAGAAATTCGTAATGCTACTTATAGTAGCATTTTTGTAATCTCTATAATCGATGATTATTCACAATCCTTGGATGTAAAATTATTTGAGAAGTTTGTTCAAATCAGAATGAAAGCTTGAAACTAAATACTAATTGCCGTTGAATGTACCTTCCAGATTGAACATCTGCGACCTGGAAACATCATCGAAAACATGTGCAACTGAAAAAACGATATGTTTAGTTCAAGCTGTCTTTGTTGATTTGAAAAATTTCTCAAATTTTTTGCATTCTCTGAAGGAGCAACAGCGCTTGTAGTATTGAAAGCTTTAATATGTCATTGATATTTTGGAGGTATAGGAGAAGCCGATCGCATTATCAACGGCTTCTAAGGAAAATAAATCATGTAAAATAAGATAATGCTTTCTTCAGTTTGGTCTATTTAACAAACTTCTATCGAAAACAATGAAAAGAAAGGTAGATTTATGCAGATACCGTTGAGGTCAAAGTGCATTGGCAACAGCTCGAAAATAGACTTTTAAGTCCATTTCGCAGAAGGAAATCCTCATATTAATTCATCATCCCGTTGTTTGGGGTCATTTAAAAGGATGTCTCTCAATCTGAAACCTCTAAACCTCTCTATAAAGTTGATTTTGGCTTAGAACGAAACTGAAGTTTATATATTATATGTTAGTTGCTAATGACTTACTCAAGAGAATTATTAATGACTTTAAGAGGATTATGAATTATGAGTTAACGAAAATCCCCAATATGATTGATATTCTCAGCATATAGAAGTATTGTAATGAATAATTTATTAATCTCAATCTTTAGGTTTGCGTTAGACATCGCAGGTTGCAGGACAGAAGCCCCCAATGAAGTAATACCCGTTGGATCAACGAATGATACCGTGCTCAGCACATGTTGGGTGCATCCTTGTTTAATTCTGAACAAGAGAATCGAGTTTGAATTTTTTAATGAGAAGAAAAAACAAAAAGAACTTGTGAAAATTTGAAAGATAAACCGCATCTCACAATATAACTAAGACGATTTCGAAATATAAGAGCCGCAAGAGAGATATAAAACTTACTTACTTACCTCTACTCCAATCATCGTGATTTTAGAAAAAATAATGAATTATTTTCTAAACAATTCTGGCTCGTCCTGTAGTGTTTCAACTGATTCAGTCTTTGGGGTTGTCTGAATGCCAATAGAAGTGTTTTGGTTCATTTTGAAAGTGTTCTGTTGAATTGTCAGTAATTAAGTTGTTATTATTATTCGGTGATTAGGACCTCAACTCGCGTTAAATAGGTCTGAGCTCTAGATTTTAGAATACAGTAGGAACAAAACTTATAATAACCTAACTAACACAAGGCTTTCTGATCTGAATAATTCTATCAGGTAGTAAATTTCTCTCCTTCGAGATGATCTTACCTCAGTCTAAGTTCCTTAATAGACTTTTCTGAGGTATCAATGGGATTTAAGGTCCTCTTTGGATGAGAAAACTATTTTGATTCTTGTTCTCGTCTTTCTAACAGTGGAAAAGTTTCCTCCATTTGTGAGATAGCTAGTTATACAAAAAAGTACAGGAATGAGAAAACTTCTCATAAGGAGCTACAAAATGAGGAAAATTATCTTCTTGATAGCAGTTTATTTCACTTTTGCAGATTTGGAAAAAAATCGAGATGATAGCAAACATATTATCCCCTCGCAGTAGAAGAACTGTCTGCAAATAAAAAGGTGGCGAAAGAAGGAGTTCTGGTAATTTCAATGAAACTTAACGAAAAGCACAACAATGATGCAATTACATACATTTTTTCACTTTCCAAGTGAATTCTATAAGGAAAGGCCTAGAATTACAAATGAAAATAACCTCGTTTCACAATCATTTAAACACAGCGTGCTCTAGCACTTGGAAATAGGACACTTAAGAGGGATAGTACACGTCTTGGGCCAGTCACATGATTTTGCGATCGAGCAAGTTGGTGGTGGATCACAGCTAACCTCGATATTGCACGATTTTGGGATTTTGCATTTTTTCGCTTTTTTCTTGAGATCGCATTTGAATTTTCCCTTGAAAATATTCTTGACACATGATTTAACCATATCAAATCCACACTTAGCTCCATCAGCAACTGTATCAAATCCACATTTCGTTGCGTCAGTTATCGCGGCGACGCCACAATTGACGCCATTCGTCACATAACCCGCAGCGCACCTGGCAGCGTCGCTAACTGCGTCTGCGCCGCATTTAGCTGCATCGGTGATATAATCACTACCGCATAGAACGCTATCGGTAACAGTACCAGTACCACATAATATAGCGTCTTCTACCATTTGATAACCGCATTCTGTTTTCTCTGCCCATTCTGCTGCCTCACTAGCATATCCTGCAACCACAATGAGGCCCTTTTTGATGTTTGCTGCTGTAGTATCAAGAGCAGCATCAGTGAATGCTGAAAGTTGTTTATCTACAAAAGCGATCGCTTTCCCTGTCTCATCGAAGAGCTCTACAGCTTGCTTGATGACCCAAGTAGCGCCGTTGATGACCGCTGTGAAGATCTTAGAAAGAGAGCCCAGATCCAATTTGCAGCTGAACTTGGAGCCACTGTATTTGAAAGTACATTGAAGGCTAATCTTACTATTACTGGGAATGAGAGGGTTGATGCCTGACACTGTGGTTTTAACAAGTATCCCAATTTCGTCAGTGTTAACCATGAAACCGAACGCGTTTCTTTCACTCGCTTCATCTGGATCCGGGGTTATTTTCCTGATGATATCCGAGATACTCAAGCCGAATGGCCTGAGGACGGTGTTGAGAACACCACCAGTTGTTTTCAATATACTTGATAGAATATCTGATATAACTAATGGGAGGAGATTGGTGGAGGTTACATAGGTGTAAACTCCAGGCTTGAGAGCTTGGCCTGATTCCAGAGTGGAAAGGAATGTGGTTGCGTAGATCGTTCCTTTACCCAATTTATATGGTCCCAAATCAGGAAGCAGACCACCAGTTTTGCCAGACAACTTAAGCTTCAGATCAGCTTCGTATACGGCAAGGAACGAGATGTCTCCAAATAGACCAGTAGCGACATCTTGAATATTTTGAGCGTTGTTGAGCTTAGAAATCCAAGTCGCTGCGTTATCCACAACTTTGACCATACGCGTGGCGGAACCGGAGATTTCGAAAACATCGGGAAGGCCAAAACTCTCCGGACCGAGTGAAAGACTGACGTAATCATAATAGTTTCCGAGGATTTCAGCATCTTCGACCTTTCTTCCAGTGAAAAGTTTGGTTTTGGCTTGGAATGAAGAGGTAAGGGACACACCCACACTTACTTCGTCAAGTCCAGCACTAAGGGCGGTTCCGATAGCATATCCTATACCTGAGCCAGCAGCTGTGGCGAGACAAGAGATGGCTCCCGCATTCGCCTGAATGCTAAGAGATGGAAGGTCATTATACTTGCCCATAGCAACACAGAAGGATGCTATTTCAATTCCGGGCTGAGCTGCGCAGACTCCACCAGGAATAGGCAGAGTGAATGATATCACAGAGAAATGTGAATCTTCTGGCAAGAGCATCGCCGAGCATGCATCTATCTCGTCAGTGATATACGACCCGTTGAAATTTCCAACACAGACGCTCGAAGAAGCGATATCGCCGGTGAGGTCACTGCTAAGTAGTCCATTAACGATTGTGGTGATTGTGCCGTCAATAATTGATTTGGTTTGACTGCCAGCATTGGCTAAGGTCGAAACGGCCGAAGTTAAGCTATTAGCAACAGCGCTGATATCAAGACATCCTAAGTTCAGTGAGGATGGGAAGACGCTCGAGAGAGAATAACCTAAAGAGGGCGCTGGGGGTTCTCCTGAAGTATTAACGGTGCTACTTCCATCTAAAATCACCGGATATTCGGAGACGGTGAATTTAAAATCGCAGATACCCCATGACTCGTCGTCAATACCATCGTTCAGATTTGAGGAAAAGACAAAAACTAAAGAGCTTGCAGTGTGGTTGAACCCGAAAGTGACAGTCTCGTATGCTTCCTTCCAATCTTTGTTCCCGCAATGATGTTTAGCCGTGACATCGGGACTATATGTTTTTACTTTAGAAAAAACTTCAGAGCCATCAGCAGTAACTTTAAAGTATTCGCCACTGTCCCAAGAGTCAATCCAAACCAATTTGAATGAAACTATGATACCTTGATGTTCGTTGCTGAGAAGAAAATAGGGAGAGGTGACCGTTGCTCCCTTTGCGTAGCGTCCGAGGTAAGTGTCGCCCGCGCAGGAAATTTTCGTGTATCCTGCAGAGTAAGTCCATCCAATTTCATTAGGAGGACTGGAACAAGCGAAAAAGATAGTGGAGTTGGCTTCAGAGACAGCTAGAGTGAGAGGCACACCACTTGGACTCACGGGATACTCAGAAGTCCTGATTGTAAGATTGCAGATACCCCATGATTCATCGTCAATACCATCGTTCAGACTTGAGGTAATAACGAGGGTCAAGGTACTTGCAACGTGATTGAATCCGAAAGTGACAGTCTCGTAAGCGTCATTCCATTTACTGCTTTTGCAAGTATGGGTAGGTGTGGCACCATTATATGTTTTTGCTCTAGAAAAAACTTCAACGCCATCGGCTTTCACCTTGAAGTAGTCACCGCTGTCCCAAGAATCGACATAAGCCACACTGAGTCTGACGACGATTCCTCTGTGGGCGCCAACTGAGAATTGAGGAGAGGTGATTGAGTTTCCCTTGGCGTAAACTCCAACCCAAGTGCTACCTCCACAAGAGATTGTTTTAAATCCCGCAGAATATGACCAGCCAGTCTCTTGAATAGGGCCGGAGCAGGAGAAAAAGGAGATCGGGGTCGAGTTGAGAGCCATGTTAGAAGTAGAACTGCTAGACTCTAATGTCAAGTCAAGTGAGGAACCGAAAGTCGCCTCTAACGCAGACTCCAAAGTCGCTTCTAATGAAGTATCCAATGCCGATAAACCTTGTGTTTTTGAAGACACTCGAAGTGAAAAAGCTTGAGTATACAACATTCCCAAGAGAATGAGGGGCAATAACTTTGCTGTTATTGATCCAGACCGAACAAATGTTATAGTCATCTGTTAGTGATGATTTGCGGAATTTTGCTTTTGCTTTTGCTAAATTGCTTTTGATTTGATTATATAATATATGATTCTCCTCTGGCTATAAATAGCCGTCGTCTTCCCAAAACAGACAAATTTCTGTCGGATTAACATGACTCAATCAAAAACGGTGTATGATTGAATTGCGAGGCTCAAGTGCTCCTCTAATACAGTCAGTTTTTTTATTTATTTGATTGGTTAGTCTTGAGTAAACTACCTTACGTTTTTGATTTAATCTCACACAAAAAATAACGGTTGCTATCAACTAAATCTTTGATTTAGATAATTATAAAAAAATGTAACTATGCTCCTCAAAAAAAAATTGTAGGATCTTTTGCTAGTTATGTATGTATCAATATTCATAGAAGAATGACTAAGATAGTTGTAGTAAGCATTGGCGAACGAATCTCGCTTTTTCATATTTCTTATTGAGTGAAATTATGTAGCAGCAGTCCAAATAAAGCTTTTCTAGTCAAAAACAAAAACATAGATACTCGTAAAAGTTCTCCGTCTCATAATAATGAGTCTATTCTACCAGTGAGGCTTCTCGTTTGGGTATTCCAGCTCCTTATTCCTCTAGCAAGCTCTTTCGAGATAATTTTTGTGTAAAATTGCTCAGAAGCATGATAAATCTCTACAGGAGCTCCAAAAAGCATCATAACTGACAAAATTGAATCACAATTTTGTTAAACTTTTCGTCTTGGCTATAATTCTCTATAAGAAGACTCTTCTTCATGAAACGACCATTCGTTGGGTTTTGTAAACTCAAGAGGAATAGAATGTCTGAAATAGGAGAAGAGTGACAGGAGACAACCAAAACTTCAATCGGTAATGACATCTGCTAGACCGCGCAACCTTACGATTTTTAGTTTTGAGGCAACAGTCAGTTTGGTAAAAATTTCCGATGCTGCTAGGCTCAGCGAGTTTACGTTATGTTTGATTTCAGAGTCGTTTTTTTTGTTTTGTTAAAATTTTTTTATTGGCAAACACCTGGAAAAATAAAAATCAAAAGCTTCGCACGAACTCTACTAGCAGATTATTCGGCATTCTCATTGGCTAGCAGGATAAGTTTTCAGTCCATTCACATAAGGAGTTAAGACGGTTCAATTGCTTCTAGGATGGCCAGTGATATTGAACTTGGAGCATGAACGTAGTATTCTCTGCAAAAAATTAAAAAAAATAACTTCGGCAGCATTAAGACCTCCAATTTTCAATCTATCCCATTATATCACAAAGATTTATTTGTCCTTGACAGCAAAAGGATATCAAGAATCAAAATCTTTTTTGGCGCCCTCCGCTTTCCACAATGAATACTTGAAAATTGAATTCTATTTCATTCCACTAGTTATTATTCATCACATGAGAACCGTTGTCATTTATGCTGTCAGTGATATGTCAGCAATACAAATAGCGGTAAATAAAAGATAGGAGAGAGCAAGTTTAATTGTCTCTGTATACTTTAACAATCTTCAACAGAACATTTCCTGATACTCATCTCTATCAGCCAATGACAATGAAAAGAAAGTGACATGTCACCGTCGCATTGAGGTTAGCTTATTTGTTCTGAGCGCAGGGCATTTTAAGTGCTTTTCGGTTACGATTTCTTAAATAGCATTAAATATGTAACTTCTGTCAAGCACCAGAAATAGGAGAAAAAGAGACAAGACACATTTCAAAACTAATTAGGGACTCAAAAAGGACATCATTGTTGAACAAAACCGAAATATTTCTCGCAATTATGCAATTATAGATGAAGATCTTAGATTGATGGATGAAATCTGCAGATATTTGCTGGTTTCTTCAGAAAAGTGTGTTCCTGTTGTTAAACCTATTTGATATTCAGTGAGCGCTTGCGCTTTATGCTGAGCAAAGCAAATATTCTCAATTAGATCAGTCCAAAGAGATTTTCCTCTAAAATTTCTAAGGAAATGACTTACAAAGGGAGCATGCTTCAAATTGCATTTGTTTTCCCAACTCTTTGCGAATTCTTCGTATATTGCATGCGATCAAGCAGCATTTATTGGCATTGTATGAGAAATCCTCGACTAATTCTTGATGAGACTTACTTACATTTGTACTTTCGCGTCGAGATTCTTACAAAGTCTATAGGATCAAGCGTATGCTCAAGAAAAAAGGGAAAAAAGATACTGGGTTGAATATAGGTGTTGTTAAAGTTTTTTGAATCTTTTCATGTAATTTTCTATATAAGTAAATAATTCACAACAAATTATCTTTAATTCACTTTATTCAATATACACGTTGTACATATTCATATTTTCTGTTGTTTTGTTTTTGTAACAACAAAACTACAAATTTCTACTTCTATAAATAATCATCCATCTTCAATAACTTCACAGACAGCGCAACCTCAAAATTCACTTCGTTTGTCTCATCGCAATCACCGTGGTCAGGTTCACTCGGGTCCGTTTCGATATCTATATCCCAAGCAGGGTCCACTTCACCTTCTTTTTCCCAATCAGGTTTCACTTCACCATATTCATCACAAGCAGGACCCTCTTCACTATTATCAGACCAAGCAAGTTGGTCTTCATAATCTTCACCCAAGTGTCCATTTCTTTATCGGCTTGACCATAATCATCATTGCTCCAAGTTTGGAAACTGCTTGGTGTTCGGAGCGGATAAAAAGTCTTTGACATGTTCTTTAGTGTCTTGATTCGAGACAAAGGTGTTTGAACTCAGTGTTAATCTCTTTTTGTTATCAGAGTTGATAATATTGGACATAGTTAAAGCTTTCATTTTTGAAAATATTGAAAATAAATTGTGATTGCTTGTTCATTGTAACAGAGTTTAAATGCGTATCAACCTGTATATCAACCTAGATGTCTGAGATATCTCATAGGGGCCTTGTATTAGATTAGTAGGCAAATTTATTTTTTCAATTTGATCAGATTTCTAATATCAGGCATCCCAGTTTGTAGAAATCTTTTCACAGGTCAAGTAACAAATCAGAACTTCTCATTGGAAATCTGTAAGAAAGCGCAGTCTTTTCATGTTGGGGATGTGTGACCCTTATCCTTCAGCAATGTGGGTCCGAAAGATTGAATGTATCGTTGATTCAAGTAGACATAGATAAAAATTTTACTAGATCTTCGCGAATGAGGGCTAATTGCTCGTTTCTCATTGAAAGCTCTTTCGATATATGAACGGGAACAGCTATAGTGGAAATATTGTTTATGGAATGAAAGCCAAATGGACTAAATAAAGGTATTTCTGAGTCGCTGAGATCAAAATCTAAAAAATGAGAATTTTTTGGCTCGAACACTCTTTAGCTCAAGACTTCTGACCAGAATTCAACGAAGAGTCGCAGTCCAGGAGAGACTTCATCTCAGTATCGTTCACTATTCCATGGAGTTTGCCATTTTCATCTTTATGAATTATCATTTTCGAGAATAAGCAATGTTGGTATGTATGCTCTTTGCCAAGTCTTTTCACCTCGCAAGACTATCAGTTGCTTAAGCAGTGGAATCTATCATACCCTTGACCTTTCGTACTCGAGAGTTTTGTTGGTAGTATAATTTATTTGGTCGCATTTTGATCTGAATACTCGAATCAGGTCGCTCAAATTCTGATCAACTTGAATCTGGCTATTTTTGATCAGACTGTCCAATTACCTTCGGTTATTTAAGCACCTAGTTTGAAGGTTATTATAATAAGAAATTAATTTGACAAACAATTTTCAACAGAACAACACATTATCAATGAATAGTTCTACTCAAAAGCAGACTATTTGTGAGCATTTTGCTAGAACCGGCTATTGTAAGTTTGGGAGAAACTGTATGAAAAGTCACGATGTGTCCAAAATACGTAATTTGAATAGGAACGAAAACATGCATACCAAGCCAAATAATGTTTCTAATAAGCCTATTCAAAATAAGTTTCCCCAAAACGAGTACAATAATAAAGCCAATGCCCAGAAGCCGATAGCTTCTGTGGCTAAGAATAAGATTGAGGAAGAGAAAATTATCATTAAGAAGGATTTATGTGATAATTTTAGAAAAGGAACCTGCTCTGTAGAGAACTGTAGACGTCTACACCAATTTTCTCCTAGCGGCGACCTCAAGTTGATTGGTTCTGAGTTACTCACACAGAACAATCAAGAAAAATCCCTTGCACTCGTCGAAATAGCGTTTCCTGTCTTTGCGGTCTGCTTCACTCGCCGAATTATGATATTCGATGCGAATGACTCCGCGAAAAAGGTGGAAATTGCGGTCGACGGTGATCTCTCCTGCCTGAAACTCCAAGGGAAACTTCTTGTTGCAGCTTACACCGACGCCGACAAGAAAGGACATCTCCTTATTATCCCCGTGACAGAAGGCTTTCCTACGAAAGTCGACATCCCAAACTGTCATCAGAACGAGATAACAAGCATGGTATTCTTCGACAACAAGATCCTTACAGCGAGCTTGGATGGATATCTCAAACTCTGGGACGAAGACAAAGTGAAGAAACAAATCGTTGCCGTAGCTTACGGAATGGCTACAACAGGCATAACAAGAGTAATTAAAGTCGAACAAAGCAATGGAAAGCTCTATATCATCGCTGGCTGCGTTGACGGTACCATCCAATTCTTTGAGTGGATCAAAGAAACCATTGGAATAGTGCCTCAATTCGACAGAAAAGTGGTATTACCGGCACATAAAGGAGCAATAATGTCTATGCTCGTTTTCAATGGACTCTTGTACTCTGGAGGGTATGATTCAAATATTTGCATCGTTTCGATCGCTACGCCAGCGACTCCCAAAATAATCACCCACCAGAAAATCAATGGCCCAATCTCAACTCTGGAATACTTGAAGAAGTCAAACAAGATACTTATTGGATATACGACAGGACTTGTGCAGATCTACAAAGCCGACGGATTTGTCGGAGATACGTGGTTTGGTCTGCACAAGAGCATGATTGTCGATGTTGCAAGCATTGAAGACAACAATATATTCTTCGTGATTGATTATAACAGCTTTATTACTACCTGGCAGATACAGGAACAAGTAGCTATCTTACCTAACACTGGTGGACAACCAGCAACTCTTGAGGAGTTCAAAATGGAAGACTTGGCTATGAACAGACCCTAAATCTGCTGAAATCATTTAATTTTATATCTCTCTCGGAAACCTCAGGCTTGAAGGCCAGAAACCAAGAAGACGAGAAAGCACATTAATTGTAAAAACATATTTTATGTATGCATCTATATATACATAATGCAAAACTAAAAAAATTTCAAATTATACAATTCTACCAAAGTTTTTATGTTTAATTTTTAGTTATATTTCTCTCATAGAGCTTATCTATCTAAATTATAGAATTTGTTAAACATAGCGGTTATCAACGTAATGAGATTTATCCTTTTTGCATCAATAACGGTTTTAACGAGGTGAGACGCATGAGCCTGAGCGCTCCAAACGACTTACCTATCAGTGATTCTATCGATGCTTCCATTTTGTTACATAGATTTCTTTCTTAGAAAAATATGACCCGATAGTTGTTCATCGGTCAGACGTTTGAGAAAATCTAATTGTTGAGTGAAACGATTTGAACTTCGGAATTGAATTGATGTTAGAGTCAATGATTAGCGGGATATGCAATGTTTGTGTCCAAAAGAAATTCTAAACTCTTATTATCCTTAATATATAATGAATACTCTCAGTTATTAGATCCGAATATAATTGAGTTAGACGTCGCAAACTGGTTGCATAACTGAAGCAGCCAACGCAGTGATACCGGTTGGATCAACGAACGCAACTTTGTCTAGGACATTCTTGGCACAGTCAATAGCTTTGTTTGAGGTGCTAGTGTCTTTACAAGGCCCTACGAGTTTATCGACAGCTCCGTTGATGGTTTTGCCAAGGTCGAAGTCCTGGAAGTTGAGGACTGGCTGAGAGGATTTCTCAACTTTATCGAGCAATTTGTTGCCGACCTCTTCGCAGACTTTGGTTAAAACTTCCTTTGCGACCTTTTTCGCGAGGAATTTAGCGATGTTTTTGAAGGCGAATTCAGCCACTTGCTGCAGGAATGCTTTTTTTCCTACTCTGGCGATGACTGTCTTGAAAGCAGCCATAGCTTCCTTGAGAGCTAAACTACCAAGTTTCTTGAATCCTTGCTCAACTCCGGTTTTGGCGGTAGTTGTTGCGGCTGAGCTTGAACCGAAAGAGACCACAAGAAGGACGGTTTGACCAATGGCCATTAAAGCATCAACAGCCATAGTGGCAATGGTTGTAGCACAAGCTTGTGAGGTGGCAGAGCAGGCACCAATGCCACAGTTGAGGAGACCGATCTTCTTGCAGTCTTTGTAGCAGAGTGCGCCAGATTTGTATTTTCCAGCCTCACAAGTGACTCTAGAGTCGAAATTGGTGTATGAAGAAGGAACGTAGCTCTTCTTGAAGTGCCATTTGAAAAGGTTCTTGTAGCATGTGAGACCATGATCACTGTATCCAGATCCGCATTTCTGCCAGCAGACACCAAGAACGAATTTGTAGCCACTGTCGCAGTTTTTATAGCAGAGAGCGAGGTATCTGAAGTAGCCAGAGGAGCAGGTGGTTGGAATAGTACCGAAATCGGCACCCTTTTTGTAGCAGAAAGACGGTGGGACGTTGGCAACAAACGCGTTATAACAGGACTTCGCCATGCCAAGGGCCGAGTTTGCGTTGTCAGTGGTGGCGTCTAACACTCTTCTGTGAGCGACATGATCGAATTCTTCTTCAGCTGCTACGCTCAGAATATTTTGTAAGAATGCAACAAGAACGCCAAATAAGGCAAGTCTTTTAAATGCCATTGCAATTCAATTAATTCTCTTGCAGAAATCAAAGTTTATACTTTTATCTAAATTTAGGTTGAATTTAAATAGTCCTCATATTAGATCTTGAGCCCCCTTTTTTGAATTTTATAGAACATTAATTTTGATATCTAAAAATAACTATACACTCATTGACTCATTGATAAACTGCTGACTTTCAGTCCTGCTTGGATTTATAAACTTTGTATTATTGGAGTCCATTCTCATCAGATAAGTCCGATCTCTGCATATCAATGCCCCTCACATAAGGATCTACCAGCCCAAGAGAATTCTAAAATGCGGGATAATCTTGCCTACAGAAAAAATAGCCTTCCATCACTCCGAGTCCTTAGCGAACATTAGTGTCTGCGTGGAGGCAGAGGAAACATCAGCAGAGTACCAAGAAAAAGGGAGTTATTGAAATAGATAAGGGATTTGCTCATATTAGCTGGGAAAAAAGCAGGTTTGATCGTCCCTTGTGATATTTGCTCGTTTTATGATAGAGCTGCAGCAGTGTCATGGTTATTACAAATCAACAAGGCTTTCCGCTTTACTTTTTTTTTGGGAATTTTCCTCTTTGGATTTTCCATGCTTTAAAAAAATGAATCGCATGATTCAAGATTTGAAAATTGTACAGTCGATTCATATTAATTATTTTGAGTTCAATGATTCTATTTAATTGGAATAAACAAAAAAAAATTACCTAATTAGAAATCGAGGTCAAGTAGTCTCATCGAAATTCATTATCAATAATGCTTTCCTGCTTCAGACAGCTTTAGTTCAGCAATATTCTAAGGTTAACGAGTGAAGTCTTGTCTTTCCGCGCATTGTGTCAAAAAAAAAAGTGTTTATAAACTGGGAATTGTGGACTGAAGTGCTCGAAATGAATATTTGCCATTCGAGAACCAGGGTCTTGCGCGGACAATGTTTTGTGGATGTAAAAATTTATGAGTTTTTGGAATGAAATTTAAAGTGTTCACTCAACTTAAAATTTTTAATTAGTTTGGCAGCAATCTCACTTGATATAAATTTTACTGTCTGATAAGCTTTAAAAGATAGCCCGCAAGAAGACCTTGAGGAATTAATCAAATTCACTTTTATGTCACAGAGATCCGTTTATTTTGTCGCATGTACCGTAATAGTTCATTTTGCTCAAAAATTTTTGGGAATGCTGCTGATATTGAAATAAAGACGACTATCACCCTCTGTTGAACGGAAAATTCTTAATGATGTTCATCATCAGCCTCCAGCTCAAACTCAGTTGGGTCTACTCCGGCATTCAGATAATCAGC
>ENA-UOTZ01001689-UOTZ01001689.1-compost-metagenome-genome-assembly--contig:-NODE-1689-length-14021-cov-46.112235_pt1 | contig 14021 bp, 12 predicted proteins | sample MGYA00238144_ERZ746983 | MGnify/ENA primary metagenome ERZ746983 (study PRJEB28759, sample SAMN06268863) | compost metagenome | isolation source: single cell | place: USA: California, Emeryville, Joint...
GGTAAGAACATTCTTCTGGCAGTGCGTCACGATATTGCTGTTTATCATCTGGTATAAATAGCTCTTGCCAAGAGCATTATCATCATTGTAGTAATATCAGAAAATGAATTACCTTGACGAAAAACTAAGTAATCTTGTTTCAAGAAATTGCCATCAAGCAGACCAGCCTAGAAAGGAGCGTAAAACAAGCTCTAAAAGATGCATTGTAAATAAAAACTTCGTTTACTCTCAATCAGACTCTTATTTAACTTGGTACTTTCACATTAGTTGGAACTGCGGAACGGAAATGCTCTCTACGAGCAAGAGGGTCAAGCTAATGTAATATCTTCTCAGAAATATAGCGTATTTCTTATTGTAAGATCTCCACAAAACTAACCTTGTCAACAAAGACTATCACTTTAATTCCTCGATTACTCCTTCAAAATTTCATGCAACTTGGCAACCTGTTTTTCCTAATTGTCTCGATAATAATGCTCGTGGGATGGCCAGACTCACCATATTCATGGTAAAGTTCCTTGCTCTCATTCTGCTCACTTTTCCTCGAATTAGGTGGATTTATATCATTCCATTGATTTTCTACATCTTTATCAATTTCTCCAAAGAGATTTTCCTCGACTGGATTCGCAAAGGAGAGTGCAAACTCATCAATAATCAGATCACTCGAGTAAATGGGTCTTTTTCAACCTTATAATACTCTCATTTTAGAAAGGCAAAATAGGACGAGGCTGTAGAGATGAAGCCAATGTGCAATGGAAAGATTTAAAGGTATAAGACCTGAACTAACTGCTGTATGAACTATCAAAATTAAGGTCGGTTCTATGATAAAGCTCAAGCGCGACGAAATTTGCCCAGCGGATATTGTTCTTCTCGATACAAGTTTCGCAAAGGAGAAAGAAAAGGTTTGTTTTGTTGATGCTAGTCACATTAACGGGACAAGTACTCTCGAGACAAAGAAAGCTTGCCGACTCGCTCGCCAAGAGTTTGAAGGAAAACTTGAGTATGAGGCTCCCACTGAGGACTTGAGCCATTTTACAGGAGAATTAAAGCTGAAAACAGACCCGGCAGTCAAACAGCTTTCGATTGATAACCTTGTATTAAGAGGCAGTGTGCTCAGAAACACTGATTGGTAATGAATGAATCTATCATGAAGGATTAACTCCTCACGCTTGTTCATAGGGCTTTGGGGATAGTCGTTTACGCTGGGAATTCGTGCAAAGTGATGTTAAATTCAAACTTCCATGCAAAAAAACAGAATTATTTCACTAAAATCACTCAAAATTTCATGATTTTCAGCATAGCACTAGTCGTCATTATTTCTGGTATTAGTGCTGTAGTACTCGTCGCTCGGGCTTACAACGGCGAGAAGACAGACAGACTGGAGCAAGAGCAACAACGTTTCGACGGGTCTAGCTTCTTTCTATATCTTTCTCTTTACGGACCTTTCCTTCCCATTGGAATTTACGCTGCTTTGGATATCATCTTCTTACTGAAAAGGAATTTCCTTGAATCTTCCTACTCTGAATCTAATACCGAAGTAAAAGTTTTGGATCCAAATACACTCCCTAACCTTGGGCAAGTCTCTTACTGCTTTCTCGACAAGACTGGAACACTTACAAAGGGAGACTTCGAAGTCAAAAATATAAATTCCAACGGGAAAAATTATTACATAGATGCTGGTCTAATAAAAGAAACTTTGGCGTCAAGAAACACAGTCTCGAAGAGTCCGGCTCACAAAGAGAACTTAATTGTTCACCCTTGTATCAATCTCGAAACCGAGATGGAGCTGGGAATTGTGATTCATCCCCAACAAACGTGCGATATTTTCGAAAATGGGCTCGAATACAAAGATAAAATCGGAGATAATAGCGAATTCGTGAACGACTTTCTGACTGAAGGTTCTGACTCGCAACTCACTGAGCTCGCCAGATGCTTGGCTCTGTGTCATTCATGTCGAACTGTTAAAGATACAGCTGATGGACATGCTTACGAAGCTCCCAATCCAGAGGACATGGCAATACTACGCTTCGCTCAGCTTCTGCACTATGAATTTGAAGGGGTTAACCCACTCGATAACCCTTCAGTCTATCGAGTAAGAGAGAAGAATGCCGTTAACGCTTATAATGTGCTAGCTGTCAATGAATTTTCGTACGCTCGACGGAGGTTTTCAATATGCTTTCGAGAGCCTTCCGCAGATTCAGAATCTCCAGCGACACTTTTTGTGCGTGGCTCAGAAGCTTCTATGAGGGAGAAATTAATGCTTGATGAGCACGAGCTTGAAACTTTTAATGGCATCATGGCACGAAACACTGCACAGGGGTACCGGACGATTATTTTTGCGAAGAGGGAACTCAGTACTCTAGAAGCTGATGAATTCTCCGAAAAATATCAAAATTTGAAGAACAGACTCGAAAACCAAGACTCAAAATTCGAGCAGCTTGCTGACGAATACGAATCCAAGTTAAAGTTAGTTGGAATCGTTGGAATGCAGGATAAAACGAATCCTTTTGCCCTTGAAACTCTGTCCACTATGAGGGAAGCTGGGTTAAATTGCTGGATGTTGACTGGTGATACCTTCGAGCAAGCGCTAAGTACGAGCTATCTACTTGAATTTATAGCAGAACAACAAGATGTGCATTTTCTTAATGCGTCTCGGCATGATGAAACACGGGCTCAGATCCACCGGGTCCTGACCAGCATTAACAAGAGAATTAATGCTACTCCTTCGTCGCTACCTCAAACAGAAAATGAAGACAAAAATCATCATCTGAGGAGCCCATGTGTTGTCATCTCAGGTGAAGCCTGGCAGACGATCATTCGAGATGAGTACCTCCTCTCCAATTTCGCCTTTATATGCGCTGTGTCCAGCACTGTCATTGGCTACATGCTGACTCCGAAAAACAAACAAGAGATCGTTGAAATGGTGAAAAAGCGCTTCCCAGGCAGACCTATCACGCTAGGGATTGGTGACGGGCTGAACGACGCGCTGATGATGCAAACAGCTGATATCAGCATAGAAATCGCTGATGGGAAGAAACATACTACGAATGCAGGGGATATTCGCATAAAATCTCTGCAGGTCATGAAGGATTTACTGCTGTTTCATGGAAGCAATTTCTCCCAGAAAATTGAAATCAGCATTATTCTGTTCTTCTTTAAATCCTACCTGTTGGGGTTTCCGATCTTTTTCTATAACTGGTACTGTAGCTTCACTGGTACTGAGCTCATTCAATCGAATCTCGTGTTTTTGTACATGTTCTTGTCCACGTCGCTGCCGTTAATTTTTCTTGCGGTTTCGAATCCAGCGGACTCACCGACGGATTCAGAGAGGGTGACTGCGTTGTATATGGCCAGAAAGCGTCAACCCAAAAGGATATTCCAGCTATTTGTCTTCAAAGCCGTGTTCGAATCTTTGATTCAGGCCTCAATTATTTTCTACATGGCTATTTATTCCATTCAAAAGCTCAGCAGTCAAGATGGATTGAACTCCTCATTAGAAGTAATCGGCCTAGAAATCTTCTATGGAATGACTGTAATTTCAAATATTTGGGTAAGAAAATTCTCCTTCCTCTTGCCTTACCAGACTTTCCCATAGTTTTTCTTCTATTTCAAAGGACTTCATAAAATTAAAGCACTCGCAATAGTGCTTCTGTCATTACTACCTCTCGCTGTGTATGTTATATCTGACGCGCTCACAGAAGCTAGAGTCGCCCCAGCAACAGCTGCCCTCTTTCATCATGAGAGTACAGTGTTGATATTCATTTTTATCATCATAGCTCCTGGGTGCGTGTCTTATTTGATGGTTCATTTCCTTGATGTTTATCAAAAAGAGCCTCCCAAGACCACGGCTAGAGAACTGTAAATTTCTTACCAATCCATTTGTTAATGTAATTATTCTAGCCCTTTGGGAGACCTCGTTAGGTCGATCTACAAGACTGGTGATTTAATCGATCCAACCGTTGCTAAAAGTAATCTTGGACATAGAAGCAACTATAATTTGAAAATTTATAGTGTTGAACTTGTTCGCTCTCAAGAAAATAAATTTCGGGATGAAGAAATTTTTCCTCACGTTCACGGACCGACGAACTGAAAGAGAATATAGACAAACCGTCGCGGAAACAAGCCAGCGATACTCTCGAATAGTGCTATTGTTGCTGCTTGTAGTCGCTCTTGTCTATGTCTTCGGAGACGTACTAACCCAGTTAAACAGTCCGAATAGCAATGGCACACGTAACCCAGAGTTGCCTAAAATGGCACATTGGCGACTAATGTGGGCAAGGCTAATTATGTGTGCGGTTTTCTTTGGAGCTTGCCTTCTATTATTTACGAAATATTTCAAGCAGTACTACGAGCACGTTGTTTTTGGGGTAATAACTCCTCCCCATTTCATGCAATAACAACTTTTCATTTAGTTAATGTCTTTGGCGATCGCATGCAAAATCACGAATGATTGGGTCTCTCTGCAAAATCCAGCTTTAATTTCCTGCCTCATTACCTTAATTGCAGCAACAAACTTTAACATTAGCTATTGGAAAATCGGCATGGTTTGTATTATACAGACAATAGTATTTTTTGCCGGGTAACCATTGTTATTGAGACAACTTATAAACCTACACAATTTTTAGGGAAATCTTGTTTATCAGAACCACTCAGCCATTTAAAAGGTTTGAAGATAAATCAGGTCTTCTTAAATTCTATGCCATTGCTTCAGCTCTAATGTTCGCTGGATGTATTACCGCAATCTCGTTGTACTTCTCATATAAAGTGATAAATCCTAAATTTTTTCAATCTTTCTAACACCTCAATTGACCACAGCAAGAACGCCACAAGCGAAATGAGTTTGTTGCGAATTTACAATTAAAGCAGCAAATCCAGGAAAATGAAGACATACTTTCGATTCTGGTACCTCAGTTTGTAAAAGAAAAGCTCAGTGAAGGTGAGACCATATAGTTTATAACGTCTTCATTTCATTCACAACAAGGCTTGAAAAACACATCTTACAGTCCAAAGAAAGAAGTTGCGATCTTATTTTGCGACATAGTCGACTTTGATAAGATTGCAAAGGGCATGAAGCGCAATATTGTCGAGCTCGTTGATTCTATCTACAGAGAGTTTGATAGCATCTGTCTGAACCACGGTATCCAGAAAGTTGAAGTAATTATCAAAAAAATAATGCTCCTCTAACTCGATGTGAAACTCAGACTGTAGGAAAGACGTATATGGCATGCGGTGGACTAGAAGCATTGGAGAGTGGCGTGAGTAGAAGCAAATTACGAGCTCACCCTGTCGACCGCCTCTTAGAGGTGGCCTTTCAGATGAAGAGTTTTATGGAGACGAAAACTTATGGACCAGAAGGGAAATCGATAAGGCTTAAAATAGGGATCCACTATGGCCAGGTGATAGCAGGGATTATTGGTCATCACAAGCCGCAATTTTCTCTCATTGGAGATACGGTGAACACTACGAGCAGAGTATGCTCAACAGGACTTGACAATCGGATCACGATATCCAACGAAGCGTATAACTGTGTTCAAAGCCCAGGGTATTACTTCCAAAAACGAATTGTTGAGGTATGAAACCAAAATTTTTGAAGGTGTAATATCAACTATGTGTTTTTAGAACGCAAAAGGGAAAGGAAAGCTAATAACCTGGATTGCCGGTAAGCAGCATACTCTACACACTGAGGTGTTGCTCTCTGAGATCAGCAATAACGTCAATACGCTGGAGAGTAATACTGATCATGGAACTGTCTTACAGGACATGCCTGAGCTGCAGAGAGAGATATCGAGAGAGAGTCATGATCATATACCTGAAGAGAAGGCTGGCGCAGAAGCTGAAGTTAAGAAAGATAATGAGCGTTTCAAAGGGGAATGTTTGTCTCCGAATAAATATTTCTTAACTTTTAAAAAGTCTCAGAGAGCGCTCGCACAAAATTTCGAAAAAGAGTTACTGGAGCAAGAAATTAAGTTTCAAACCCGGTGCATGGTCGTCTTGCTCATCGCTTTTATCCTCGAGACGGTGCTGATAATTCTGGTCCGGAGAGAGTTCAGCGAGATTCTACACTTAGTGATTATATCTCTCCGTTGCGTCTACTGCTTGCTCTTATTCTTCTATCTGCTCTCGTCCAAATGGCTATTCGACAGGAATATGAGAACAGTAGCAACATTTGCCCTCTATTCGTTCGGAATCCTCATTGTTGCTGGTCAATCACTTCTCTACGAGATATTTGACACAGCCTTTTTAGTTCAAATCCAAACGATTCACCTCATGGAGTTTCTATTTCTTTATCTCATTGCAGTAAATTGCAGGTAATCTTTGTGGTTGATAACATAATCTCATGGTTTTATTGATAATAAAGCGGAATGAGTTTCGTTGAAGCTCTGGTCTTCACAATGATGGCCTTCGCGGCACATTTGACGATTTTTTTAATCGAGCGGTCCGCGACTTTAGGCAACAGCTTTTTAGTGCTTATCTTCATGGGATTCAGTCTTGTAACAGTGTGGGTTGGCCGGAGAACTAGTATCGATAATTACAATAAACGACAAGTCCGAGTTTCCAAATGGCAGGAGGAAAAGGAACTTGTAAGTCAGTTGCTTCCAGCTCATGTAATCAGCTTTGATATTCTCTCATTATGACGCTTGCGTTGTAGGTGAGGCCATGGGCCAGACAATATTACGATTATCAAACGCTTAAAGAAAACCCGATTGACGAGTTCCAGGATGTTACGCTTCTCTATGCTGACATCGCTGGGTTCACTAAATACTCAGCGAGAGTCCCTGCTGATCAGGTCGTCAAGATGCTTTCAACGCTATGCACAGAATTCGATAAACTCTGTGTAAAACACCAAGTTTACAAGGTCTATACAATTGGAGACTGCTACGTCGTAATGGGTTTCCTCGATAAAGATAAACGAAATCCGAGAGAAGAGGCTAGAAATGTTGTTCAGATGGCTCTGGGCATGATTAAGACACTCAATGAAATCAATATCGACGGCCTGAGCATGAGAATTGGAATTCATACAGTACTCTAACTCAATCTATTATGACTTTACTACTAATTGTGTGTGATATTAGGGCACCCTTATTGGAGGTATCATCGGTACTAATATTGTACGTTATGATATTTATGGGCCTGATGTGCTTATTGCGAACAAGATGGAATCTAGCGGGGAAACAGAACATATCAATGTGAGCCAGAGGACCAAAGATTTGCTAGAAAAAAAATATCCTGGGGAGTATCGGTTTAACGTTCCGAAAAAAGTTTCCATTGAGACTCTGAATGTTGAAATTCAAAGCTACCTATTGGAAACTGATGCCATTTCTACGGCAAATAAGGAAACAGATCCAGAGCACGATAGGCCTGATAAAAGCCACAGTATCCTCCAGCAAAAAAGAGTCAGTTTTCGAAAAATCAAAAGTGGCCCCAAGCATCACGATAAAAAGGATGTAATGGCAGTCAATGAAGGTATTTGCCTTGAAGAAGAAGAGGAGAAATATGATTTGAAGGATGAGAGAAACCAAAAATCCCAGGAATGACATTAGGTAATCCTGAAGAGATTGATTGTACTTTGCAGTCGCACAGGAGAGATAGTGTCAAAGAGAAAGGAACAATATGTGAGGAGGGTCTCCAAAATGGAGGTATCACATTAAGTTTCAGAGGTTGAATGAAAAATGCGTTAGATAAAGACTCCTGAAATTCTTTTCAGAGAGAGAGATGTGATCCGGTTTGTTATTATTTTTTTAATAATCGTCAATGTTATTTTTGTTATTTTCTCTTAATTTTTTCAATATGTAGTAGATACTTATACTTAAATAACTTTTCAGATATCTACAATGTATATGACAGCAACTATCACAATTTAAGAACCGGTGTTTGCCGTCCAGAGCCGGGAAAACCCAAGTTTAATACAATTAAGAGAGAAAAATAAATGAGACACGGATTTGTCTCTCAATAAAATCAGAGCAGCAAAGTCTGTGTTTGCAACCGATCAGATGAGAGAGTAGAACTTTAACAGGAGACATCAGTGTTTAGAAGGCGATGGATACAAACATGTAAAATATCTAAGCAGGGTTTTGCCTGTATCAAAATCTTAGTCTCCCATTTAAACGTTAACAAGAGAAAAGGGCCCCAAGTCGGAGAAGCTCAGCTGTTCCAAGAGATCCAATTATGAGAGCTCAATTTTCAAACAATCTTAGTAACATTAAAAAACTTTCAGCAGATAAATCGAACAATAAACAATTAACATCGATTTCAAAACACATTTATCTATATTACAATTTATTTGGTGCAACCAAAAGCCATTCATTCTCACCCACCTTTTCACGAGTCTCCCACAAAACTAACTTTATGCACATCTGTACCAGTGCTTACCAACGAGTTTTTAAATATTACTATATCACGACAATCACGCATGGAATGCGCACTTCTCAACATTTTCGGAACGCTTAATTTATTATTCTTCTTCTGCTGGACTTGGATACGATTTCTCGTAAATTCGAGCTCTTCTAATTTTTTCACAGGCGCCTGAGGGAGATGATAGATAGCCACTTCGAGATTATTTCGCTCATTAATATCATCTCCAGTGAAGTCATAATCCTGAGGATCAGACTGAAACGTTTTTGATGGCCTAAAATTCAGTCGCGGACTGATATCGGCTTTTTTATGAGCCGCACATGCGTTCCTTAAAAAATTCGTGTCTTGAATATGGCTTTCCTGCAAACTGAGGGATGAACTACCAGAATCCTCACTTTCTCCTTTGGCAACACAGCAGATGTTGAACGCGGGCTTTTCAGGCATCATATTACGCCATGATCTGTATCCAGGCGAGAAGAGCGCCTCTGTGTAACTACTGTCATTGCTCATAGCATTCAAATCTATGCCCTCATCTCCAGAAATAGGTCTCGCACCATTGAACTCTTGGAGCATGGTCCTGCACAGATTTAGTCTTGGGACCTTCCTCATTGTCAATCGGCTGCCCTCTCCCTCGTTATTCACACGCGATGAGAGGACTCTATTCAGTCTGACTACAAAATTACCGGCATCTATGCTATTCGAATGCCTCACAATCGATTCCTTTAGTTCTATATGGTGCTTCCTCACGACATGAATGTTATTTTCCTTATTCTGTAAGTACGGTCCGAATCCTTTTGTTTCATGCCGAATCGGGAGCTCTACAAAGGCAGAATCCTCTCCTTTGCACGTTGAGGTCTGACGCTTTGTATAGTAATTAGCCGGAATGCAGTTCATCTTCAATTTTGACTTATACGCACCTTCCATGCTTCGCTTAGATAAATCTTCGAATTTGCTAAAGGCAATATTCCAATCATAATCGTCATCCGAGCCCCACTCGCTTTCCGTTCTGAACAGCCCTTTCAAGTACTTATAGTCAGGAGTGTCAGTAAAGGCCAAACTCCTCACATACTTCATAAACAGCTCCAACTCGCGTGGGGTCCCTTCACATAGAGTTTCAATAGTAGTGTTTATCTTTGAATCTGCGATGAGTTTATACTTCTCATTTTTGCATTTAGACTGGATATTCTGCCAAGGCAAGCTTCCTTTTATGAAATAAATCAGCATATAACCCACTGCTTCAAGGTCGTCGCGCCGGCTCTGTTCCATTCCAAGATGCGTCCAGATACTCGCATAACGTGCAGTGCCGACAAGCGCTTTATTTTCCTTGAAAGGGATATGTTTGCCAGTCATAGGGTCTAAATACAGCTTCGAAAGGCCAAAGTCAATGAGGTAAATGGTGCGAGGGTCTCTCGAAGAGCTTCCAATCACAAAATTCTCGGGCTTGATATCTCGATGCAAGTAGCCACGAGAATGAACGTATTCGATCCTACTGAGCATTTCCTCTGCTAATAAAAACACGGTTTTAGTTGAAAACATGCGGTTGCATGATCGAAACAGCTTTTCAAGGTTCGGTCCTAATAAATTCAGCTCCATCAAAGAATAATTCTCCTCCTTTTTGAAGAAATGAACGGTTGGTATGCCAGGAACTCCGCCTATTGTAGTTAAAATCTTTGCCTCGCGTTCCAATGTGAGAGGGATGTCATTCACGTCGGCAGGATGACTTTCGAATTTCAGAGCCACGTATTCCGACCGCTGAGCATCAAACGCTTTGAATATGTGTCCAAATGATCCAGCGCCAAGTTTTTCAGAGACTTTGAACCTCAGTCGCAGAGGCATCGAGAGTTGGAGTAGTGTTTTTGCGGCGATTGGATCATCAATGGCTTTTTTCGCACCGCCAGGCTGCCGAACCAAGCTGATGTTAGGCTTCACTCCCTTTTCAAGGGTTTCACCATGGGTTTCCATCTGTGTCTGTCGGCTGATTCAGCTGTTAATTTAAATGCAAACTGATAGAAGAACCAACAGCATTCAGCTTGAATAAATAAATATAAATTTGTTATCAGAGCCACTCTCATCGAATTACAGGGTAATACCATTTAACCCACAAAACTTGGTGCTTCCTTTAACCTCTCAAGCAAAACAGTAAGCAGGAGTGTCCACGCATGAGCTATACCTTAGTCCTGTCTTCTTTTTTTTGATAATAAAGCAATCGAATCCTCAAGGAATTCTTTGCTTTTCCCCGTGTTGATTTCCAGAGTTTAGTTGTTAAGGAAAGATCATCGAATTGAGCGAGGCGTTTAATTTTTATTTTTTCAGATTCTAAAGAAACTTTCACACGTAAGTTGTTTCAATGAGTCAGCATTTCCACAGTAAACTCGAAATGAAACTCGAACGCTATAAGAAACTCCACGAGAAGATTGCAGGGTCGATTGAGCGTGTCGTTAACAACGAAATCCTCGAGAAAAACCGAGAGAACATTGTCCAGACTTTGGAAGGACTCAATTCAATTCGCTCTAGCTTCCAAAACGAATTTCGTAACATCACCATCGAGCTCCATAAGGACTTGCTTGCCCATTTTGAGAACTTCCAGCCGGATACCGGTTTCAATCAGCTGCATGAGCGATATCTGACGTTTATAGAAAAATTGAATGAGAAACATCTCGCAATGACTTCTGAATGTGATGAGATAGTTTCTAAGATCGAAGAGATATATAAGAAGAAGATCGGAGATCTGAAGGAAGCTGAGCGGCAGCTATCAGAGACCAAAAAGGAAATGCAGCAGGATGAGCTTTCTGACAAAAGATCACCAGCGAAAGCCGACAAGGACCCAGATTCGCCGGCTTCAGCGAATCCGATTTTGAGCAGAGAACATAGCTCGCATCAGCATCAGCGAAAACCGTCACAAGCGGGACAAACAGACTCTAAAGGGGGAATTTTCGGGAAGGTTAAGTCGTTGTTAAAAAGCAAAACGCAAAAAGATGATGGAGTTGTGAGGACGGAGATGAAACTGGGCGAAGAGGCGAAGTTCAAATGGGATCCTGTGAAAAAGAAATATGTATTCGAAGGGGAAGAAGACCAACCTGAGGAGGATGTGCCATTGCCGCCTAAGAAGATGGAGAAGACGGAGGAAAAGAAAAAGGAGGAGACTCCTGCCAAAGAGCCCGAACAGGAAAAAGCTCAGCTTGGTATGAAAGATATGCTGAAGCCGCATACCTCGAACGTCGGTTTTTTAAGAAAAAGGCAAGCGCCTGGTGGAACGAAGCAGCCGGGAGGACCCATGAAGCCGCTGAATTTGTTTGTGCCAGCAGCTACTCAAAATCAGGACGTTTACAACAGTGAACCGAGTTCCTCTGTTTTGCAGGAGAAAAAGCAGCCACTCTGCGTTCAGATGTTCTCTGACCTCGAAAAACTGCTGAATAAACTCGCTATTAAGAATATCTCCAGCGCGAGCTATCTGCAGCCGCTGAATGAGATCATCGCGTTAGCGAAAGAAGACGCTGCGCATCTCGAGGAGCACCAGAATGAACTTCAGGCCTATAAACTCGAAACAGAGAAAGCGCAGCAAACGATTAAGACGTATGAGATATTTAATAATATCAAGGATGAAGCGATTAAGAAGTTAATGGAAAGCGAAAGGCAAGCAACAGAAAAGCTCTTGGCACTTGAGATGGAAAAAGAGGCGTTAAAATCGAGTTTGGAGCTGTATAAAGACCTTCTTCATAGCAAGAGCGTGTCGACGGCTGATGAAGACGAGGAGTCTGAGCAGAAGCCGCAATACCAGAGCATGGTGCAGGAAGGGCATTTTGAATCGCTGCTTAAAGAGCTCTCAATGCAAGAAAAAGTTATCCAATTGAGCGATGAGGTAAACAACCTGAAACTCAAGGAATGCGAGCTGGAAAGCAAGGCGAAGCTTGCTGAGGAGAAGGCGGAAATATACCGCAAGCGACTGGAAGAACGCGAGAAAGAATTCAAGGATATTCAGCTGCTATTCGATGATAACCACGAGAAAGATGAAGCTTCATTGAGACTGATGCAAAGAGCGTATGAGCTTGGACAGAAGGTCGAAGATCGTGGAAAGAAGATCCAGGAGTTGAATAAACTATGCCAGCAGATTTCTGAAGAGGTTGGTGAAAAGAACAGCTACATCTCTGAGCTTACGGCCAAGGTAAAGCGCGCAGAAACACGAGTAAGCGAAAAGGAAGGAATTATCAGCGAACAGCTCGAAACGATCCGCAGTTTGGAAGATAGCCTCGCAGCTGTTGAAAAGGAGAGAGCTGAATCGGTCTCTCTACAGGCTGAGTGTAGTGAGTTGCAAAGGAACTTAGAAAGAGTTAACAAAGAACTTTCCACTGCGCAAAAGAATTTGGAAAAGGCGACAGCGGACGCAAGCACTCAAAATAAGAAATTCGAAGAGATTAAGCAGAAATTAGAAGCGGAACAAAAAGAAAAAGAGGTATTAACGTGAGTTTTTGTGGGTTAGTTAATCAGTTTTAGAATTTGTTGAAAGAAATTGAAGCTCAGAAAACGAGAGTGCTAAGCAGTGCTGTGCTAGGAGCTTTTGAAAAGAACTTGAACGAATTTTCAGAGATTTTACAGATATCTGAAGGGCAGGTCGCCTTGGAAGGTTTGAATAGCGAGGACGCTTTCGAAAAAATATTCAAGACGTTGTCCAGGTAAGATGACTCGTTGGCGTTGCGTGTTAATATCTGATGATGTATAGCTTCCAAAACAAAGTGAAAGGCTTACTTGAGGAGCATAACGTCGAAAAGAGTTCATTGGTTGAAGAAATTGAGGCATTGAGAATGTCGATTGATGAGGAAAAAGAGAAGCACAAGCAAACTCAGAGCAACTTCTCTGAAGAAATTAACGAGTTGAAAAAAGAATTAGAATACGCAGCGAGCCAAGCAAGACAGTCGTCTCGAGCGAGAGAAGAGTATGAGGAACTGTCTGCGAAGCATGAGGAAGTTGTCAAAGAAAACGCTGCTCTTGAAAGCAAGCACCAAGCGCTCTTGGAGTCCTTTGCTGACAATCTAAAGCAGCAACTGCGACTGTCGCTAAAGCACGTAAAGCTTTGAAATAGTGAACTATCAACTAATTTATTAATGGGTTTTAGAGATTGATGAAAGATGCCTATGGAAAACTTCAAGAAGCTCATTCAAAAGCAGCTGAAACCTGGCAAAACTCCCAAGCGGAGACCCAAACTGCTTTCGATGAACTGAAAGCAGCTTATGATGAGCTGAGAGATTCTTACGATGAGAATCAGAGCGCTTATGAAGAGCTGAAGAAATCGTATATCGAACTCAGAGACTCCTATGAAGATCAACACAAAGTCTACCAGGACCTTCAGAACGCATATAACGAAGCTCATCAAAATTATGACAACCTTCGCCAAGCTTACGATCAGCTTGGCCAAGCTTATGAAGGTCTGAAGGTGACCTACGATTCGCTTGAGGGTGAATACCAAACACTGAACCAGAAATATGAAAATTTGAAATCTTCTGATGACAACGAGAAGGTTTCTCAAGGCAATCTTTATAGCAATCTACAGAAAGAACGTGATGAGTTGAAAGCAGCCTATGATAACCTCGAAAACGTGAATAAGCAGCTTCAGGAGTCATTTGAGTTGCTCAAGGCGGAAAAAGGTGAAACAGAATTAGGACTGCGCTCTGAGATTG
>ENA-UOTZ01001691-UOTZ01001691.1-compost-metagenome-genome-assembly--contig:-NODE-1691-length-13983-cov-12.732921_pt1 | contig 13983 bp, 9 predicted proteins | sample MGYA00238144_ERZ746983 | MGnify/ENA primary metagenome ERZ746983 (study PRJEB28759, sample SAMN06268863) | compost metagenome | isolation source: single cell | place: USA: California, Emeryville, Joint...
ATATCGTATTCGAACGTGTGGTTTTTGCCTTCGTATTTCTGGCGATTGTCAGCCTTGCGAATCTTGTTGTTGTACCAAACATTGGCGACTGTCATACGGTTTTGAGTGAGTGTTCCGGTCTTGTCTGAGCAAATGACGGTCGTGCAGCCTAGAGTTTCGACAGAATCAAGATTTTTGACTAGTACCTTAGCCACAGCAAGCCGTTGAGAAGCGATACTGATCGCAACAGTCAGAGTGGTAAGAAGACCTTCGGGAACATTTGCCACGATGATACCGATAGCGAAGATAAGACTGTTTACACCAGAGTATCCAAGGATGAAACCGAGGATGAAGAAGAGCACTCCCATTGAGAACGCAATACAGGAGACGGCCATGATAAATCTGTTGATTTCTTGAGTCAGAGGCGAGTCTGAAGCTCGAGACGAGGAAGCCAAACTTGCTATCTGTCCGATAACGGTGTTGTCTCCTGTGAATATGACAATTCCCTTGGCGGTTCCTTCTTTACAGAGGGTACCAAAGAAAGCGAGATTACACGTTTCAAGTGGATGATCAGGATGAGTACACTCCACGGTTCTCAACAACGCATCAGGCTCACCAGTCAATGATGAATTTTCCACCTTCATTTCTTGCGTTGCGATAATTCTTATATCAGCTGGAATCTTATCACCAGCCTTGACTTCTACAATATCACCAGGCACAAGGTTCGCAGCTGGAATATCTGACCATTCTCCGTTTCTAAGGCATTTACACTTCAAAGGAATGAAGTTCTTAAAGCTCGCCATGACATTCTCACTCTTCTGGTTTTGTAAGAACGAACTTGTACCAATGACAAGCACAACGATAACCAGGACAACAGCTAAGTAAAGCTTTAGAAAAGATCAGTAAATAAATAAAATTGTAAGAGCTGGATACAGTAGAAGGGTCAGTGCTGTCGAGCCCGTATGCCAGGAAAGAGAACCCAGCCCCTGCCCAAAGCATGAGCGCGAAGAAGGTTGTTTGCTCCTTAGCGAATTCAACGAACCAAGGAGTCTTCTTTCTCTCTGTAAGAACATTGTCTCCATATATTTTATGCTTCTTAGACACGTCATCAGTGGAAAGGCCTTTCTCGACTGAAACATCCAGTCGCTGGAGAAGCTCTTCCAACTTGATTTTATGCTCATCCTATATGGAAACAGTCAGTTAATGAATAAGTAAGCTTTAATTACCATTGACCTAAACTTCTCTGAGTCTTTAGCAGATTTACTTTCAGCTTTTTTCTTTTTTTGTGATTTGGATGCCACAAGCTCTGCCCGTTGCTTTCGACGGGTCATTTTATTTTCCTTGATGAGTCCAAGACGCTTGTCTTGCACTTCCAAGTCGAGTGCATGCCTAATTGTGATTAGGAGAGAAAACAATAGCGATTTACTTCGCTTCGATGAACGAAGTAATGATTGAAGAATTGCTTCTTAACTGTCTAGGCATGAAATAGTCTGAATCTCTGCGATAAGATATTTATTTATCCAATGTCAATTGAACGAGCTATATAAACATCTGATGTTACTGGCCTCTTTCCTTTGAATGGATTTCGGTTCTAAATTTCATTCGTGACTGAACCGGTATCAATATTTTTCATTTTCAGTGTGTGTTTTAAGACAAATCCTACTTTTTTATCCTTCATTGGAAAACGGTGAAAAATCTGCAGCCATTGTATCATATGTCACTTGAATCCGACTGTGTCTGAGGGCTCTCCTCAGAAATGCCACATAAGTAGCCCATGAATAATCGAGTAAAACGCAGTAGAAACAAGTAGCCACTTTCTGTTTGGTGCTTATTGCTCTGGCTCTGGTCTAGTACTAGCTTCTTAAGCATGATTGTCACTGATTGAGGCTGATTATCATGCTCCCAACCGAAGTCCAAAGTGGCTGTAGTCCAATGAAATAAAATCCAGGAGTCAATAGAATTGGTCAGTTATTAAAAAAGTGCCCATTTGTCGTAAAAAATTTTCCCGTGGACTATTTGGATGAAGAAAAGTTGGGCTAAGAGCTTGACAAATTGCTGATACATACTGCAGACACGAAGTTACTTCACTATATTCAGCTCATGTACCGTTCCTTTCTGAAAATTTCTCATTTCGGCTCCTATTGCGAGATAAAATTCCTTTCCAGTAATGAGAGGGTAAAAAAGAAAAGAGAATCCGTTAGCTTTCCTTGTTTTTTTGAAACGCCTGAAATAAGTCTAATTAGCGCAGCCTGCTTGTAGAAATGAGTGACATTTGAATATTTGGTTTTAAAAATTGTCATTAATTGTCTCGCGTTTGTCCAAAACGTAAAGACATCGATGCTGAGAGCTATCTTACGTTTGATCTAAGGATTTCGAAGCATTTTGACAGGCTTGTTTAGGAACCTTGGCCATTGCCTTGTTTTAGACGTGGATCTATTTCACTGGCCCTTTCACTGGACTCAAAATCTGTTTAATTGCAAAACTGCGTTTACATACCTATCACGCCTCATCAGTTATATTTTCGTTGAAAAGCGGCTCCCAACTGATGTCTCCCGATGCCATGACTGATTGGATTCCATCAGCTTTTGCATAACCCATTCAGCAAGGGAAATTGCTGACTGGAATTTGTTTGGATTTTCAAAATGAATTGAATAATGTTTGTTGAGTTGAATTGAATTGAGCTTTTCGCGTCACAAAAGCACAGGATTGCTCTTATCTACGCTGGTTTCATAGCAATACCAGCAAATATGATGATCATAATTTTAACATTTATCATAAGGAAAAATCGTTTTGGCTGCAAGAATTCACTGTTTGAAGTCGTTGCTTCCCTTTCTCTTGACTGCACACTAATTGGATCACGTTTTCCAATGTAGAGCAAGATTTTATGTGATTTTAACGGATTTTCAAATAATTAACCATCTGGCTTGACTTCAACACACTCTCTCCTCCCTTTCCATGTATTGCAGCTGAAGACGCCTATGAAGGCAAAAGCATCTGACAAGATCATACATACTGCAGCCGATTCCACTCTTGAAAAGGAAGGAGAAATCCAGAGTGCACCGATCCAGAGAAACCACAGGTGCGTATAGTTAGGGATCCGAGCACACCAATTGAAAGAATCACGTTCACGATTGGTGCAGAGAGGTGCATTTCTAGTGACCTCTTGATTTTTTGGCCATTACTATCTTGTGATGCGAAGTGGAAGGCTAGAAACCTTCATTCAAGAAAAAAAACTGCTCATCTCCGATCTCTTTGATAATATTGTTCTTTCTATCAAGGTTTGGCCAAGGGGATCTGACTTTTGAAGATCTAATCCATCACGCAATCTGGAATCAATGTTGGAATTTGGTTTCTTTTGATTTGGATAAACAATAAAAATTTCTTAAGACTATTTTTCATTAACCAAATCTTAGACCATCTTTCGTATGATCCATTTTGCTTATGTTAAGATTACCAGCAGGAGCGATAATTGGCCAAGAGCCCTCATTAATCGAAGCAAGTGAACGATTTCAAAACTTTTTTTTAGATGAGAATCGTGATCGCCTGAGAAATGACTCCAACAAATCGGCATTAACTCTCGAACCCTCTTCTCTTTCGAGATTTTCTTTCAATAAGAAATGCTGAAAAAATATCAAGGACTCATGAAAAATTAAGATGTTAAGGAATATTTCCCTGGAAGAATGGCTGCTTATAGATTATTTGTTGCTTAGTTTTCAAAATTTTCAACAAGAGTAAGAAAATCAAGCGTCATTCTTCGGCGACAATTTAAAACCGAGATTATAGAGTGAAATACCAGGCCACAGCTCCCATTGGTAGTAAGATCTCATATCACGCAGCATTATAATTTTGATGTTTCTCTGGTTGACAACTTAAATTCTTTCTCAACAATTCTACATTTTATTAATCAGCTCCTTTATGTGTCTGACAATGCAAAATTTATTGGCAAATCTTCAAATAATTCTAGTTAAAAACACTCTCAGCACAAAAACTCAGATTTCAACGCATAATTCTCCTCCCACCGCTCATAATTAAGCTGCATGACCTCAAAAGGACCCCAGCAAAAGAAACTTGATACCTTTTGGGACGTTCCAGTCGAACTATCCAAACCCCAATTCAGCATGACAACCTTGAAAGTAAAACTCAGAGCATTTACAGCTCTACCAGATGGTCTCTCTCCCGATGAAAGTAACACTTAGGCCTTCCGTATTTAATTTCTCCCGTAGAACTCAATATTGCTGCAATAAAGCACAGTTGGAACGGTAATCCTTTCTTCAATTATTTCCAATGCTTTAATCTGTGCTTTTAGTTCTGCTGCCAAAGAGTATCCTCACAAGAACATGTAATAGATGCTTTATTATCAGCGCTGAAACATGAGGTTCTCGAATAGTTTGGCAAAATGTAGACCGGCCAATACAAGTCTTCAAAATTTGGAATAATGAGAAAAAAGAGGACATGCTTCGTGAAGGAGACTACAGCCATGTGACCGTATATGATTATATTGCGCCTCCTGGATGCTGTATCATGTCTGAGCAAGTATATTCATTTCATTGTTAAGTAGCAACAACGGTTAATGGAATTTCTATGCAGCTGTTCAATCACTTAAAGCTCCTAAAACAAGGCGATGTTGTTTGTTTGGATTTGAAAGAAGTTGAAAGCGCGAACTTGGCCAGCACAAGTCAGCCAAATTTACAACCTCGAGTAGATGGGAATCAGCAGAATCCACAAATTACTCAAGACGTTGGAGCTGACATTATTCTTATTGGAAAAAAAATCAGAATGGAGGTTATCGGCAAGGACTCTTTACCTGAAGACTTGTAAGTGTTCTTGATGCCTAACTTACATTAACTGCGATTCGATGCAGCTTGAAAAACAGACTTGAAGGAAATTACAAATGTTTTACTGAAGGAGATGTAATCAGCATTCCAGGGGAAAGGGAATCAGATACGATATTAATAAAAATACTAGTAACGAGTATAAATTGATCGTAAAATAACAGCAGATTTTACCAATAGAGAGTGGAGCCACGAAGTGGCGGTCGATGTATTTATCTCACTCCAGGTGATAAGGAAAATGGACATGAATTAATTTATGAGTTTGGAAAGAGTGGAAAATTTGAAGAAGAAGAAAAGATACAAACTGGGAAGATGGTAAATTGCAATTTATATTAAGGGTAATTAATTTTGGAAGGTGCTAGAGAAACCCAAAAGACTTGTGCATGGACTTGTAAATATGAAATTATTAAATTTCCTAAAAGTATTGCTAGAGACAGAACCCTGCAAAGGAGTCTGCAAAAGAACCTGCAAAAGAGCATGCCAAAGAACCTGCAAAAGAGCCTGCAAAAATCATAGAATATCAACAGATTACAGGAAACTTGAAAATTGTGACTCCAGGCGCGAATCCAAAAAAAGAAGAGAAGGAAGAACCTGAAAAGATTGATTTCTAACCAACAAGAAAATTTATGTTTTTGGCATAATTTGAATGAAGAGCAGCGTTCTCGATGAATACAGCTATTGAAATAGATGGTATAAGAGTTTGCTGCAAAAGATGGTCATTTTTCATTCGTAGTTGCGTAGAAAATTACTCTTTTCATAAAGTGAAACTATTTCTTTGATTTCGTCATTATGCTTGGAATTAAACTCCATTGTATCTATACTGTCTGAGTCAACTGAACAGTGAGGTCTTCGCTAATTTCTCTCTTGAATAGTTTGAAATGGCTTTTATGATTTTGAACAATAATATCCAGCCCTTTTCTGGTTAATTTGGATTATCTGTGCTCTGCTCTGCTCCGCTTCTGTTATTATTCATGAATTCCAATCATTCTGTGCTTTTTGTTAGTCTAAAAGAGTATGAACACATAGAGTAGTAGTTGCGCTTTTATAGGAGAGTTAGAGCAGTACAAAAAATTTGACATAATTAATATAAATGATGAAAAAATTGCTACATATTTACGTTATTTTAAACATTATCATCTCAAAATGCAAGATAAAACTGCTAATTATTATCTCTCTAAACCAAGCTATTCGTGCATCTCAAACGACTCAATAGACCACCGTCATCTGGCACCTTTACTCGTTGACATTAGATCGCCGCATCATCTCTCTGTGTTTTCCCTCTTTTGCAGAAATTCTTCATCACTTTCATCGTTTTCGTCGCCTCTGATTTATAACTCTCGAATCTCGCTGCTACCGATTCGCTTACATACTCCGTTTCGATAATTTCCCCTTCTTGAATTTCACTCATCACCTTCTTCTGTAATCCTCCATCTGCCGAATTCCTTGAAAGCGTATCATCAGTACTTTCGCGTCTACTGCTCAACACCTTTCTCCTTTTCGTAATAATTGAGTCCGCTACTCCATAAAAAGAAAAATTAACCAGAGTATTCCCCTCTAATGAAAGCCCAAGCTGTCCATCAACCTTATCAATGGCCTCAGGAACCGGCTTCTTGCTAAAGCTAATGCAATTTGGATCGATTCGAAATGGCGGTTTAATTTTCCTATCGTTCAGTTGAGACATATTAATCGCAGCCATCCAAGGGTGCGCGCAGATTTCATTGAACCCTCTCACCGCGCCCAGCCGCGATTCTGGGTGAGGACTAAGCAGTTTCTTAATGAAATCCTTCAAATTTTCCGATAAATAGGCAAATCGCGGGTTCGCTTCTTCAAGGAAAAGTCGCTCTTTCTCAGAGAAAATCGGGACTGTCCCGGTCGCAAGCTCATATGTGAGTGTCCCAATGTTATAGTAATCGACCTGGCAATCATATCCGGCGTCGCTCTTGACTTCCGGCGCCAGAATCTCGAATGTCCCGCAGATAGAGAAGTTCGGGTCCTTGAGGTGTCCAACTTTCTTCGCAAGGCCAAAATCTGTAATTCTGATGTGACCGTCCAAATCCAGGAGCAAATTCTCTGGTTTGAGGTCTCTGTAGATATAAGACTCGCTGTGGATCGCGTTCAACCCAAGAATAGCTTCAGCTATGTAGAAGCGAGCCTCGTTTTCTGTCAGCTTCTTTTTGTTGGTGATCCGTTTGAGATCTCCACATGGGATAAAGTCGAGAACAAAATAACAATGATTGTTCTAATTAAAAAAAATTATGTTCAGGAAATTTTTTAGAATAATCTGATTACCGTTTGGAATGCATAATGCAGATTCACTACATGCGCAGAATTTATATCGATCATTGCCTGGCGCTCTCGATGGATGAGTTTATGCTTCCTCTTGCAGAGACTAGCCTTTTTGACTTGCTTCAGCGCGTACAACGACCCAGTGTCTTTCTTTCTCACTGCAAAATTAAGCATGAGATAAATTATTTAAATGGAAAACTACCCAGATAAACACTCGAAAAGGCCCCATAGCCCAGCTTCGTTTCGATGATAAAGTCGTCGAGCGAGACCTTCGTTGAGTGAGTATCCACCTTTTTGGCTGGTCGGTAGTAAGGTTTCAACATTGTTCCGTCCCTGAGAATCGAAAGGTTTCTGTAAGGGATGCTGAGCCAGTGGTCGACGGCATATTCTCTGTACACGGTCTGAAGCGCAACAATAGAACTCAATCCCTCCCCTTCAGGAAACGCTTCTTTGAGTTTCATTATGGCTTGCTCGACCAACCAATGGCAGGTCAATTCTTTCGATTTTTCTGCAGGGAAGCAGATTTGAACATTAGAGCCGTCGGTGTGTTGAATGTAGAGAGTTATTTTGTTAGATTCGCTTATCATGAGTGCTGTCTTATAATTTATTTTCCACTAAGGTTTGGTTATTTAATTATTAGTGGATTCATCACTCTAATAAAGCGTTCAGATGATGAAATCGCGTTAGTCGCGTTCCAGTACTGAGATTAATCTAAGAACGAGTCACAGACTTTTTAGAACAAAGAATCATTGTCGAGAGGAAATTAATTGATTCAGAATTATTCTTTTATAAATTGAATAGGTTTCTGTATCTGTTTGTGACTGGTTTGAGAATTAAAAATTCCCAAAAAATCTAAATGGGTGCATAAATTCTTAAATTTTCTTTTTGGCAAAATCACACAATTCTAATCATCTTTAAGTTGATCCATTAAAAAATATTCTCTTAGAAAAGCATGATTAGAAAGAGGTTTAACTTTCATAGTATGCTTGTATTAGGGACTGAGGGATGAGGATGTAAGATTAAGATATACCTAAGTTAATTGGCTTCGAGCATAATGAAAAAAAATTCAATGAAAATGTATCAGTTTTGTTACATTGCGTCTTTCCAATGAAAGACTGAGTCACTAAATGGGAGAGAATACATTAGAAAATTCATCGTGTGGTCAGACTAGGGCGTAGCCTGACTGAGACGAAAGTGCTGACTTTGTGAAGAGATTTCAGGCAAGGAAGGGATTTGTACTTTATTTCCTTGGAAGGGGATTTTTTCTGATTTCAGTGTGTGGAAGAAAATTAGAAGAGTGGGAACAATTTTTTTGGAATTGCAAGTTTGGATGCTACTGGTAAACTACTGACGTAACAAATAATTGGTTTTTATAACAGTGGGGTTTCATTGTGAGAATATTTCCAAAATACGTTTTGTATCCATAAAAGATGACCAATTCCTCAGCAAAGTTTGAGCGAAGCATATTGTTTGACGAGAACAAGTAGGGTTTGGGGGTTTGCAAAACATTTGCAGACTGAAAACTGTGTCCAGATTACTATTACGGTAGTTTGTGAGTTTATTTCGTAAACCTAAAGAGGATAAGTGAATTAACTTCGAGATGGCAATGTAAAGGTTGGTGGTGCTCAATTAGAGCCTTTTCGGCGTTTATGAAAACGTTTTCTCGAATTAGCAATGAGATTCGAATGTTTCCTATGAACCTAAATTTGAGAGAGAAAAGTTCTGCTGGTAAATAGAGACAGATAATATATTTTCCTCAAAACTGAGGATATCTGTTAATTAAAGAGAGGACATAAACTTTTAGCCAGAAGCCCATCGAACGAATTCATTATTTATACTATCTTCTTAATTTTGACAAAACATATGAATGAAACTATTTTATGGATGCCAGAGTAATTTAAAGCAACAATTTAGGAAGTTCTTCAATCGTTACCTCATCAGGTAGTTTACCATAATAATGAATGTCAAGCTCGGCATCACATTGTGGACAGAAATGTGTTATGTCAGATATATATCATCTCTGCATGGAGTATCGCAATACTCGCAGCACGTAATGACTGCTAACGGGAAGCAAATGTATAACTCCAAATTAATTATGAGATTTTTCGATAAATTGATTGATTTTTCCAGAAATTTTTCAGAATAAACAAGTTACTGCACACTTTGAGGTATTTTACTTTTTACAAATTATTATTGCTGCTCTTCAAAGTCTAATCTTCTCTCAGTCGAAAGGATTTTTTACTCCCATCACGATTTAAGAGAGCGTTAAGAAAAACATTTTATATAATCTATTTCACATCCCACTTTTTATATATACTCTTCGCCCTCAGTAAAACACTTCCCTAATTAATTTGGTGTAACACAGGAACCACAATGCGAAAGAAAACGAGAAAAAAACCTCTCGCATTCTTGCCAGTCGGACCCAGATCCTTTTTGACTTCGCTCAGGCCGTTATATTCACATTTTGACACTTAATGAGAGTTGGCTCCCTCTCAAAACGAACAGGTACCATAACATCCTTTGGTAGTGCATCTTTCATCATATTCTGGATTCGGGGTCTCATGGGGACTTTCAATGCGTTCACTTTGCGCACTAATTGCATTGAATCCGTTCCGTAAGCATTTTGAGGGTCGAGTATCGTTTGATTTCCAGACATCCGTGAAACACCACCAAAAGGTTGTGGCTGGCTAGATTCTTTGATCAGTCTCCTGCCTTGAGTCGAATCGGACAGGTATTGCTGAGCCTTCTGTAAATAATCCATTTATTGTCTGTTGATATGCCTAAACCAAAAATTAGCTTTTGTAAAACATTTATCAGACAACTTCTCTGATCTATTTAGCTTTACCGAAAATAAAGCCAAGATTTCATTGAATTCTCTCTCACACAAAAACCTTTGATTGTAGCAGTCCTTCTGCGACCTAATTGTGATTTTCCTGGCGCCTTGCTTGTTTGCTTCCATCAATTAGATCAGAATTCTTATTTCTCCACTCTTGAAGAGGGAAAAAAATATTGAAAACAGAGAGTGATTAATAACCTGAGGATGAAACTTCGTTCAATATCAATATCAGGATGAAGAGAGAAAGTTAATAGGCTTCAAAACAAGATTTCGACCTTGTAGCAAAAAATTAGAGAATACACCTACTTAGATGCCCATCAATGTAAATATCATTTCCTACCAAAATAAAAGCACTAGGATTTCCATTAAAACTTTCTATGATAATTCAAACATTCTGTGCTCATAACGAGTACATCAAAATTTTGAAGCATTCGTTCCCTGAGCATTAGATTATATAATAATCGCACTTTCTCAGGTAGATCAATTAACATCCATCCGAACGGCGCATTTGACTATAAGTCAAGAGATTTTAAATCGTATAAAGCTAGTGCGAAGTGAAAGATCACTTAAAATAACTGTGGCGCATGAATTTGCACGAGTTTTTGTTTGTTTATTAATTTTAGAACACTTCGGTACCTCAAAGGTCTGATAAAACGTCAGTCCAACCATCTTTAGCAAAGGGGACTGCTTACTTTGAAGTTTTACTTGATGGTACTGATTAAATACATGTGAATTTGGTAATTCGAAAGGTTTCAATGAATTTAACATAAAATTCTTAAAAAGAGCGCTTAGCATCCTCACATAATGCTTTTGCCTTTGTGGAACTAATCTTATCCGTATCTTCTCTTTGTCTTTATTCTCAACTTCTAGTTCAGATAATTTGCGGATAAATTAGTCATTTAATTTATTTTCCAAAGACATGACCATAGAATATCAGAAACTGCGGCAATTCGTTAGTATTTTTCCAGATCTTCTCAGCTCTGAGCGTTCTAAATGTTCGCCTGAGGCTCTAAAGATCTTTCTCGAAGAAGTCACCAAAGAAGAATTCGATTTTCTGTTTCAATTGATCACTGTTTTGCTTAATTCTAGCGATCATGTGTCCTCTCCAGCCGCTAAGTTCAGATTGCTGTTCTTACTCAAAACAATCGCTCTTTACGGAAAGTCCCGACGAAATTTCATTGAGTCGCTAGTTATTCAGGACAGTCTCATTCAAACGCTTGTGAGAATCACTCTGTTCCAGAAGGAGATCCCATTTCCACAGAAAGGACAAGGATTTTTCACTTCATGGCCTCAAAGTCAGGTTGAAATGCAACACAATACGGCTATTGCGAATAACTTGATTGGTCTTTCGCTTGAATTGCTAAAATATTTTGGAGAGAGCGAGCCTCATAGTATCTTTGGAGTAATATTTAATGAGCTAGTCAAGAAGTTTGATTACAAATATCCGAGTTCGAAAGTGTATAGCGATAAATTGTCAATAATCAAGCGGAGAGAACCCTCTTTTAAGAAAGGTGAATGCCAAGCAAGTAAAATATGCAGCTATTTTGAAGAAGAGGAAATGAAGAATGTTCAAGAGGAAAAGAAGAACACAGAAAATGAAGCACAAGAAACAATACGTAATCTGGAACGGAAATTGGCCAGCCTATCCCAGATAGTAAGAGAACTTAGCACAAATACTTTTAATGAAGGAATACAAATGATATTATTAAAGCTTGTGGATTGTCAGATGGTTGGAAAAAAGATAAAAAACGTATTAAATGGGTTTCCTCTTCTTGAGACGTGTAAGAAAGGAGCTGATTTTTTTTTCAAAGCTGCCGAATTGATACAAGTTGCAGACAATTATGTTCAAGAATATTTTGTATCAGCGAAGAAAGAGGAAAAGGAATACTTGAAAAGTTTGCAGATCCATTTCAAATTTAAAGCTGAGGATGAAATTAAACAGAAAGAACATAATGAAGTCAATCAGAACGACGAGAAAGAGGACGCTAATAATAAGCCTAACCCCTCAGGAAAAAAGCCTGAAAGAAATCCCAAGAAAAAGCTGAAAATTACGTTTATTGATGAAGATCTCATGAATGACGCCCAACAACCTAGAAGAGTTGAAGAAGAAAACAAAAAAGTAGAGATGCCACAAAGTTTCCCTTCGCTACCTTCTCACTATGGCTCTCATTATGAAATAATCAATCCTCTCCTCGAGGGTATTGAATCATTGCCGAGTGAATTTTACACAAAATATTGGCAATGGGATAAAGTGGCTCACAACACTGAGTGGAGTATTTATCAGGGAGTTTTGAAACAGAATGAGCAGCTCAAAGTGATTGGTATCGTGAACAAAAATAAACTTCCCTCAGAAAAGGCTTTAATAGAGTTCAATCAAGAAATTCGTTACCGTCAAATGATTAAGCATGAGAAAGTAGAACCTCTTCTTGAATTTGAAAAACCTCCACAATCTGATCTTCTTTGGTTTGTTGAGCTGCAAAAGCGAACCATTGATTCAACAAGCTTCAATAACTATAACTTTGACTTCATTAGCTTTTTTAGAGAAATGGTACAGTTTATGATTGACCTCAGAAACGATTACGGGCTGATTTTTGAGAATCTTACTTCTGCAGATATTTTGATTGATGGAAAAAAGAAATTAACCGTCAAAAATTGGTTTAAAGTAACAGAGTATGTGAGTGAAAAACAAGAATGGACAGCACTTGAGAGCCTCGGAAAATGCATTGTTGGACTCTTTGAAGAGAAAAAGAAGCTAAATCTTTACATGGAGCCATCGAAGCTAGTGGATGAATCAAAAGTTTTCAAGAATATCTTTCCTGAAGGCACTGATAGGTGGCTTATTAAAGAAAACTTTGAGATACTAAAAAAATGTGTTGACGCTGTTGAAAGACAAATTACCTTTGAAATATTAGACAGTCAAGTAAGGAGTACTTTTGAAGAACCTTCCAACTTCGATTCTATTAAAGCTGCAACTTTTCCGCACTTACTTGTATTTGATCAGCAGAATCAAAGAGTGGGTATTTTTAATGGGAAAGACAGTCCTGTGAATTTCTCTTTCAAAGATAAAGATGGTAACTGAATTCACTTATCATTAAATATGAGCTCATCTTTGCCGCTTTAGAATCATCTTTCCCTCCAGATATTGTATGTAAAAGACCTGGACTTCCATTTATTGTAACAGCGAAAATCTTCAAGAATGAGATCATGATTGGACTGTGGCACGATAAATTTTGTACTCGAGTAGAGGAAGGACGTCTCAAACTTAGTGGCTCAAGTATATTCTCATTCTACTTCTTGCCATAAGCTCCTGTTTGCTAGTTAAAGCCCTCGAGAATTATGCCTTTTCTTTCTCTTGGGATGGAGAATTCATTGCTCTGATTGCTGACTCACATCTTCTCGTTTTTTCTTCAACTTTTTGCAATGGAGGAAATGATCCAATTTTTAAGAAAAAATTAAGTAACCAAATCGGCATATTTTTGAAAAATAAATAGATATTTGCTTCTCCTTAGGTAAAGATTTAGCAGCAATTAACATGTCTCCAGATGGCAAACAAGAGCACCTGTTACTGATTCAACTGCAAAAAGAATTCATAATTTATCAAATATCGAACACTGCGAAGGAACGATATGAATTCAGAGAGATTGCGACGATATCTCCTCCAAAATCAAATGAAATTCTGCAAGCAAAAATCACTGCGGACTATGTGGCTTATACTACTAAGAGCTCGAAGAAGAATTCGATTGTCCTCACATTCTACAATTTTAGAATGAAGGACGAGAAAACCAGGAATGTTTTGTATCCCCTTGGTAAGAATATCATCTAACAACGCAATTCTCATTAATGGATCAGATGGATGTCAAAGATTTGAATGGGCCCCGGGCAAATCTCTTCTTGCTGTTGCAAATAAAAATGAATTACTTGTTTATGAGATCACTGGGCTGAAATTGGAGATCATCTATGAAGATTACATTTATATAGGTAATGTTGTGCGATATTCCAACACAAATTCATTTTTGATTTTAGGTCAACATATTACTGATATTGTTTGGA
>ENA-UOTZ01001692-UOTZ01001692.1-compost-metagenome-genome-assembly--contig:-NODE-1692-length-13972-cov-22.425117_pt1 | contig 13972 bp, 9 predicted proteins | sample MGYA00238144_ERZ746983 | MGnify/ENA primary metagenome ERZ746983 (study PRJEB28759, sample SAMN06268863) | compost metagenome | isolation source: single cell | place: USA: California, Emeryville, Joint...
TCCATCCAACAGGACAAACCTCACCATTTTCATCAGCAAATTGGAAAGCTTCAACAAGTCTCAAAACTTCATCAACATTTCTGCCGACTGGGGTGTCGTTGATGGAAATGTGTCTCAAGATGCCCTTCTTGTCAATGATATAAGTAGCTCTGAAAGTGGTGCCTTCATCCTCAATAAGACAGCCATAAGCCTTAGAAATCTTAAGGGATGGATCAGCAAGAAGTGGGATCTTCATGTCACCAAGCCCTCCAGCAGATCTTGGCTTCTTGGTGTATTCCATATGAGAGTAAACGGAATCAGTTGAAGCACCAATGACTTGGCAACCGAGCTTCTCGAATTCTTCAGCCTTTTCGGAGAAGGCGATGATTTCGGTTGGACAGACAAAGGTGAAATCGAGAGGGTACCAGAAGAGGACAACATACTTTCCAGCGTAATCCTTGAGGGAGATATTTTTGATACCGTTGTGGTAGGCTTTACCCTCGAATTGTGGGGCAGGCTTGAGGACCTTGGCAGTACATTCAACTTCTTTAGTGTCGACCATTTGTGAGAGTGATTGGTTTTGGTGTTTTTTGTTGTTTTTGATTTGAATTTGTATTGTTATGGTTTTTGGATGTTTAGCCTCTCTATTTAAAGTAGGTGATGACGTCAGATTTCTCTCTGCAGAATCACGAAATTTTTATTTAATTGATTCTACTGAACAGAGATATGAATCACGAATATTAACAAATAAATCTCCGTGTTCTCGGCAGATATTCTCAATGAGATGTTTTACAATCCAGGTTTTTTTGTTTTTTTTATTTAATTGGGTTTACAAATCAAAAAAGTAAAAATAACTAGTGCATGCCAAAGCGTTCTAACTGAAATACTCAAATTCCCATTCTTTTATGTTTGAAAATATTTCATTTAATTCAACCTCACAGAATTAACAACTTCAGCATTGTTGAATAACCGTCTTCTCAAGGAGGGAAAGGTGTTTGTGGCAGTTTAAAGACCAAATTGTCAGCCGATTCTGAAAATAGTCTATTCTCTCCGTAATAAATAGATATTCCTATTAACAAAAGCTTTCCTAAAATTAAAAATGATTGGTTGTTGAATTCTTTCTTAGTTGCAGCATGGCCACTTCGCGAACCTTCTCGTTTCCTAGATACTGTGGATTTTATTTTACACTATGAGTGTTTCGATGGTATTTAAAAGAGCTGAAAATTTATTCGAATATCAATTGTGTTAGAATTGGGAGGAAACGAGAAGATATTTCAAAAATCAGAACAAACGAACTCTCTCAGCTAGTTTCTACGGAACTGCTCACATTTCTCATAATATTCTGTATTACTAAATAATGAGAAATACATAGTACTTATCTCTTTTACTTTTCTCCTCCCTTAGCATGGACTTCCTTCCAGTAAGCATCATTGTTGGCAGCTGGGTCAGCCTTAAGGGTTTTCTTTCCCTTCTTCCATCCAACAGGACAAACCTCACCATTTTCATCAGCAAATTGGAAAGCTTCAACGAGTCTCAAAACTTCATCAACATTTCTGCCGACTGGAGTGTCGTTGATGGAAATGTGTCTCAAAATACCCTTCTTGTCGATGATATAAGTAGCTCTGAAAGTGGTACCTTCATCTTCAATGAGGCAGCCATAAGCCTTAGAAATCTTAAGGGATGGATCAGCAAGAAGTGGGATCTTCATGTCACCAAGACCACCAGCAGATCTTGGTTTCTTGGTGTATTCCATATGAGAGTAAACGGAATCAGTTGAAGCACCAATGACTTGGCAACCGAGCTTCTCGAATTCTTCAGCCTTTTCGGAGAAGGCGATGATTTCGGTTGGACAGACAAAGGTGAAATCGAGAGGGTACCAGAAGAGGACAACATACTTTCCAGCGTAATCCTTGAGGGAGATATTTTTGATACCGTTGTGGTAGGCTTTACCCTCGAATTGTGGGGCAGGCTTGAGGACCTTGGCAGTGCATTCAACTTCTTTAGTGTCGACCATTTGAAATAGTTATTGGTTTTGGTGTTTTTGTTGTTTTTAGATTTGAATTTGTATTCTTATGGTTTTTGGATGTTTAGCCTCTCTATTTAAAGAAGGTGGTGACGTCATTGCATGGTACTTGAATACTCCGCGAATAAAGAAATACCTCAAAGAATCACTCAATTTTTATATTTACTGACACTTTTCAATAGAGACAAGAATCACGAAATTAAAGCGAAATTAGATGAAAAACTCGTGGGTTAAAGGTCTTTAAAATTTGAATCACCGCAGAATCACTACAAAAAAAACGCTGCAAAGAGGAATCACATGCTTACATATCGTAAACAACAAGAAGCCGAGAGAATTGACAACTCTCCAATGGATTTTGGCAGCAACAGTCTAATAATTCAATATGAAACCTAAATGATTCATAAAGGAGAACGCTTGATGAAGATCTGACCGTAATTGCCTGGCCACTTACAATATCTCCAAAAAAAAAAGAGAAAACGACGCATTGGGCGATAAGACGCTGAATGAGGCTAAGAACTGACGCCAAATATACTCTCGTACGAATGTCTCAAAAAAACTTTGAAAAATATCCTTTTTTTTACGAACCGAAGCAGTTTCTAGCTACGAGGGACCGAAACAGATGCTCTATGAATAGTTATCGAAAAGAAGAGCCACTTGCTCCGTAATTTGATAATATTGAAGTTTTGAGAGTCAGATATCTTTTCAAATGAATTTCTTTAAAAATTACTCACAGACCCTGCGAAAGCATTTAGCAAAGGCTCGCCTATTTGATTTTCATCGAGCAAAGTCGATAAGTTATCATTGCAATTTCAGACTCTCAAATTACAATTTCTAATTGAGAAAGAAAATAATTAAACTCATTGCGTCTCAGTGCAAAATTGGATTTTAAAACATTACAGCGAAGATCCATCCCCCTATCTGAAAATAATTCAGTCATCCATTTAATTGTTAGGATATGGCTTCTAGCGAGATGATACAGCCAAAAAATAAAATGCGGGTAGAGCTGCTTCTTGCAAGAATGTGACTGGCACTACTGCGGGGCCCAAAAAGCACCATCAGACTTATTATTCGCGAGATTTGATACAAAAGATGTCTTTCATCCTCTTAGTACCTTAGTTCTGATGAAGATTTATGTGAATTCAGCGCCCATTTGCCTCAGTCGACCTTCGATAACATTAGACTATACATGATCGCAATTTCGATTGAGAAGCGAAACGATTTGAAATAACTGAACTTTTATTTCTATTGCTGTTTATTTAGAGGTTATATGCTGAGCATTTAAATTTTCACAGAACAGAGTGAGAATGCTTTTACGCAAATATCAGTCAAACTGAAGAGATAATTCATCAGCATTGATCTTCTTATTATTTTAACATTGATAAACGACAAATTTTGATTTTTAAAATTCAAAGAAGCAGTTTTCAAGAGAATTAGGAAAGGAGTTCTTTGATGGAGTACTATATTATTCGATGGTCCTTGATTACTTGATAAGACTTCAGAATCAGAAATATTCGATATCGTTGAAAAGATGTTTATCATGGTAAAATTTAGAAAACACTACGATTTCTCTTGCTTCTGGAGAGATAAGATAAGAAGTATCCTACAATTATTTAGACATACAGACAAGATGTGCATCAGGCCCATTTTCATCGAATTGTCGTCGTTGTAAGGCAATACAAAGGAAATTGCGCATAAGTCGCTATATTGAAATAAAAATATTAAATTATTACCTAACAATAATGGTTATGTAATGTTTTGTATTTATCAGATGCCATTCCTAAACCATCGGCAATTGCGTAGTACTTCTCAGATATTCTGCCAATGGGCATAATTCAAGATAAAGATGCCACTTTTGCTGTTAATTTTCTCTGAGAACGCTCTATTTCTATTGCGAAGGGGAAATTGGTCACTCCCCCCCCCCAAAAAACAAACTGAGACTCTAAGATTATTAAAAAGTTAAAGTGGTGTATCAAAAATCTTGTTAACTTCTTCTTTTTATAAGACTTCTTTGAAAGGACTTCCCTCCTTTTTTTTGAATGGACTGTGGCTCTTTTGCTTTAAAATTCTAATAAAATAATTTATTTTTCATTGGTTATAGTCGACTCATTCATGAATTAATCTATTTAGAACTAAAAATTGCCAGTGCTTGCTTTGTAATTTAATTACGAGCAGGCTCAGAACAGTGAATCGATTAATAAATGACTCAAATTAAGAGTAGACAAATATTTACAAAATTAGATTTAAAGGCGAAATCGATGAATCTAGACTATTGGGAAAAAATAAGACCTAGTAGTGTCAAAGCTTCTTTCGCACCGATTGTTATCTTATTTGTTATTGCTTTCAGACTATCGTCCTTTCTATTTCTAGGTCGAATCCACATATAATTACCGCGTGAAGATAGCAATAATTCAATCAATAACACGAATCTCAAGCATCTTGAGCTGAATAGGCAGCTAAACGCCAGACTGCGAATCGAAGAGATCAGTACATAGTTGATTTAGTTCGAAACCTTTTTTATAAAAAGATTATTATTATACAGCTCAAGTAACTATTTTACGATAACTTTAAGATATTGAACCACCTATTGCAAATATTTTTCACACAATAGAGCCTCAACATATCTCGTTGATGGAATAACCTATCCAAATGACATTTGATGAAAAGACTTAAGGCTAACATTTTTTATTTTGTGCAATTCAAATCTATCTTTATCTTCAGTATCAATTCTCCGCTAAAATTATAATGAGCTCTATTCTCTCCAGCATTAATGAATAAGTCAAGTCGTTTATATCCCATTAAAGAACAAGCCACTACAACTAAATAGAATTTCCATTATTTTTAACAGTAAGTGAAAATTTCGGAGCGTGCAAATCTATTTTAAAATAGCGCAATAAATCAAAAATGCCAAAGCTAATCATTCAAAATCGCAAAGACCACCATAAACAACCTTTCAATACTACAGAGTCCACACTCAGGCGCCTCTTCCAGAAGTTCGAAACGGAAGACGCCAGAGAGTACTCCAGACAGAAAGAAATTTCAATTGAACTCAACAAAGTCGTTCGAACCATCTTCAAAAACGAATCAAAACAAACCTCATACATTCTGAAAGTCCTCGCCAGGCTTTTTAGAGACTATTTCTCTCAACCGAACTTCTTTTACTACGAGCACGTGATCCAAGTACTTCACTTCCCCTCCATTTCGGTGATTTAATTCAATTACATTAAGAATATCCTCGTCATCGGAGAGGAAGTCCTTAAAAAAGGTTGCTTACTTGTTTTCGTTCAGCTTTCTGAGCTATGTGACATTAGGGCCTCAAGACAATGATAACCTATTTTACAATCTCTTGTACGATTGCTTGTCCTATCCAACAATCGTGAAAAAGAACATAATTAATGAGAACTTGAGCCCTGAAAGCCAAGCGCTCTATCATAAAGTCATGGAGCTATTTAGCACTGAATTCGAGTTCGATGACAACAGATGCCTTATTTTCTATTTGGTGAGCGCTGATTTTTTACCAATAATGTTTCATGTTCTCTGCCGGCTAGATATTATTAGATCACCTTGTCCCGAAACTCGAAGAGGGCCAAAAAGGACCTTCCTCTGCAGATGAGAAATACCAGAAGTACTTACTCGGCATTTCGAAGAAAGCGACAGAACGCTCCTTTAAGAAAGGAGCAACAATAGTCTGTTTTTCCGTTCTAAACGCAAGGCTCTGGGAAGCTTTTATGAGCTCGAAAAGTAAGTGTTGGTCCCTTGAGGAAGGTCTCTAACGCCTTCAATTTGAAATAGAAAAGAACTTTGATCCTGAGCTGGATGTCATCACGGGCCTAATTTTCAAGAACAAGAAATTCTACGGGACTTTTTTGGAGCTCTTGTTTCAGAATTTATGCAAAATCGCCATGTCAACCGCTGACAGAGACAATGAATTAGTGCTCTCGACTGTCCTAACGCTTGTGTATATCCCTGCGATGAGAGAGGCTGTTGTCCCTCTGTTTTTGACCAACACAATCGCGATATTCAATAGCACGCCGATAGATTCTCTGGTGCAATTCATTTCAAAGGTAGACAGATAGCCAGTTTATAATCACCTCATATCTGATGCGTATACCTAGGCGATACACATACCACCGGAAAAACCTAAGGCGAATCAAATGGACCTCGAGGAACAGAAGATCTCCTTTGATCTAATCAAGAAGCCATTGAACAGGAAAGAATACCGTGATACATTGCTTACTGCTTTTAGCGATCTTTTTCACGGAATATGTAGTTCACAGGTAGGATTACTGTTCGAGATCGCTCGGTATATGGAGCCTGCAGATTGTGTTACCGTTTCATACAAAGAATTGCACAAGATGTTGAAGCAGTCTGAAGGTTCTAAGCTCCACATCGAAGCATCCATTGAAAAAGCGATTCTTAAAAACCAATTAATTCATTCTCGTGGACTGCAGGATTGCTTCGAGGCCTACAGAACCGGTTCGCTGGACTCTCGAAAACTGTCAGAGGCTCTGACGAATTATAAAGCCACTCTCAGCACTCAGCAAGAGACTGGACCGATCTTTTGGCTCTTTGCGCTTATAATTAAATACCGATTTTACGAAATTGAAGAGGAGCTGTTCGCGTTGTTTTTAAAATTCAAGCATGATATCAAATATCTCTCGGCGCTTTGTTTCGCGGGTTTATATCAAAGATACCTCACGTAAGCTATTCAAACAAAGGTCAATACTAACAGAGCACTTCTTTTCAGGTTTTTATTTTCTAAAGCAAATGAGCGGCTCCAAGACGATACTTTCTTCCAAACTTTGCAAATGAACCTACATTATCTAAGCAATAAGAAAAATCCAGTTTACACTGCTTATGCATTCAGTAGCCTATTGGAAATGATTGATTCGGTACTCGAGCTTGATGAGGAGAAAATCTTTGGTCCCGCCATTGAGAAATCCATGAACGCGTTCATAGGCTTCATATCAAGCATTCCAGAGGACTGGGTGCGTCAGCTGATGGCTCAGGAGGATAATTTGCTGATCCTCTCGATTATTGAGAGAGCGATTGATAAAATCCAGTCATTGAATGAATCAAATGTCCTTACTCAATTATTCGCGATAAGTCTCTCAATATGAAGGATTTTTGAGCTAATCAATGTTTTATTAATAGTTTGTATACTGGCGTCGTCAACAGAAAAGAAATTCACTTTGCTACTGAAGCAATTCTCGGCTCAATTAAAGCTATGGAATGTTGCCGAAAAAAGTAAGTACAAAGAAAACAGCACATTTGATGGAGGTGAAATAACTTTCAAGAAAGTGTTAGAGGTTAGAAGGTAAAGTCATTGGCTCTAATCCTATGGCTTTAACGTATCTCACTAGCAAAAAAGGTCTTCTCTATAAATTCCCAGCGCCCCTTGCATTCGACGACCGGAGAAATATGTGTATTCAGAAACTTCTCCTTTCATTGGTTTTCCAAGACGAGCCGAATTTCCTCGAGAACGCCAAGGTTCTTGGGGTCAATAGCTCGCTGTACTCCAAAATTGGCGAGTTTTTAAAACGTTCAGGGTTCAATAGCAACTTCGATTCTTTGATCCAAGCTCTAACAAGACACATCGACTCAATTTTGGATCAGAAATCCCCGGGGTTTAATATAATTTCGTAAAAAAAAGATGAGTTTTTGATAATAGCTCAATCATCTCTGTCGGTAGATTCAAGATGACATTGCCAAAATATTCCAATGAGGAATGTAACAAGTTCTTGAGAGAATACTTGTTCGGAGACGAGTTTTTCCTTTTTGCGTTGGAGTTAATCATTCGAATTCAAGGTAATCAGATTATAGTACATTAGTCTAATATAGGATACGAATAACTAGAGGGAAATAAACACACTGATCTGATCATTTCGTGCCTTGCAAACCTGATAAGTATGTACCATGATGATAGACTCACTACGAAACCGGTTCAAACAGCTATAATCCTATTGAATGCTCTGGCTAAGGTGGGAGCTTTTGTTCATAATAAGTGCTAATTTTTTGTAAATACAGCGAGGGATTATTCACAAGAATTTTACACATCTGACATCAGTGTTGGAGTCGATTGGATCGAAAGCAATGGTCGATATTTTGATGATTGCTTACAATTTTATGCTACAATTCAACACAATTAATCTCAAAACAGCCGCGGAGATAGATAGGACGCTCTTGGTGAACTATAGGAAGAATTTTAAAGCTGTACTCCTTGATGAAATCCATAACTTGACAGACTGCTATTTTGAGCTTCTCCAGATCTTTTGAGCTTATTTGCTTCATTGTGTTATTAACGAAAAATCGTCTGCTTATATAACCTAATGTGTCATAATAGAAACAATTTTCTCATGGCCAACCGAGTAAAGGTATTTTGAGAATAACGGAGCTATTAACTTTTCAATTAATTAAGAGGTCTGACAGCAAAGAAGTCATAAACAATAACTTTGGACGCAATACATAGTAATGGTCACATACACATTTCGAATAATATTTAACTCAACTCACATTGATCCTTAATAAGTTTAGCAGATCCATTAGAGAAATTCTCCTTATAGAGTAGTTAGCGAATCTACACCCGCATACATAGATCCCACCAGTTTATGTCTCAGCGCCTTTCTGTGTTTACTCTCACTTTCGACTTTCTTCAGCACGAAGTAGATAAGCACGTCTCCAAATGTTAACACAAAAACAATTGTTGCGAAAACAAAGACGCTGAACCTCGTTTTTAGCATTTCGCTTAACGTATCCAGATTTACAAGCAATAATATCGCATTCAGCAAAAATCTGAGCCCGAAAATGCCCCAAAACATAATCGTGTGCAGCACCCTTCCTCCGGCGATTTTGAAGGTTAGGAGATAGAATATATAGCAGAAGTTTAGAATCCAAAGGATATGGATTAATACGAGAAATGATAGGATGATGACAGTATTTTTTTCTGCAGTGGTAGGTGATTGTTTGCTGTTGGTGTAGTTTATCGCGTCCAGCCAATACGTAATGCAAAACACGTTTACTATAGAGATTAATATGCTGCTGATCATGAAGATTTTTTTGTATCTGCGACATATTTGAGCAGCAATCTTATATTCGTTGTTGCTCATGAGCATGCTCATGGTTGCTTGGCCGCTAAAAGCTGAGTCGTCTCCAGATTCAGGATCATAGAATACAAAATCGTGTGGAAGGTGGGTTTCTTTGGGCAATAGAAGATCTTTGTTGGCCATAATCGGGTTTTGGTCCTTAAAATCGAAGCTAAATTATTTTTTTTAGTTGAAATTAAGCAGGAGTAAATTATATCTCATATCATATATTTTGTAAATTGGAAAAGTATTTTGAGTACAGTGCGAGTTTGAAGGCTTATTGAGCTGAATTTTTCAACCGTCATGCTGAAAAAGTACGGTTCTAATTATCTCAACAGTATTCAATAATCTTTTAGAAAGCATGAAAGAAAAAACAAATATAAATTCTATTTCTATTTGAAGTGGCTTTGAGGAGACATTATTTAAAGAATTCTCGCATTGTGCTCACGTTATAATCGCCTCAATGGAAGCTTGGAGTCAACAACAACTTGGGAATCAGTCCATGAATTTGTCATCACAAATTATTTTAGAGAATCCCAACAATTTTTCAAGATTTCAATTGCAATGAATACGAATTTAAATTGGCAATTAGCTCTTTCAATGTTGTCATAGGCCTCAAAGAAGAGAGTCAATGCAAATAGAGTATCAGCGCCTCCAACTTGAATTAAAAATTGTATGCTGTTAACTGTGCAGTTACCAAAAGACTTACATTTGATTTATCAAATCATTCTCATTGATACCAACAAGTTTGACTTGTATGCTATTATCTTATAATGGATGATCACAATAGGAATCCTGCAAATAGTTCTTCTACCTTATCTACGTAAACTAGCTGAATATTAGCTAACCGAAACAGAGCATACTACTGTGCATGAGATTTTTAATATTTTTAATATTTTTGTATTGAGGAATTTCTGTGTGGAATTAAGTAAGACTAATAGTCAGTCTGCTATCGGGTTGTGCGTCATGAAATCATAATTCTAAAGAATCGCGAATCAGTGTTTATTCTTAATGAAAAACACGAGATCTTGCCCTTCAATTCAATTCTTATGCATTTTTGGTAAATAACAACTGTAAACCACGTTCAAAGCCAATACGTGACAAGAAGCAAGTTTAATTACGTGAATATTATGTTATTAAGCCTTCAAATTTGTATGTACTCATATTTCTGTAGTAGTTAAGCAAGCAGAAACAGACATGTAGTCAAAGGCAAACAAAATGATAAAAAATGAATATAGTTTTAGTGTTCATCGAGAGCCGTTTTTACGAAAATTCTAAGAATGTTTGAATAAAAATTATTGCAACTGAGACCGATCGGATCCGATCAGCTTACTTCTCTTCAAGATCCTGAAGCACTGAAAGTCAGTGAATCTTGATCAGGGCTAATACCGAAATAACTTCTCTATTATTAGCTCCTGCATCTACTGTTCAACAGAACACCCACCAACGCTTGAAATATCTCAGAGCAGATAAGTTTGATCTTTAAATAACAGCGTCCTGTTCATTGCACATTAACGATAAGTTCTTTAACTCATCATCAGCTTGAATACAGATCTGAATCCTGTAAAGGATAAGACCTTAAACTATCACGGTTGTTTGGGCAAGTTTGAAATAGTTTTGAGAATCTTCTTTGGAAATACTTCAATGTATCAAAATTTTCACTCAGTGCTGGAAAAAATTTTGAGCACTATTAATTTCTTTAATGATTCGTTTTTTATTCGAAAGAACCCTTTTAAAAAATTAGATTCGACGCTATCTCACAGCTAATATACACTCCAACAAAAATTTAAGGCATTCAGCAGCAGTAACAGCAATGAGGAATTACCGAGTCTCAATCTAGCGACCAAGCTCAATGTATCTCTGCCATTAATCCATCTTGCCCGAAAAATTTATTTTTCCTCAACGTTTCCTTAAATAATCCGTTTAACCGCAGAAGCCTCTCTTCAGAGACTAATTTAGTTTTCTCATTTATTTGTCGTTGGTCCTAAAATTTCCAGTGTATTCTAAAAGCAAATTATTCTTAGTTCACTGATGTTCTTATAAGAAGTATGAACTCCTTCCTTTTTCTTGTTGAAAATTTCGATAAGAAGAACGTTTATAAAGTGGGTTTTTAGTTAAATCGTTGAGAATACTCAGAATGCTGCAGCCCATCTCAATATACAAAAGACTTCGGAGGCAGCTGCAGTCATCCTTTCCATCCTTTGAGATTTACACATAAGAAGCAATACATAGACAAAGAATTATATCAACCAAAAAGTTGTCTAAATGTAAAAAATCACTGCATTTTTTTTAATATAAAGGTCTTTTTTCACTAACACAACAATAAGTCGACGTCGTCTTTGACTTAGAAGGAGATTTTATTTCGTATCATTAAGGTCTGGATTTCCTGGAAGGATTTTGGCTGGATATTTCTGAACCAAGCGCTTTCTCGAACTTGTTGTATAGTTGGACGAAGCAATGGGTTTGGGTTAAGCATACTTTCAACAAGGCTTTTAAATTCAGGGGAAAGTTCCTCAGCCTTGATCCATTTTCTCTTCAGCCAGCTCTGGATGATAAGCCAGAATTTGTTCCAGTCTCCGTTAAGAATAAGAGAGTAATTAGAATCAGTTCCTTTAGAAGTTTTGAATGGGTTGAAGCCTGTTACTAAGATCAGGAGCATCTTTCCTAGAGCGAAGATATCCATCTCGGTTGCCTTGTACCCAGGTCCATTATAATATTCAGGAGGGCAGATACCAGGAGAAGTAATCGCGTTGTAATCACCAAATAGTTTTGGTCCGAGCATGTCAGAGTGTCTCACGCTGTGACCGAAATCGGTGAGGACCAACTCAAAGTCGTCATTGAGAAGGAAGTTCTCTGTTTTCAAGTCACGATGAGCGAATCCTGAAGTATGGAGGTACTCAACGGCATCGACCATATGCTCGAAGTAGTGTCTCGCGACTCTCTCTTCCATGGCGGATTTTTGGAGGTAGTCAAGGAGGTCTCCATTGGATAAGTAAGGGAGAACGAAGAGGTGGTACTCTTCTCGGTAGTCTCTAAAGTCTAGCTTGGCGTTTTTGATAATTTCGATACATCCCAGGAGATGCTTGTGAGGCTTGAGTCCGAAGACGCCGCACTCGTTCTCAAAGGAGCCTTTGCGGTCCTTGACTGGGATAGCCTTGATAACTCTCAGAGATTCTTGGAGATTAGCGTCTGAAAGTTCAAGGTTCTCAGAATCGATGTAAGCGGCCAGAAATACGGGATAAAGGTGGTCTTCTCCGATTTCTGAGAGGATGAGGTAATTTTCCACGATCGCCAGAGCCTTGAATCGTTTGGCTTTCTCAGCGATGTGGCTTTGAGTGGTTGAGACCAAAGTTTGCATTTTTCGCTTATTGTTAAAAGTGAATTATATTGATTCAAACGCTGCGATATTTATACGTAGTTGCACACTAGAGAACTTTCTTGGAAAAAAATTGACAGTAATTAGCCGCAGGAGATTAAACGCTGAATATTTAAAGATCCAGTATTTTAAACGCTCAGTAATTACCCGTTCTGATGTAATTTGATTAAATGCGCTGAAAGATTTTATTGGAACGATCCTTGTAAAACGCACAAATGAGGGATAGAATTTTTGATAGACTCGAAGCTTATACAATCAGCTTTAGTATGAAGAGCTGTTAAATTTGTGATCAATCAAAATATAATTGGGTTTATTAAAAGAATTACTCAGGAAAATGTGTTTTTTCGTCTAAAGAAGGGGTTATTGGCCTTGAGTCTATTTGAGGAGAGGAGAATTAATCATAAATAGGACCAACTAGTTCACAAGGCTTCCAAGCCTTGCAATTAGATCGCGGCTTCTTTACATTTCAGAGAACTGGAAAGCATTCAGTGCTACTAAAACTTATTATGGAAATCTGTTTGTATTGCATCCAAAAGGTTGTATTTCTTTAACGGAAATGTGTTGAGATTTGCCGCAAAATAGCAATTAGAACTTAATTCAAATTCAACAGCTTTGGTTGGAAAGACAAGATTGAAGAATCTAAAAAGAATTGATGATAGTCATTATTATGTCTTGTAATTAATTGATTACTATCGATAATTGGTTCTGTTTTTATGATTTTCGCATGACTGAAAGATTGTTCAAATATAACAATAATATAACGTACTTGAAGACACAAAGGGACATTATGACACCTTTCCAGCGAATATCAATAATATTTCATTCCATTCTTCAGCTGATTAATAGCGATTATTGATGGATATCGCAAAATGTGGCAATATTAATCAAATAAATGAGTATTTTTCGAAAAACCTTTTTTTTCATTTCATGCTAAGGATTTGAATTATGTTCTCATAAAGTTTTGATCAAGTATGTAATGGATAATCTTATCAAGGAATTCTTTATTAATTTTTTTCTCAAGATGATGAAGAGTTTGGAAAGCCTAATATATTATTTAATTAGACACAGAAAACACTTCTATTTCCTTGACAGTGAAATTAGAAGGATCTCCAGCAATGTAAGAGACTCCGTTGCTCGGAGTTTTGTATGTGTATGAGACATTTGCAAATGAGGAAGTGTTTGCATTGCAATTATTTCCAATCATCAAATCATGATTTCCTCCCCACGTTGGACCATAACCGTCGTTGCAGTACATACCACACCCTGGGTTGTTATAGTATGGTAATTTCTCTTTGAGATTCAATGAGAAAAGCCAACCTTCAGATGTATTGACATAGTTATTCACTCCAGATTTCCAGTCTAATGGAGCATATCCACCAACCTTTTTATTATTCGTACTCTCAATCACAGTCAGAGTGGGTCCTTTATTATCACATTGTCTGTGGAAATCACTTGCAGCAAACCCGTCCACAGACCCTCTGTACAGTAAATTCAACTTCACATTATCACCCTTTC
>ENA-UOTZ01001693-UOTZ01001693.1-compost-metagenome-genome-assembly--contig:-NODE-1693-length-13968-cov-11.831762_pt1 | contig 13968 bp, 8 predicted proteins | sample MGYA00238144_ERZ746983 | MGnify/ENA primary metagenome ERZ746983 (study PRJEB28759, sample SAMN06268863) | compost metagenome | isolation source: single cell | place: USA: California, Emeryville, Joint...
ATTGCATCAAAATTCAGATGGTGGAACCGAAAAACACTCTACGCATTAGAAAATTCCCTACTAAGGGCTCTCCTGTGTATCTCGTCAACAACTTCACCTGCAGCGGCGAATATTTCGCGTACGCTACCAACCTTGATAAGATCTACTGCCAAGTATTCAAACTTTCAAAAGAGTAATTCAAATCTCACCCAAAGACCCAAATTCTCTAACCTTCAACCCCAGATTCACGAAAAGCGATGAATTCTCCATTGAGAAGAACGACGACGAGCAGGACGTCACCAGTCTTAAATACGTTCACTTCAAAGGTCAATGGCGATTGGTAATCACGCTATATAATGGCTGCCGCGTGTACTCAGAGAACGGATCCAGGCTGCTTACATATATTCAAGTCCCTGAAAGCAACAGCAAATTCTACGGAGAAAGCGGCTTTGACAACTACTTCATGGGAATCACGTCATTAGTCATGAAGAAAAGCAACGAGGTCATTTGCGTGGGAAATTCGCTCGGAGAAGTCCACGTTATCGACAACACCAAAGGGGACTATTTCTCGAATTCTGTTGCCGTTAAACTGAAAGGCGAAACCGCGATTTCTTGCCTCGCGTCCTCGAAATCCTACTCACTGCTCTTTGTCGGCGATGTGTTGGGGTACGTCCACATGTTCCAGTTCGAGACCGTGAAGGATTATAAGCTATTAAAGTCGATTGATTTAGAAAACGGCAGCAATCCAGTCAACGCGATGGCAATGATAGAGAAATCCGATGCGTCGGTTGACCCGTTGCTGGTGACCGGAGACTTCATTGGGAAAATAAAAGTCTTTAACGCGCTGACTTATAGCTGCATGATAGAGATCAACGCTCATGCGAGAGTCGTCACCGCGTTGGATACGAGCAATGAAGACTTGGCGATATTGTCTGCTAGTGAAGACACTTACCTGCATGTGTGGAAACTCAATATAGAAAAGAATCAAAAAGCAAAGGTGGACTTAGTCGAGAGTTACAACTGCGATGATCAAATGATAGTTGGCGCTGTGATTAGTTCAACGAAGCCATTCGATGTGGCGTTCCTTGCTTATGATTCAGAGACTATTCGTCTGTTGAATGGAATTGCCATTTGATTCTTAATAAAATTACAAAATTTATCGAGAGATGTAGCTAGCTATATACATATAAATGAAGAATCTGCTGCATAAGGTTAAAATAACTACTGCACAACAGAGAGAAAATAAAAATCAATACATTAGAATGTTTCCATAAAAAGGATCTGGTCGATAAAGAAGCATTGGGATAAAATCTCCTTGCCATATGTTTCGGTAAGGCTCTTTTGGATCTCCTCATCACGGACGTCTTTCTCCCTTTGTTCTTTGAGATAATCGTGAATCTAATTCGAGAAATGCAAAAGAGAAATTGTTAACCATGGTTCCTTGAAACTTAACTATTGTACCTTTTGATAAGTAGATTCACCGATTTCTTGTTTAACTTTATCTTTCATCGCTTCTACCCTCCCTTTCTTATCTAACACAACAGGGTCAAGGGCGATGTGGCTTTCTGCAGTTGAAAGAATTGAGTTTTGAACACCCAATGATCTTTCAAAAGTCTCCTGTGAGGATTCTATGGCCTTCTCTGAGATTTCTAAGGGAGAAAATGAACGTGTTAGATTACTAACGGCTTTGAAATTTCAAAAATATACCTTCAAGCCCTCCGAAGGTTGGATGTTGATTGTTTAATTGGTCTTTATATAGATCGATAACCTCCTGTAATTCTTTATCATTCGCTTTGAGGGTAATTCTAAACTCTTCGTTATCGCTGTCCTCGCTGTTGTACTCCTCAAAATCGTCTTTATACTGCTCACTTAAGCCAGTTTTCTCGAACTGAATATGCAATTTTTCGGCGGATTCCTCGTCGGCTTTTTTAGGAGTATCCTCCTCCTTACACTCAGCAGAGACGTCAGCTTCTTCAATCACACCATCCTCCATTTCTTGGTCATGAGATCCATTTTCGTTGCTTTCTGTACTTAACTTCGCTGCATCAATATCAAATCCCTAATAATGAGACATATCAGCGGTTACTAAATCGTAAAGTGCATTATACCCCTGTAACAGATAAGGAAAAAGTATCAGTCGTCCCTCCCAAATCCATGGGCCCCTCCTAATATAAATTCCATTATAACTTGCCTATTGTTAACTTATTTTTACCTTTATTCCGTTTTCAAATACACTCATATTGCTCACAGCCAGGTTATCAACAGGAGCTTGAATCTGATCCTTTTTCACACCCTCGTTCTGCGTTTTATTTCCAGCATTAGCTTTCACTGGCGACGGTCTTCCTTTTTTAAGCTGCCCTTTAGGTTTACTCTTTTTCACATTCCCACTCGCCTTAGCTTTGCTACTATTCAGAATAGGCGTTCCAACTTTCGGAAGTTCGATATTTTTCTTCAATTTCGCGACTCCTCTCACAAAAATATCGTTAGTCGCTGCTGGCTTTTGCTTAGTTTGGCTCTTTTTAGTGACATGAGGTCTTTTTTTCTGCAATTGCGCATACGGTGAGCAAATTTTGAGATTCTTTTCTGAAGCTTTTTTTGCATTTGCGTTCGCTTTTGTCGTTGTTGCCTTTGGCGTCGCTTTCTGAGGAGAAGATTTACTCTGAGCCACCGTTAGATTGCTCTTAGACGCGGTATAAGGTCTCAAAAGGTCCAATGTCGTGGGGTTTGGGAGCTGATTTACCATCACGTCCGTATTCGGGGAATCGATAGAAACGCAGGTCGCATCAAGTTCAAATTTATCCTCGATTTCTTTATTCTCTTGCTGCTGCTTCTGCTGTTTCATCAATTCTTCATGCAGAGGCGTTCTCTTGATCGGTATCTTTATCATACTTTGATTGGTTCCCTCGTTTTTAATGAACTCTTGCATGGTCTTCTGCACGAATTTATCGGCGAATATGTCGCTCATTCCGTACCTCTGCTTCACGTCTTTTTGCAAGAGTTTATTCACAAGATTCTGCAATTCTCTGGAGTATTTCGAGGGAATCGGGTCTGCTTTTTCCTTTACGATTTTCATGACCAAACCAAGCAAATTATCCGCTGAAAATGCATGCTGTAGGACAAAAGAAAATATTATAATCCCTCAAAAAGCTGGGATTTCACCTTTAAAGTGCACATTTCATATAAAACGCATCCAAGAGCCCAAATGTCAGATTTGTAGGTATATGGCTTGTTCTCGCACACCTCTGGACTATTTTTTGGTATATTAGCCTTAGGAGAAACAAGGCGAAATAGTTACCTCATGTAATATGGAGTTCCTACAGAGGTAAGAGCTTTTGCTTGGGTGTGTTCAAGGACTTTTGAGATGCCAAAATCACCGAGTTTTACTGTTCCATTGGAAGTTAAAAAAATATTGGAGCTTTTGATGTCTCGATGAAGAATCTTTTGCTTATGGATACAATCGAGGGCCAAGCAGACCTGCAGGAACCAGTTTAATATCACCTTCTCGTCGAGCAGTTCGCCGGTTTCTGCTCTCGTTTTGATAAAATACGATAAATCCCCCTCTGTATGATGGAAAATTAGTCTGATCTGCCCTTATTATGAAGAATACCTTCACAGTACTCCATGATGATTATTAACTCGTTTTCCTCAGTGAATGAATCGATATAGCGAACAATATTTGGATGATTCAGTGATTTGAGCAGCTTGACCTGCAGTAAAATTCGTATGATTGCAAAAGGGTTTTGAAGGTACCTCTTGAAACGCGCTTTCAAGCTCTTTTTTGTTCATGGAGCTGAGCATGACTTTCTTCGCGATAAATATAGAGTCTTGGTCATCGATTTTTTGGACGAGGATGGCCGAGCCTAATAAGAGGTTAGAGCTTGTTGTGTACCAAGATGCCAACCATAATTCCCTTTGCCAATAAAGTTGATCTCTTTATATTGTTTTTGATATTCACTCTTGTTACTCATGTATTTCGAAGAAAAAATTTTCTCTAAATTTATGAATCATTTAACAGTAACATTCGAAAAAGGCAAAAAGAAATATTTGACGCTGAGCAGAAATAGGAAATTAAATGACATAAAAGTGATAAAAAGTCTTGATTTTTATTTCTGCTGGTCGAGAATGAAGGATCCTGAACGTTTAGGGGTCCTTGGTGCTAAAGCAGTCGTCTTATTAGCAGAACTGATTTCAAGTAGAGATGGATCAGAAGAATTTTATGATCAATGAGAATCATTAGATTAATAGACAAGTGATGAACGTAAAATGAAAATCTGTTCTGCAGAATGGATGATCTGCAATCCGATTCTATTTCTTATAAATATTGTGTTTGAATAAAAGATTTTCTGGCATTTGAGATCAAAGATGGCATATTATAAACTCACTCACAAGTACAAGCCTAAGAAATAGTGCAAATGTCCCTTTCACCTTTCAGATGTTGAGTTGAGAAGACGCCCGAATTGTCCGACTCTTTTCTTATCTATTAACACATTTCTTCACATGAGTCTCTCAAAGAATCAGCAATACCCCTCTCAACATCTTCACAGAGCAATCCATCTCAATACAAAGACGCTATTAAACCTCAGCCCTAATAATTCTCAAGAAATGATTTATTATGAATAGGCAGAGTCATGTATATTTACCCAATTCAAATTCTAAAGGGTTGGAAGTTCATTTATTATCCAAATCAGAGCCATTAGCACTAAATCAAAGTTTCACTTTCCCAACAATGGTATCAAATCTGTTTAGACCTTAATTTTCTTCTACGATATTTCCCTTTCGGATCTTATAATCAATTAAATACATCGATAAAAGTTTATATTTACGGTCAAGAATGGAGCGAATGGCAACTGCCCTATCTATTGCTGGAGGAGCGATCTTCGGCGGCACTATCCTCTTAAACAACTTCTTCTTCACCGTTGACGCCGGTCATCGCGGAATTATTTTCGACAGGTTTTTCGGCGGTATCAAACCAAAGATTTTTGAAGAAGGAATGCATTTCATTATCCCATTCCAACAAGTATCTCTTCACCTATCCTTCGCACTCACCCTCCTTTCCCTAGAAACCCATCATCTTTGAAATCCGATCCCGCCCAAAGACCGTAACTTCAGTTACTGGTACCAAAGACCTCCAAACTGTGGATGTCGGTCTCAGAGTGCTCTACAAGCCAATGGTTGATATCCTTCCAAACATCTATAACTCTTATGGTTTGAACTACGACGAGAGAATTTTGCCTTCCCTCGTGAATGAGGTCTTGAAGGCAGAAATTGCCAAATATGATGCTGTCCAACTCTTGGCTCAAAGAGAGAAGATCAGTCACGAGATTAGGGAAGAAGTTGAGAGACGTGCAAGAGAATTCGGAATAGTGTTGGATGATGTCGCTCTGATTCATCTGGGTTTCGGTAAAGAGTTTGCTGCTGCGATTGAGCACAAGCAGGTCGCTCAACAAGAAGCTGAGAGACAGAAATTCATCGTGCAAAAGAACGAGGAAGAGAAGATAGCTGCGATTATTAGAGCTGAAGGAGAGGCAGAGGCCGCGAAAATGATTTCTGAAGCAACAAGAAGTTACGGTGATGGTAAAGCGTTAAAGCTTTGAAAATCTTTGTTTATGTGTTTTATATGAATATAGCGCTGGTTGAAGTCAGAAGAATCGATGCAGCAAGACAAATCGTGGAGAATCTTTCGAAGAATCCTAATGTTACGTATATACCTTCAGGGATTAACCCATTGTTGAATATGAGAGGAATTTAAGACTGATATGCAACCTACTTGAGATTTACAAACAGAAAGCTCATTGTATATAATAAATTGAATCAGATGGATGGTTGCTTGAGTTGTTGCGAAGTGTGCTTTTGTACTGAGGAAATTTTTCGCAATTGCATTTGAAGTGAATTTTAAATATCGAGAAGTGAAGCATATAATCGTGAATGGTAGCTATAGGTTATATTGAAAGTGATCTCTGGGTTGAAACCTTGTCGGATTCAGCTGTTTACATGGCGAAATCATATTTAACAGTCGAAAATTACTCTAAAGTTAAGAACCTTAGAGCAACTATTTCAAAGTTAAACTCGATTATCAGTATCATCTACTACTTATGAGAGAATGTTGTAAAAATATCCCCTGATCTCTAGGGATGCACATTCTCTTTTAAGTACTCTGGGCAGTTTAACATCATTTCTCAAGGCAGAGGCTCTAATTTAACCACTTAAAATTCTTTTCACATTTTCAGTCAAATCTAATGCCAAAGCTTCTTGGAATGATTGTTGAGTGCTCAAATTTTTCGTAGTGCTTTCCGAACAGAGCAGTTTATCCATACTGAAAGGAAGAAAACTCTTAATAATACACAACAAACAAGAATTATTAATTAACGAATCGAGTGTTATAGAGCAAAATATTTAATGTCACATTGAGTATTGAAATGGATTTCGACGGCTGCAAACTACAATGAAACGAAATAATTGGTACATTAGCGTCATCGGCGGAATAGTAGCAATGTCAAGATCGTTAATTAACTTTCAACAATGGAAGAATTGAGAAATAGGTGTAATTATTGAAATATTAACATGTCATCAGAAACGAATTTGGCTCAGCTAATGTTGTAAGCTACGCTCCTGGGATGAAATATACCTCACTAAGCATAACTTGGAATATGCTGGCCAGTATCCATTGCAGTATTCTTTTAAATAAGAAAATTGTGTCTGCATGATGTGCCACAGTTTAATACACATTGTGTTAGGGTGATTACGAGAGTTTGAGGGTCTCAGCTCTGCTCTCAGTCATTTGTTTTACAGTAGTTCAACATCTTTTGGCTGAGCTGATGCAATCAGTATGTCTATTACATTTTGACGCTTTAGCTTAAAGGATCCAGCAAGCTCTCCTTGAGATTCCTATTTCAATTCTTTCACGCGAAACGTTCAGGAGAGAATACAGTTCTAACACGTTCAGGCAACTACCTTGATATAAATTCATCATTAGACATATTCAAATAGAATAACTTTCATTTCGTTTTTAATGCTGCAAAATCAGCAGATATTAGGGATCTATCATCCATGAACACGCGATTTTACTTGACTTCTGAGCATTGATATGTGAATATCATGATGTAATTGCACTCTTCTAGTAGTTTTATGAAGAAAATCGAAAAGAGTTAATTGAGAAATAAAAGAAAATAAAAACAGAAAACAGCAAAATACCTATAGCAAAAAGAAATTAGCACATTTTTTCGAAGATGAGCGAACCATTTCACTCAGATAATCTCAATAGAGTTCCTTTTCCAGAAATTCAAGTTAATTCTTTCATAACATACGATGGATCCAGAATAATTGATCATGACCATAGAGAAACTATGAACAACTCAACCCTGATCCATCATTTTCAAAATACATCAGAGGCAGACAGCCACATTTCTAACAACCCCGTCGACAATTGGAAGAACAAAAAAACCGATAATATACTTGAAGAACTAGAAGAGAAGGACATGATTGAAGAAGAGAACAAATCGCCAATTGAAAGCAACAAACCTCATCAGTCGCAAATTACGTCCCAAAAAATGATCCTTAAGAGCCAAGCCATCAGAGACAATGAAATAGTTTCTGAAATGGATGAGCCTGAGCCAAAAAATACCGAAAACGAACAAGAGGGTCACGAAAGAACGCTGTTTGAGGAGGTTGAAGAAGAGGCAAAACGCGAATTGGCTGGCAGGGGCAGGCCTCTCCAAATTATCCCTGAAATCTATGATTTATTAGAAAAAGATGATTCTTACGAAATTCAAAAAACATCAAAAATTGATTTAGGAAATCAATCAAAGAAAACACAGCAAAACCAGCTAAGGAAAGAACGAACAAAAAACGAGAATAAGAAGTCAGAAAAATTAACAAATATTCAAAGAGAAGAAGGTGAAGAGGAGAAAAAAGAACAGAAAAAGACCTCTCCTGGAGAAAATTATCGAAATATTAACTGTTCAGAAACAAAGATCAAAAAAGAATATGAGCCACGCTCAGAGAAAGCAGTCTCTAATACACTGCAGCAATCCTTTAACGAAATTCTGAACAGATTTGCTCAAGAGCACAATGTAGGTGTTGAGGAAATGAAGCGTATGTGCTTAAATTATACTAATTCATTATCACTACAAGGTAAATCAAATGAAAATGTGAAAATTGATAAAAAATTACACATCTCTCAATCTTTATGCGAGGATAGTATTCAATTGGGCCCAAATAATGGTTCCCAACAGACGTCAAGGACCCAATTGAAGGCAGATAGCTCTTCAATTAATCAAAGAAATCCACTACGTCCCCAGTCTAAGCCTTTCAACGCGGTATTTTCAACCAATGGCAGCCATTCGCAGCAAGCAAACTCCAACTATGAAAGAGGAGAGAAGCAGAGAACAGGACTCAGGCTTGGTCAAGTATTCCAGCCCGCTTTTGAAGAGGAAAAAAGAATCAACGTGGCTATTGACTCCCAAAATGATTATTATATGCTACAAAGAAATTTCACGAGTAATAAAAAGGTGAACATTATCCCCAGAGATCTCGAGCCCAACGAGCAGGAAGCACTCTCCAAATTGTTAAATTCCGACAAATTGATTTGTTCGGATGGGACGCGCTGCAAAATCCATGGATGTGAAGATATCCATGCAAAATCTATCTGCGCTCAGTTGGATGAATGCCAAGGGGACTGCAGGAAGGTCCATTTTCGTGATTTGATCTTGACCCTCATAACAACAGGTAATTATTTAATATTTTTCCCAGCTAAGGTTTTTTTTCAACTTTAAAGAACAGTTGACTCGAGAAGAAATTTTCGGCTACCTCCCTGATGAAGAACAGTTAATGATCACGACATTAGACTTCAGAGACGTCGCAGCAGAGTTGGAAGACAAACGAATGGAGCAAATCCACAGAGCAAATATGATTCGAAAAGGAAACGAAGCCGACGACCCAGCTGAGGCTAGGACGAGTATTTCAGACCAGAAACGCGCAATCAAAGAAAAAATTCTACAAATTGAGCTGATCTCTGAGAATTACCTCAAAAGCGTTGGCAAAATCATCTTTAACAATCTTCGGGATTTTCGAGAAAATATCGAATCGATAGTCGAAGACATGAAAACGGAGGCAGCTTGCGCCTTGAAGTTACTGCCGATTTACTCAAAAAAGTTCGATATCATGAAGTTTTTGGAAGACGAGAACCCTGAGCAGCCATTCATGGTCCTGAGCGGGGAAACCGGCTCAGGTAAAAGCACCCAATTACCCATATATATCCTCCAGCATCTCCGCGCCAACCGTTCTCTTAGACGTGCCGCCATCGTCCAACCCAGAAAACTTTCTGCAATTGCTCTGGCTACTCGTGTTCGCCAGGAGCTTTCTGTTAAAATGAGCACCTTAGTCGGATATGACGTGGGAACGAAGAAAACCGACCAAGACCACTCGAGTGAGACAAAAATCCTCTTTATGAGTGACAAACGCTTCATCGAAAAGATGATCAAGGACCCCAGTCTTTCGGAATTTTCTTTTGTGGTCGTCGACGAAGCCCACGAAAGGACAATTTCATCGGACACGGTCCTTGGTGTCCTCAGGAAGCGACTTTACAAGGAAAGAGTGCGGGAAAATCTCAAAGTGATTGTCGCATCAGCGACAATTGACGTAACAAAGTTCTCAGCTTTTCTTGGAAACGCGCGCGAACTCCAAATCATTGGCCGACAATTCCCAATTACCACAAAATATCAGCCGATCCCAAGCTTGCAACAAGATCGAATTCTAGAAGTCAAGCGCTGCATCACCAGAATCCTCACCATAAAAGACCAAATCCTCAAAGATCGGACAAAGTACTTTAAAAGAGACCCAACTCTCAACGTTGATACCAATGTAATGACGGGACATATGCTGGTTTTCCTTCCTTCCCTGAAGGAAATGGAAAAACTGAAAGAGCTCCTGATAAAAGAAAAGGAGCATAATGAGCCCAACAGCATGCTCCCATTCAAAGTCATAAAGTTCCATGCAAAGATGCATCCTAAAAGGTATAATGAGGTCTTCGAAAAAGTCGACCCTGAGAAAACAACGAAAATCATCTTGGCCTCAAAAATAGCGGAAACGTCGCTGACTTTCGAAGATCTCTCTATCGTGATTGACACAGGATTCGATGGAGACTCGTACTACAACCCACTAAGAGGCTTTGATGAGTTTAGACTAGATTATATCTCGAAATCCGCAGCGAAACAAAGAGCCGGAAGAGCTGGGAGGACTCGACCTGGAATTTGTTATAGACTATATCCAATTGAGGTGTATAACTATAAATTCCTCCATTCAAAAGTGCCAGATTTCGTGAAAAGCAACATAGAACAGCCAATTCTGATTTTGAAGAGGCTTCAAGTCGAGAAAATCGAAGAGTTTGAGCTGTTAGATAGTATCCCAAGGAGCAATATCGAAAAAGCGGAATCGAATTTGATTAGCTACAATGCTCTCGATGAAGAAAAGCGAATCACTAGCATAGGAGTTACAATGAGCGAGATCACGAATGAGCCATTCTTCAGCAGACCGCTCTTTAGAGCAGTCGAACTCGGCATTTTTTACGAGGTCGCGAAAATCGTAGCGATGCTGAAACACGCATCGAGTCTGTTTTTCTGGAGCGACAACCCGGAGGAGTTTAAAAAGCATCAACTCAAACTCTGGAATGAACTGTCAAAGAAATATGGCTCCAATGACATCGACGCCCAAGGAGACCATATTTTTTACCTTTTCTTATTTGAAGCATTTTTGGAGCTTCACAAACCAAAGCGAGATAGTGACTCTGAGCTTCTCGATGATCCTGCCAAAGCTTGGTGTTCCGATAATAAGTTGATTTATCACAGTTTCAAAAGTGTATATGAGACTCATGAAGGATTGGAAAAGACTTTTCATAAAGAGCCGAGAGAGATCAATCCTGAGAAATTGAGTCAGACAAAAGCGAATTTGATTCTGGAGTGCTTATTAACTACGCATAACATCAATATTTGCTGCTATTCAGACGATCTTACCTTGGGGTATATCCTCACGCGAGAGAAAAACAAACTTGAAAACATAAGTATTCATTCTAACTCCTTGTGTGCTAAGAAAGCTGAGAATGATGGGAAGGAGCCAACCACGCCCTGGATTTTCTTCTCTGAGCTGCACGATTATGGTCATCTAATCGCATACTCAGTTACGAGACTCACGGAAAATCAGCTAAAATACTTCACACGTTTCGAGAAGCTCAAAGACCGAATTGAAGAAATCAAAGAGTCTATGGATCAGCATAAATCGAAAATTTTTACGCTTGGCAGCTGTGGGACTTCCTTCATGAAGAAATTTGAAGATAAGATGACCGAATTGAGTCGATGGAGACTAGAAAATAAAATCTTCTACAAGGTTGACCATAAAATTGGACTTATTCATCTCTGGAATCTGGCTTTTGATGAAAAAACCAAAGCAGAGCTGGTCGAAGTTCTTAAGAGACTGAAGGCAGATCTTAGCAAAGAGAGACTCGAGATCGAATTAAATGGGGTTGGTGGTGTTGTGTTCACAAAAGGAGCTAAAATAGTCGATCTGCTCGTGAATCAAGAGACTGTAACTCTGTTTGCAGATGGACTTGATAAGGAGATTACGTCTTCAGATATTAAAAAAGCGATCGAAAGTCAGCTTGGAGCCGACGGTTTACATCAGGTGACTGTCAATACTGACCAACAGACATATAGAAAAAGCGCTGTCATTGTGCTAAGTGATAAAAAATGTCTTCAGATGTACCTGAACAGAAAAATCAAAGTGAAGAATACCTTCCTTCAGCTCCAACTACAGGACTCTGGCCAGCGGAATGATTCTGTTAAATCTGTCAAAGTAAGAGTTAGTTGGTTTAAAGGAAAATCACAGGGAAAGGGGGCTATTTTCGTTGATGATCCAGAGGAAGGCGCAGAACTTGCTCGAAAGTTGAAGTGTTCTCCCATAATTTGGAATCAGAAAATCAGAGCATGGTTCAATAAGGAGACAAATAAAATTCGTTTGGATAATCTCCCGACAGCTATAGATGATACTGAATTAAGAGAAATCCTTGAAAAGAAGTACCAGTATATCGATTATAGACACTGCTGCGTCTATAGGTCTCCTTACGCATCCGACCAAGATGATGAGCAAGAGCAGAAGCAGGTTTTTGAGTTTGTTGACTCTAAAGCAAAAAAACTCGGTGGGAAACTCTCTGATTGCCGAGATTTCAAGTCAAAATGCACTTATGCTTTCAGCTTTCCGAACTTTGAAGACGCTGCTAAATTTATCAAAGACTTGGACAACAAACGGATTCAGTTGTCAGTATCTGATCGTAACGACATCGAAAAAATGATTCATGCCAAGCCTTGGATAATGAACCCTGATTTCAGCATATTCAAGGAATGCTACAAGGCTCTTGAGAAAGAATTTGAATTCTTTGCTAAAGAGCTGAATGAAAAGTATCGAGAGTTTGCTAGGGTCGTATTGCCCAATCCTCAGCTAATTCAGGGCGAAAGGCCCTTTGTATGGATAAGAATAGAGCCTGCCTCTGCAGTATCCAACATTAGAATCTTGAACGAAAAAATCTCTGAGATTTGGCAAAAGCTCAATCAAATTGCTCAAGGAGCGGAAACAACAAGCTTATCTGAGCATCGGCTTTACTCAGTGATATTTTCTTCCGCTTATGAAAAGGGCACCCTTCAGAGACTGAATGAGGAATTTAAAGTTTTCATCAGTGCACACAAGTCACGTACTCTGATGATTTATGGGCATCCCGAAAACGTAAAGAAGGCCGAAGCTGCTATTAAAGCCGACCTTGATGAAAGAAAAGAATTTATGGTTGGTGAGCTTGATTTGGGGGACTTTGATGCTTCATTGCTGATAGACAAAGGATTGCCTTTTTTACAAAGGCAGATACCTAATGTCTTTTTGAATTTAAAGGTCACAAAAGGGTCATTTTCTTTAGAATTGTTTGGGGAAGTTGAAGACGTCCAAGAGGCGTACGAGCAGATATGCATGAAGCTCGAACCGGCTACGAAGAGTGAATATTCCTGTAATCTGTGCAATACTACCCGTGCGAATGATCCCAAAATTTTGCATTGTGGGCATCTGTATTGCTTTAGATGCATCAAGCAATATATGTCAGCTCTCTGCAAGATGAAAGACGCAAAATGGCTATGCTTCAAAAAAGATTGCAAGAAGGAGATCGTCGTGAGGGATATTATTGAAATTCTCCCACTCGATGAATTGCGGAGCTTCTTATCCCACGTAATTACGAAAAAATACCTTAAAGAAAAAGATTGCCCTTACACTCAATGTACTTGCGGACAAATTATTCTGAAGAGCGCGGCTAACGGACAAGGTGTGATCTGTGAGCATTATACTTTAGAATGAGGGCATGTCATTATCGAAAACCCTTGATCTCATTGGCGGAGGAGACAAAGGTGACTAGAACCAAAAGCTTAGAAACAACTAAATTGAATAAACTAGAAGAAAATAGTATATATTTATCCCAGAAGTAAATAATTAGTTCGCAATGAATAACTTTGAGAGATCACGTAGTACTGTCCTGTTGCTTTTTGTTAAAAAAACTGCTTTTCGGAAAAACTAACATGCATCCTACAGAAAATAATAACCTCTAAAGCTTCAATATATATATAGAAATACACTGTTTTCATACGCAAAAGGCTCTATCAGAGTTTCGCACATGAATCGAGCCATGAAAGCCAACACACCTTTTGACTACTAAACTACCGATGGAAGCACTCCGCATCAAAAACACTTTCTAGTAGTTAAATTAATTTAAAAACTCGAAGAAGGAAGCGAATTAAATGATGAATAAAATAAAAATGAAAAAAGTTGAATGAGCGTAGCAGAAAACAACAACCATTTTGCCCAGAGTATGAACCAATCAATAAACGATGACAATCATCAAGAAGATCCAAATAATCATTCTAATTCCCAAAAATACGATGATATGCCTAGCGGAATTATGGATCCTGACCA
>ENA-UOTZ01001695-UOTZ01001695.1-compost-metagenome-genome-assembly--contig:-NODE-1695-length-13965-cov-6.817108_pt1 | contig 13965 bp, 8 predicted proteins | sample MGYA00238144_ERZ746983 | MGnify/ENA primary metagenome ERZ746983 (study PRJEB28759, sample SAMN06268863) | compost metagenome | isolation source: single cell | place: USA: California, Emeryville, Joint...
TAATTTTGTGGGATCTCTTGGTGTGCTCACCCTTCTTGTTTTTCTTGGAAACGCTGCGGGCCTTGCTGATGGTCTTGGAGCCCTTAGCAGGAGCCTTGGTGACTTGCTTTGGCTTGGTGGAGTCTCCTTTTCCAGTTGTCATTGATTATGTTCCTATTTCGGATAACTTATTAAAGTTTATAACCTTATTTCCCTTTAAATCCATTTATGACAATGATAAGTGGATCCAAGCTTTCCACAAGCAAATTTCAAAATTTATCTTGAAAGGAAGTGACAACCCATCCAAATTTCAGAATAATAAAGGCACTCCGCCATAGTACCACCATTTGATTTTATTAAAGCGCAGCAAATTGCCATTTATTCAATGGTTGGTCTGGAGAAAGAGAGCAAAATTTTATTGGAAAATCATTGCCTTGACTTTCTATTTGAAGATGATAGAGACATATTTATTTGAGTTGGATAGCCTCGATCATGAAAAAATTTGTAGTTGTAAAAAATAATAGACATTAAATGATTTCAAAAATGACAAGAAAAAGACTTTTTCTCTGCGGTGCTCTCGAAACCGCTAGAGAAAACTCCTTATGTGTACTATATACTCTGAATTAAAAATACATTTGATCTCTATATGTGGAATTACGCGAGACAGGTTTCGATGACGTAGCCCACCGATTTCTCCCTGAAGAATTACTTTTTGTGCTATAAAACGTCCCTGTGAAATTCGGCTGGTTTCCGGCTCCTTTAAAGGAAATATTCCCGAGACTGAGTTGCTGCTTATAATGCTTCTTAGGCAACACAAGCGGGTTTTGAGGCTCGATATACTGGGAGCCTCCTTTACCCCAGTTGCTCGCAGTCAAGATATTCATGTTGAACTCATCAACTGGCGTCTTTCGCTGCGATTCGTCAATAGTCACTCCTCTCACGCCTCTACTCCTTTCTGTCATCGGTCTGAGCTCTCTTCCCTTTGAAAAATTAACCGATTCGACTCCCGGCTGCAATAAAGTCTCCAGCAGTTTCGAAGAGTGAACCTTTACTGGCTTTTTTTCAGTTTCTTCCACAGTTTCAATATGAAAAGGTGATTGATCTCCCCTGCCATCAAGTCGCAACTTATTCATCGGTGAGCTTCCAGATCGAAATTTGCTCGCGGGTGATCGATCAAATCCTCTTGGGGTTTGTCTCAAGCTAGGAGTTCGACTACCATTCGTATCTTCTAGTTTAATCATCGATTGCCTTTGCGATAGACCAGCTTTTACTAAGCTTTCGTAGTCGCCTCTGGTTAGTTTATTCCAATTAGTCATTGTAGACCCAAGTGAAGGCAGCGATGAATCGGCTGTCAATCCAGAGAAATTAAATCCGCGTTTCGCTAGACCTCCTTTTTTCACCATGACTCCGGCTTTCGGATCCAAGTGGTCAAATATATTTGGTGCCACATATATCCCAGAAAGGCCTGCGTCGACTTCCTGCAATGGGTTCTTCTGCGGTTGAGGATGGAACACCTGCTTGAGACCCACGTTGCGACGTTTGTTCTCATGATCATTTTTTTCAACTTGATGACTGAGAAAGAGAAATGAATGCAAATTGCTTTAAAATAATGTTTTACCCAACGAGAACAGGCGCCATGGGCAATTTTTCAGGGTTCAAAGGATTGCAGGTGAGTATTTTCCCATCGAAATCGTAAGTGAATCGCTTTTTTTGAATCTCATCTTGCTTGAAGAACTTGGCTCGCAGCTCATTTAGCTGTGCTTCTTCTTTCTTCCGTTTGAGTTGCTCGTTTTGAATCTTCTGAAGTTTTAATTCTTTCTCCTGTCTCATTTTCTCTACACAATGTACACATTACTCATCCTTGCAAAAAAACCTGTATTACCCTCTTCCTTAGGGATCTCTTCCTCATAGCGGAGATTGACTGGTATCGGCAACTGGTTCGGTTGAATTTGCTTTTGATACGCGGTTAAAGCCAAAAATGCAGAAATTGCTACTTTCAAGTGCGCTTTAGCTTGTTCTTTGAATTTCGCCATAGACTTCACTTCATCGAAAAGCGGCTTTGTCGGTTCAGGGAGCGGTTTCTGCACAACTACAAACGCCGAGGCTCAATTCAAATGATTTTATGGCTATTATTACCTTCGTCGCCTCGCTTATGAGCATTCAGTTGAGATCTCCCCCAAGTATCGCCTTTGCCGAGCAACTGGGAGAGAGATTAAACACGAGAAAACCAAGGGTGAATTTACTGGTTCTTCATCAGGTGATATTGTTGAAGGGTGGTTTGCTGGCTCATTTGTTTCAACCAAGACGATCAAGTTTAAAATGTTGCCTAGAAAGTTGACCGAGACGCCAGGTAGCTTGGATTCCAAAATTATGTTTTCGATCTGTTTGTCTACATCGAAAAGCACGTGATTGAGTGCTTCAGAAGCGGCGATTGTTGAATTAGTTGTTGTTAACCCCAGAAATTTGGGATTTTTGGTGACGTATGGCGTGTGGAGTCTTATCGACTGCACATCGAAGTCGAAATCGTCGAGAATCGAGTGGCTCATTGGCAAGTTGATAATATTTGCTTTATTCAATATTATATATTCGCAAAATTTACAACTGCCTCTTCGAGAATTAAGAACTCAGTTTGTTATTCAATAACACTAAGATATTACTAGGAAAAGCAAATTTATAATGCAACTAAGCTATTAGAAGTAGGTAAGGAGTTAATAGTTCATTGAAAACGCTCTTCAGTCGCCAAATTTTTTCATGAGAGATCGAAAAAGTTGAGTGATATTCCAATCAGAAATTCAATAATGGATCAAATACATGATATTCGCATTATATGTAGCTAGGACGATTATCATATCCGGTATATTCGGTTTACATGACTTATCAGTATATATACCTATTAGTACTATTTATGCTGAGAAAATATCGCATACTCTGTTTGCATTTTCTCCAAGAGTCATACATCATGCAAGAATAGCCTCTCGGTTGGTCGTTGTGGCGAGATAAGATTTACGTTCTTAAATCTCATTCAATTGCTACCATTGAACTTGCTTCGCTCATAAATATCGTTTCTACCAAAAGAAAATGTACTGTTGATACGATGTTCATTTAAAACAATCTTTCGATGAGCAACAAGATACACTATAGAATGTTTTTCTTAAAGTTTAATACTAATCTAGATAAAGGTCTGGTCATAATTAATAATATCTCTATAACATATCAGCTGATAGTTAAGTCCTTTAGAAGCACTTTACAAAATGAGAGATTTTCGATCTCTTTCTTCATAGTCTTCCGTTTTAAACGGAATATGGTACCTACTGCAACTCACTTTTGATTGGTAATCAATCGTTGTGATACCCAGGATTTCCCAGCAATCAGGTAAACGCAGCACCCAATGATAATCGAAGCGCCAGCCAGAGTCATAAGTGAAGGTAATGTTCCAAATATAACTAGATCGAGAATCACGGAGTATATCAGCTGGGAATGCGTCACAATACCAACGGTACTTGAAGACTCTGATTCAAGTGCAGCAGCCAAGAAATATATCGTACCGAGGTTCAGCATGCCAAATACACAGACGATGAAGTATTCTCCAAAACTCAACGGATTATATTGCTCAACAAACAAGTAATAGAGCCCATAGACAATAAACATCACAAAACTGACTTGAAACGGAGCCGCAAAGAGGTCATACCTAGCTTTAATCGAGCGCAGAGAGACAACTGTCCCAGAGTTGGATAGAGTAGCGAGCAGCATAAGAAGTGCCGCGACATATCTCGGAGTTTCTGTCTCAAACGTAGTAGGGGCAGCCGGATCAGCCGTGCTGCTGTCGCCGAAAATAAATGGTGGTCGGACAATTAAAAGCACTCCTAAACAGCTTAATCCACCTAATAATTTGTCCACTAGTGTGTAAGGCTCATGCAAGAAAATAGCAGCAACGATTCCATTGGTTATGGCGCCTGTTGAGAAGATCGTCATGGCATCACTGAGAGGAAGGGAAACGATCGAAGTAAAAAAGAACGCTGCTGTCAGTGTGGAAAAACCCGCCATTTGCATCATTCGCATATTGAAGCTCCTTCGTAGCTCAGACATTTTGTTTGTTTTGAAGAGGTAGATAACTATAACGGCCATGATGAAGGGTGTTCGAGCAAAGAGCATCTGCGCTGATGGGATATGAGGAACAATTTTTCGAACTGCACCCATCCCAACTTGGCACAAACTAGCAAGAAGCTGATAGTATACCCCTCGTAGCTTCCAACGTGGTGGTGTTTCTTGGATGATTTTGCATGGCTTTTCCTGGGAGAATCTGCTCGTCGATCTTTGTCCTGGGCTGTATTCTGTGAGTTCAAATAGGCTGCTCAAGCCTGGGCTCGTTGAGGTTAACAGAGGCGATTCAATATCTTTTAGGTTTTTTTGCTCCATAATCTGACAATAAATATCTTTTTATAGTGTCTACTCATCTGGTTCTAAAACTGTTCTAAGATATTTTATTTAAACCCGTTTTTGCTATTGAATACTAACATGAAAATAATATCTGATGAGTCAAAAGTTCTCATTTTTTCGAGAGTTCATGAAACTTCCAGGGAACTAATAAAGAACTAAATCTAAAATTTGTTGCAGCCTGTTGACTCTGCTCAATCAAGATATTGTTTCTATCAATTAGCGTTTGCTTAAAATGAGTGTCAAAACATACATCCTTAGAAGAAGCTTGGAAGATTGGCTGTCCCAATTATCAACACGCCTTAATTTGATGAAAAATTAGGTTTTTATCAGTCAGTTTCTTCTGTTTTTCTCTTGCTCAACGTGCGGTTTACTCGAAATCAAACGTAAAAATGGTTCTGGGTTGAGTGTTTTGGAATTTGTCAGAATAATGAATTATTAAAGCTAATACTGCAGCATAAATACTCAGCCACCATACCTCCGAACTTTATATTCGACATGAAAATAATTCTATTCTTTCATAAATTTTTTCAGCCTTCTAAAACTTGGTTGTCGGAGTATCTGGAGAGAATATTGAAAGAAGGACTCGAAGTTTGTTTAGATTTCTCGAGAAAGAAAAGGAAAAAGAATAAGTGCGTTTTGAATCTTGTGATGATTGAGGTATCACGTATGAATTTTTACTCTTTCATAGTGCTTTGTAGTTAAAAAATTTTGATAACAGTATCATGCTGAATTTCAATTCAATAAGCCAATTTATTTGGCTATAAGTATTAGTAATGATATATTAAGCTTACTATGTGACTCTAATTAAAAGGATAGTATATTCTTAGTAACATAACATAATTTCCTTACAAAATCAATTTTTCAAAGTAATTATTAGTTTTTTTACAACTACATAATACATTCAAATTTCCATTGATCACTCACGATATACACAAAGAATATTTATTATCTTTATCAGTTAATACGTTTATTAACAAGACCCTAAAAAATTGCTTATTTTTAATCCCAATTTACCTTCAGGAATATCACCGATTGAGTGAGTAAACCTCTACCAAGTCGAGTATTTCCAGAGAAAAAAGCTAAATTTCACAGCTAAAAATTAAAAAAAACGCTATCACTCAAAAAATATTTGAGGTTTACCCTTTTAGTACAATTACAATATTTTTTTTTATTACTCAATCATTAAATCATTATAAAATTGAAACAAATAAGACATAGTTAGCGCGAATTGCAAATAAAAATTCCTCCTTTCAAGGTTTATTTTGATAGAGATCCAATTTCTTTAGTTTGTTCAAAAAAGCAAACCAATCATATAAATTTTCAAAAAAAATAGATATCTTTTAGTTGCAGTTTAATATGTTTATTTGTATCTACTCACCAATGAGGAAGAAAGCATTTCAGTACGACAGTCACGAAAATTATTGAAAAAAATATATTAAACCTTAAGACACAAAAAATAGCTTAACAATTATTTTTGGTCTGGATCTTTAGCCCTGAGTTTTAAGAATAACTTAGTATGCTATTTGCACTTCAGTCAACTTCTCCTCTCCGTAGTTGTAGTTGTTATGCGGGTATAATGTTCTTATGCAACAAAGTATTGAGGGAACTTTTTTCTAAACGCCTCTTGCTTATGTGCTGCAAGCAACTGCGGTGTATTTTCGCTGTAGAAGACTGATTGCGGTTGCGGATGTCTGGCTGTTTGCCGTTGACGTGCCGAATCAGTCGGCGGCGGTCCATTCAAAAAGCTCCTTTTAGAGTCATCTATGAGAGGGTACCCATTCATATCCTCAATGATTATTTTTGAAGAATCTAGTCTTGATGAGTCTTCATTGAAATTCACCCTCAATTCCGCTCTATTTTCCACAAGCTCCATCCCCGCCATATTCGCTTTTGCCAATAGGTGTGCATTCGCCACCACTGAAGACTGGGTTTCATCTAGAGCAAACCGTGATATTACTGGTTTCTTCTGTTTCGGCCGCATCTCCACTTTACTGTTCCGTTTCATCGGCCTTGCGGATTCGCGTGAACCTGAATCACCCATCGGCATCATTGGCGGCGAATTTTGACTGAATGAATTTGTCGAGGAGTGAGAATCTTCTAGCTGAGCAACCTTTGCCTTTCTCGCAACCATTGGGTGCCGCCTGCCCGATGCAAGGCTAGCAGCTTTCGATATTAAGTCTAAACGAGCAGTACGAGCAGTCCGAGCTGAAGTAATATCAGTTCCTGGCGGAGATTTCTGACTACCGATCAGGTAGGTGTTCCTTTGGGGTGTTCTCTTCCCCTTTTTTCGGTCTTTCCATTTCTGTATCAGCTCCTTGATCTGCCGGAAGTAGATTCTCAGTATGAAAAACATGATAAACATCGTGCAAAAGGCTGAGACGATGTAGAAAATTATCTGAGTCGCGAGCTCCATCGAAGGATTCTCTAGCAGCAGCATCGCGAAAACGACTCCAGCCATGTAGCACGCTATCCCGACCCATTCACACTTTTTCAAGCTGTCCTCGTAATAAGGATTCTTACGAATGAAGATAATCGCATAGCCGAGTATCGATACAAGCAGCAGCACTGATTTGGTCCCCGTAGTAAATTCCGTCAGCTGGGCGATAACAACTAGTATCACCTTGAAGAGAACTAGCACGAGGCACCAGTAAAAGGTCTCGCCCTTAAAATCATTATAGATTGCACCAAGTGCCATTCGGTATTTTTCTTCATTCAGATACTTGTGTTTAACGATTAATATCGCCAAGAGTACAATCGGCAAAACTGCATTGATAACCACGATTAAAGGGACAAGAAATTTCATTTTGAACGAAGCATAGCTCTCCGTGTCACAGCGAACGTTCAGATAAGTCGAAACGTAGGTCGGGTCGTCGTTTGGATCCAATTTAATGCAGTTCATGTAGCTTGAGAGACCGTCCATGATGGGAGGTTGGTTATTGAGATAAATCGCAAGTGAAGCAGAATAAATCGCATTCTTCAAGGCAAACTTCTTTTTTATGAGTTTTATGACGACTAAACCCGCGATTGTCATGACGAACTGAGCTCCAACGGACCCGACGAGGAAAAACAGTCTCATTTTCATGATATCCTCGGCCGTCCATCCTCCGTCTAAGTAGACGCAATCGAAATAAAAACTCAACGAGCCCACGGGATTCGAAATCGTTTGCATGAATTCCATGCCGTTGAACATTTTTGGAGAAAGCGTACTAAGAATGGTCATAATCTGGAAATACGTCGTTAGTTGCCTCATGTAGCTTCCGATGTCCTCATCCATCTCTCCTTTGGTCACGATGGTCCGATATACTTTATGGTTGTTGTCCCATGTGGCATACACGATGAAAATCTGAACCACGAAGTTTCCTAGTATAGAGAGCACTGAGACTGCCATTGAGGTCGCGAAACTGCCGCATTTTCTGCATTCACCATCATCAAGCCCATTATAACCGAGATCAAGTCTACAGAGCTGGCATAACGGTCCGTAATACCCTTCAGCGCATTCGTTATCATCACCGCCCTTGCATCTCTCATCTTCCGTCCAGCACGGCAGAATGCTATCTCTCACGATCAAACTCTGGTAATAGTTTACCAATGGCGTAATATTCCGCCCTCCACTGCAATACGCACCTTCAGGACAGTTCTTGCAGTAGGGATCGCTAAGATTCAACGAGTATTTCCCCACAGGACAGATCAAACAAGTCTTTGTATCATGGTTAACAATCTCTCCAATGACGCAATCACGCAATTGGACTACGAATCTGTTTTGAAGGGACCCAGTCGTTGAGACGTAATCAACGTAGGTTAGAAGTCTCGTGAGCGGATCTCCGTTGAAAAGAATGGTATTTGATGTGACATAGCAGCCTCCCGCTGAGCAATTATAGCTGTTGACGGTTTTATTCTCAGTCCCCGAGTACTCCGTCGTGAACTTTAACTCCGTGTCCTGACTGACGTCGTAGTAGGGCTGATCTAAGTAGTCAAAGGTCGTGATTGTCATCGTGACGTTTTGGAGACTCCATGACGAGACATTTGTTAATAATGCGGTGCCGTTGTCTAATTTTGACTCGGTGATGACAAGAAGCTGCAGGTCGATAGGATGGAATTGAATCGTGAAGTATTTCGCTTGGGTAGATATATCAGGGTTCATACTGAGAGACACCGAGTTATTTGCAAATACATTACTCGTATTATTCAAATTTCCCTTTTCTTTATCAAGTACATTAACGAAAAACACTGCACCGCTGATGTATGCGTCGTTATCGACAAATATACAGTCTGTCGCAACTGTATAATCTATAGGCGCCATCAGCACAGCGGCGCGGTAGATGGCTGTGTTATTTGTAAAATTAGATGAGTTAATATAGATGCTCGAGTCTGGATTCGTTGAATTAGAGTACACGAGGCCTCCGAACTGTGCGCTATTATTCGAAAAGTTTGAATTGAGGATATTCAGTTGAAAGAGGGAACCATTGCGGATATTGACAAGCGACCCGTTGCCTCCTTCGTTAGCAAGGCCGGTAAAGACGCTGCCGTTGATACTGACGTTCTTCAGACAGGTATTGCTGCCTCTCACAGTGATTAAACTAGCGGTTGCGTTAACCAGTTGCACATCAGAGGATTCAGAGCCATTGATGAAAAGGCTCAGATCATACGCTCCATAGCAATCGACTTGCAGGAGACTGGGACCTGTGACGTTGATATCATTGAAATTTTGAGTGAGGTTGATGCTGCCGCTGTATTGAACGAGGAAAGAGGACTGCGTAACCAGAGGAGGGTCCGTCGTAACCGAGTTTTTTATGGAGTTGCTTGTTAAGTTGACTCCAGAGCTGTTGGTAATGAGGAAGAATATCGAGCTTGAAGTGCTGGTCTCGTAAAGAGTGTTATCAACGATCATGATTTGCCCATCCGTAGCAGCATCAGCGTTTGTCGCTTGAACGATCGCTTGATATAAATCCTGAGTGTTGTAAAACGTGACTTGCGTCATAAGCAAATTGCCAAAAACGCTATTGTAAAGATAAATGAAAGGCCCCCCAACAGCTTGAATGCTTTGGAAAGTCAGCCCTGAAAGCGTCGCATTGAATAGTCCTGATTGGATGGAAATTACCCCCGCACTCCCACTAGTAATCGTATTGAAATTGCAGTTTGTAATCGAAGCTTGTATTAATCCCGAAGAACCAGCAAAACCTTTAATCATAATAATAGATCCATCCGTCACCCCATTGACGATTATATCATTGAAATTCGATGAGGAAAGCGCGAAGCCTTGGCAATTAACCGAAAGCATTCCAAAATTCATGTGCATTTCGCTCGTCGTAATCGTAAGGCCCGTGACCGTTGCGTTTGTACCTGAAATATCAAAGAACCGAAGCCATTGTCCAACCTTGACGTTGTTTATGGTGTTTCCAGATACAGTGAGATTAGTATCAAGGACTGCGAGCTTGATAAACGAGCTGAGGAAGATGCTGCGGTCGGCTGTTGCTATTTGGATGTCTCCAATCTCGAAAAGGTTATTCGTGACCTCGACCAAACTGGTTTCAAGATTGTTAGTAAAGACTTCAACATCGAAGAAATAGTAATTTAGATAGGTGCTTGCAGGGTAAAGCATGTTGAAATTATCGAATCGATTCTCATGGAGGGTAATCGTGCCGGTGAGGTTCCCAACTTGTATCACGAGTGTTGACTCAATGCTGTCTATATCAGTAAACTTATTACTGGACACGACGAAGTTTGACATATACGAGGTAACAATAGACACAAACCCAAGATTTTGACTTGTTTCTAACGTAGTGCTCTTAATCTCAGAGTCCGAGGTCCCGATCAGCATCTCGGTGATACTGAAGGCAAAAATCGGCGCGATTACGTTTTTGAAATTGTTTTGGTATGCAACAAACCGGTTTATGTTTGTAAAGGAAACTAGTCCTTTAGGAATTGGTCCGTCCGTCGCTGCGGTATAAGTCAAACCATCTACGTTGTTGGAGAGAAACTCGAAGGCTAGGAGCACCTTGTCGGCATGGATGAAGCTCATGGAGCCTGCTAAATTAGTGCCAAAAGTATTTTCGTAGGCTCTTCCGTAGTACACATTCGATAAAGAGATTAGCTTATTAGAGGATTCAGAGCCAAGCACTTGAGCATAAAGGTCTGTAAATGAAGCACCTCTAATGTAGATCATGCTATTGGTTGTATTATAGTCGCTGATACTGATAATACTCGACGATTGCATAAAGTCAGACACGCTGAAAGTGACAGTTTCGACCTGGACTATCATTCGTGGAGTTGAAACGAGTGTAAGATTGTATGGCAGTTGATAAAGTGTCGACATAATTCCAGGCAGTATATTTACATTTGCTGTCGATAGCAAGCTCTCCACTACCGTATCGACCGTGAAGGTGACCGAAACTAATTCTGAAGGCAGCAGGGGCACATAGTTGCCTCCTGAGAACAGAACCGATTGCTTTAGGCTCTTTTCTTTGAAAGTGCAATTCCTTACGTAAACACGTGGAGTTGCCGATTGGAAAAGCGTGGAACCGTCAAGGACATTCTCTTCAGAATCGATATTATTCAGCAAGAAAGTCCTCACTGAAGTCAGCATCCCACTGAGAGTGAAGATGTCCGGATGATATTGCATCGCCGACAGGAATTGAGGAGCCTGGTAAAGCAGACTCATGCTCGTAAATATGTTGTTAGTTATGGTAGCGTTCGTAAGGAACAAGTGGTCGGCGAGTTGCATGGCCCCTATCAATGTAACTGAAGTGAAATTACAATCGCTGATGGTAAAATTGCTGGCCTGAACCCAAGCAAAGCTAGGAACTTTAATTAAAACCAGCTGTCCGATAGTACCTGAGACTGCATTATTGGTGATGTTCGAATTTGCGAAAATATAACTCGAAAATTTCAACCAGGTTCTTGCTGAAGATTCTATCGAGTAATCTGTGATAATAGCTCCTGGAATTGTCCAAGATGTGAGGATCATGTTTGCTATGCGGGTATTTATGAGCGAGCTATCAATGAGCGAAAAAGAGTTGAGAGTGCATGTACTTGATGCGAAAGCGCGGTTGTTCGTACCATCTCTGTAGTCGATTAGCTCAATTTCATAGAGCGAATATGCGTTAGAAACAGACGAATTAAGGACAGTGAAAGCGGAGAAAGTGTATGTATTTAATTTCTTTACTGTATTTAGGTCCGTATACGCTGCTGGCAAATTTTGAGTATTCGTGACTGAGATGGCTCTAAAGTACTGCCCAGTGATTTGCGACGAATTAATCATTAGTTCCGGAATCGTAAAGGTAAAGGTGGTAACGTCATGCAACTGTCCTCTGATTATTTTTATCAAAAAGCTTGGGAAATTCCCATTATCAGTCCAAATTGAGTTATCGAACTGCACGCTTCCAGAAGTGGTGAGTTTGCCTGCATTAGTGATGCGAAGCAAGGCCCAGCCTAGGTTTCGGGTGTCAGCTGACGTCCAAGAAGTGCCGCTTATTAGCCAGTTAGTGATATCTACATTGGCACAGTTATCCACAATGAAGGCTCCATTACGAAGCATGCTACCACAAGTGCGGCCACTTGGATTGAACGGCGTTAGCGACGAAGTTTGAGTAAAAGACATTGCTATGTTTAAGATGGAAACTTTTTTGAGAGTGACAGTCTGAAATTGCTTTACTACAAGAATTGGAGGAATATAGGTACTACCAGATCCGCTAACAACTTCAAAGCCATCAATGTCTGCTGTCGTTGCTCCAACTCCTGCGCTTATGATACATTGAGTGCTAGTAATGGATGACGATGCTCCATACAATGATATCATGGGCTGTGTGTCGCTTGGTAGGTTATTCGTAATAGAGATTTTAGAATTCATCCATTTGAAGGAAGCATCGTTTAAGACGAAGACGGATGTTAGTTTGGTCTTCTTTACAACGATGCTGTTAGTAAACTCGAGTTGGACTGTTGAAGCAGCGGATGCGCCGGCTCCGCTAAAGAAAGGGCCATTCGCGGTTGCCGTGTCGTCTTCAACAATGCAACTGCTACTAAATATATATTTTTGGTTCCCACTAGTAGGAGAAATTCTTGTGTACCCGTCTGCTGTGATCGTAACACCCACAAAGCTTGTCGTGCCAACCCCAGGGAAATAGAAAAAATTTCCTGAGCCGCTAAATTTAATTGTTGGTAGGACACTACAATCTGTCGGCTGCCCGGAAGGAGGAGAAGCAGCTTGCAACTTTACTGAGGTCAAGTATTTCGTATATGGAGAGGCGCTGACTGTGTAGGTTCCAACAGCAAGCACAAAAATCAAATCACTATCACTAAAGGTGTTGTAAGCCCACTCAATCGTCCCCACTAAGTTGCTTGGAGAAACACTAATCGTCTGAAGGCTCCTGCCGATGTAATTTAGAGCGCAAACTGAAAGAAACGTAAAGATAAAGCGCATAGTCTATCTTTTATGAGAATTAAATCTATTTTCCAAGCTCGAATCAATCTTGAGCTTTTATTAATGATGAATCGTCTGGCTCTCGCAATTATTTTAATTTATTTGTTTAATCAGCAGAGAATTTGAGCTAAATGAATTAAATTTTTGGTTGTTAGATTCAGCGCTAGTGCTAGATGATAATTTTTGTTGAAACTCAGTCAAGATCGACAGAAGGCCTCAAAGTGGTTAAGTTTCCATACGAGCTTCAATACAAGCAATTCTTAAATTTTCCATTTATAAAACAAGAAATCAAACAAAATGTGCCCACTCGACATAAAAGCTTCAAATTCTTTTATTTTCTCACTAAATATAGGATATCTATTCTGAACCGGGATGAACTAACACTACTCTCGAATTAATAATGACTCGGCAAATCAAAGGAGAGATTTTTAACTAAAATATGGCCTACATCTAAGCTCTTGCGCTCAAATGTTAGTTTTTCATCGGCCAACAATCTGCAAATCAGAGACTTGCAATATCCGATGCAAAATTGGTTTTGGAGAATCATTTTGGGAGAGTCTATCCACTCGTTCCGAATTTTCCCATTCCAGCTTTTAATAAAATAACTTTTGCATAAAATTTTAATTAGATTGAATAATCCTTTGCTGGTTCTGTCTAAATTTCCCGTCTCTCAGAACCTTGCGAATTTCGATATTGCTTTGGAGTCGCTCTCCTTTACGAGTAGAAAACCTTCGTCAAATTTATTTCTAACAATCCATTGCCATATTCGAATATACTCTGAGTTTACTTGCCAGTTATCCTAAAGTTGGCTGACTTTGGTAGCTATGGGCTTGGAACGACTTTTATTGGTCATTGTTTGAGAGAGTTTCTGTAGATGACAATTTTTTTTTTCACAACGAAGAAGAATTGTAAAATCAAATCTCGAACCAAAGCAGGCACGGCGGTGTTTAAAATCTTTAATCAACATATCCAAATGAATCGGAAAGATTTCGCTATTAATAACTCTCTTAGGAAGTCGTAGTATGCAAAGAAATCAAATTGACCTGAGATCAACTTCTGAGGAGAAGAAATAGACATTCTATACTCTTGTATTTGAGAAAGAAGCAGCAGCCATCATGCGGAGTGTCGTTGCA
>ENA-UOTZ01001697-UOTZ01001697.1-compost-metagenome-genome-assembly--contig:-NODE-1697-length-13961-cov-21.365241_pt1 | contig 13961 bp, 13 predicted proteins | sample MGYA00238144_ERZ746983 | MGnify/ENA primary metagenome ERZ746983 (study PRJEB28759, sample SAMN06268863) | compost metagenome | isolation source: single cell | place: USA: California, Emeryville, Joint...
GAGGAGTCAGAACCTCTCAGTTCCAATGGTTTTATTAAGCAAACGATTCAGAAGAAAAAGTCCTTGTTGAAAGAGCTTAAGAGGGTATTGTTACTTTCTTTCGACTTAAGTTGACTTATTTTTTTGTCCCAATTATTGCCATTAGAAGAAGGTTCTGAAAATCAGAATTAGCATATTCTTCTATTGGTTCTCAAAGAATTGCCGATGAAGTCAATATTCAGATAAAATTTTCTCGTAATTTGCTATCGAGCTAACAATTGTAGCCGACCTCTATTTCGAAGGGCGAGGAGTTATTTATAGCTCTATGACTAAATTTCTCAAGTTAATTTGCTCGAAATTATTCCTGGAAAGTGGGCATCACACACTTGATTTCCTGAATTCTAAAATTTCTCAGTGGAAATAACACTAATCTGTCCTCAATTATTAAAATTTAATCGAACTTCAAGTGTATCAATTTTCAAATTTCTCTCAGCAAATCCTTCCGGAACAATTTCCTAAATTTTTTTGTTATTGACTCTTGTTACACAATTCCAAAATAAATTGTCAATTTTAAAATGTTCTCAAATTCGATTTAGTCAAAAGTTCAATTGATCCGAAATGATTACGACAATTTATAAACAAGCCATACGATTTTACTATTGCTATTGAATAGGTCACTGAAATATTTCCTCTACTAATAATACTGATGCAGCTTGACCTTTATCTTTACAATATCAATCCGATTCCATTCTTCATAGTTAAAGACCACACTTAAAAAATATGTAAACCGCCCTCAGCTCAACTTGGGAACCTTATAATCTCAGAAATTGAAGACGAGAAAACCCTTGCAAATCATAAAGGAATCAATTATTCTCAGTTTGACCCGCTCTACTGACAGATTTATCATCGAATGCGTTTATTAGCCATGTGACAGAGAAATGTTCCGATAAAAATTAGTTCCTCAATACTTTGGATGCGCAGGGTTTTTTAAGCTGGTTTTAACTTAATTTAAAGCGACAATATTAAAGATAGAAGTACTGACGATTTTAATTTTTTTGGGTTTCTAAATTTATTCCACTAATTGTTCATGAGCGCTTTTATATCTACCTTCACGGTGAGAATCTATAAAATTTAATTTGGACAGTCCAATTAGAAGTACTTCTCAAACAACAAATGCAAATAAGCTCAGAGAACACAGAGGCTAGAGTTTCTCGAGGAGGAAGAGTCTTTTCTAAAAGAATCGCTTTTTCGCCGAGTGCTCTTAAAATCGTGAAACCCACTGCTCCGCAAGTAGAAGAAGCATCGCCACTCTTCTTAAGTCCACTCAAAAACACCGGATTAGTGCGCAGGAGAAAAAATTCATTAGGACAAAGTGGTCTTTCTGGGTTATCATCTGATACAAGCACTCCAGACAAGAGTCCAGTGTTGAAGCGAATCCCAAGAGTTCACTCAGTGGGAGATGAAGAGAAGATCAGAGAAAGGTTGAAATCGATTGATAGTGCGAAGCCAGTGCCCGTCGATGAGTCAGCAAGAAGAAGAAGCAGTTTCTCTATAAGTACAAAGTCACAAAATTTGCAAGCGTCCTTGAAACTGAATTCGACCATTGAGTCGTTCGCAGCACATATCTCAAACCTCTCTCAATGGACAGAATCTGTTGAAAACGGAAATTCAAATTTTTTCAAACTCCCTATCCCACATATCGAGAAACTAGACCAAGTGCATTGGATCGCTAATGATTCCGAACAAAACGAGCTGGAAAGGCCCCTTGCATCAGTGGATTCAACTTTCACAGCGTGTGGACATAAAGTGTACCTCTATGCCGGAGCTACACAAAACGGGCTATCGAATGAGTTATGGTCATACCATCCTTTCAAAGGACAATGGAAGAAGCGTGATTCTGGAAAGCTACCTAGAAGAAAAGGCCATTCTTCAGTAATGGTAAGAAATAGTATGTATGTCTTCGGCGGGGAGGTTTCTGGCGCAATTAGCTCAGCAAGCATTACTCAACTCTCAAACGATGTCTTGTGCTATACCCCGACTCTGAACCAATGGAACATTGTCAATTCGGCGACTCCTGCGAAAGACAGCATAACTCCTCGTAAACATCATGCCATGTGCAGATACAAAAACTTTCTGTTTGTTTATGGTGGAATCGTTGCTAATGGCATGTTCGAACGTGACTTATGGATTTTTGATGTTGGTAATTCATTTCCTGAGAGATTTTTTCTAATTGACGCCCATTAGATCAAAGAATTTGGAAGAAATTGAACGTTAAACGCGGGGAATTAGACTCCAAAGGCATCGCTTACCATAGTATGGTGAGCGTCTTCGATGAGAATGTAGAGAACTCGGTAAATTGACTATTCTTGTACTCAGTGACTCAAGATTTAATAGAACAAAACTGAAGGATTTTACGTTTTTGGAGGAAGAAACGAAAAAGGAGAGGCGATTAACGTTCTCAAAAAGCTGTCTTATGAAAACGGCTCTTATGAGTTACGATGGTCTTATCCTACCACGAAAGGAAAAGGCCCAAACTCCCGCTTTCAGCATACGATGGTGTATTTCGCTCCAGGCAGATGCCTCTTAGTTTACGGAGGCAAGTATGAGATGATGAGCAACAACCACTGCCACGATGATATCAAGGTTCTCTCCCTTGATGATTTGACCTGGATGTCTCCAAAGGTCTCTGGACAACATCTCACTAAGGATCTATTTGGACATTCTGCTTGCGAGCTGAATGGACAAATGATTGTGTTTGGAGGAATGACTAAAGGACAATTCACTCAGAATAAAGCCGAAGTTTTGGAACTAAGTAGACAAACTCACATGATTATTTATTTAAATTGCTTATTAGGACAAAACGAAGTTAAAAGGCTGGTACAGAAAAACATGATAGAGGAAGTACAAGCTAAGTATCAGGAATCACAGAAACTCAAGGAGAAGGTTATATTAGAGAATATTATCAAGGAGAGCGAGAATATGCAGAAAACCAAGCTGACGGATTTCAGTGATTACAAGCAAGGTATAATTCCTAGATCTCTGACATTGAATTAACCTGTTGCCTAAGATCCCCCCGAAGAGTCTACACCGCAGCATTTGCGAAAAAACCAAGTCTCTCGGTTTTTAACGAGAAATAACAACGCTTTCGTCAAAAGAAAATCTGACAGAAACAACTCATATCCATTCTGCCACGTCAGCAGTAACAGATGCCTTTGCTTATCTGATTTTGACCAAAATTGCAATATTAGGTGACACACTCGAGAATGCTGAGAATACTAACAACTCTCTTCTTACATCGGTTGAGCTGCCCAAGATACACGTGCTTAACAATACCGGCAAGCTCACTGAAAGTCACACTCTAAGCAAACTCAGCTTAAATTCAACTTCAGCGGGAAAAACCAACTCCAGTACCTTTTTCCCGAGTATAAAAGAAAGCCAAAACAATAGCTTGGTTTTTCAAACAGGTAAATTTATTCAAATCTCTACAGCTAAACAATTTTAATAGAAAGTAAAGATGATATAACTACCGGCAGCACAAATAATTCGGAAGAACCGCAGCTAGTGTTCCGTACCTTAAGTACAGGAAGCCAGATCCTATTGAACCGAGGCGCAGCATCACCGATGGCAGAAATGCGAAAATACAAGCCGGCTAATCAAAGATTCGATAGCTTCAAAAGTGCTTTGAAATGCTAAGATATCTTGAATTTCTGAGTTATTTACGCCTTCTTTTCTGCTAAGGAAAATCTTTTCTTATTAATACTTTTCAAGTAGCCATTATTTTTTATGCATTTTGTACATTCATCTTTCAATTTTTAATTGAATTCGTGATTATATAATAACAAGATCTGCAAAGATCTCTTTGTATACCCGTCTATACATCTATGTCTGAAAATATGAAATGAATCGTATGTAGCCCATACAATACAATACAAATGTCAATGTCGCCCTTTATGGCCAATGTAAGAATTATGTCCTATGTAAGATGAAGTTAACAAGCTCATTGTGTTAAGACTAGTCACATATTCTCCAACATAAAATGGAATGATTAAATAGTCACTTTCTTGACATATATTATATGCCCTAAAGTACATTGTAACGTGATATGAATGACGTCTTGCATCTAGTAGAACTTAGAGCGCAGCTGTATGAAATTTTCCTTATGGCAACTTCTTATATTGAATACCTAGGCTACAATCGTTCGCAGATTGATATCTCATTTGCCGTAGCAACCTTCGATTCACCCACAATTCCTTTGGATCCACGAATATTCTCTTCTGATGCTCTTTCTCAGCTATTTGCTGCTCCAATTCAACACGGAGCATTTCTTTGTCGTCTTTTTGCTTATTTTTCTTCATAGCTTGCTCCTCCTCGTATTTCTCCCTCTAAATAATTGAGCCATGCTCAAAACGCACTTTGCTATCAAATAAATTACCTCTTTTTTCCACAACTCAGCTTGCTCTTTTTGCATATTTTCATATTCTTTTTCCCTTTCAGCTTTCTCCTTCATCTGCATTGTATAGACCTTCGATAAGAGCACCTGCTTCTGCTGTTTTTCATTCAATCTATCTGTTTTTGGAAATAAATTCATTAAAATTCCCGACTCATTTGAAGTCTCCTTTTCAATCGATCCATATCGTCTTAGATTATCAAACCCATCCTTCTAAACAAATTATTTTCAATGAAATTTCATTACAAATCTATTCATTTTTACCCGAAAACTTGGATTCGGCTGCTTCAGTACTCGAAGCCGGATGTTATCATAAAATTTGTTTACTTCATCATCGAGTTTATCTCTGTTTTCCATCTGATAGTCAATCATCTTTCTATTCATCTCAGACACCTTCTTTCTACACACAACGCAGTCAAATCAGACTCAAGGAGAGAAAAGTGGGTCCACTGACCTTTCTTCGAGCATCTCGTGAGTCTTCATGTTTTGAAGCTTGAGATTAGTGAGGTAAATTTGCTCTTGCTGCTTCCTCCTCCTCTCTTTTTCCTCTTGGACCTCTATGCGGGTCTTTTGAATAAATTCATCCATTTCTTCTGCGTCTTTCTTTCTTCTTGCTCGTTTAAGCTCCTGAACTTTTTTCTTCTCTTCCAGTGCTAAGTTAAGCGCCTCTTTATTTTTCCTTAGCTTTTGCAACAGCTGCTCACGCCTTTTGTCTTGCAGTTCTTGTGATAACTTTAGATCATCTTCGATTTGAGCCTAATCAGTCAATGTTACATCGAGAAACATCATCATGGTTACTATTTCTGTGGTTTTCTTGACTTCTTTTTCATCCTTCTCTTTAGTCTTCGAAGCAGCTATTTGTATTTGGAGGTCATTGACCCAATCATTCTTCTGCTTTGTTTTCTCTTCACGTTTTTGTTGCTCTTTCTAGCTAGGCATTGAAAAGAGTGGCTTAATCCAGATTCCATACCTTTTGCTCTTGCTGTAGCTGGTACTCGACGATTTTACCCCAAATCTCTTCTTTCCGGGCAAGATTCTACGTTTTTCTGTTAGATATACAATAAGTATTATATTTATTACGTATTGCTCAGTTTTCTCGAAGTTGACTCCAAATCCGCTAAGATCTGTCAGCATATTTGCGGTTGGAGTCGAAAAAGCTAAAGGTGATTTGGAACTTCGCAATTTGTTCAAAGCAAATGGGCTTGATGTATACTTTATCGACGGGGATAGGCCGTTCACGTCAGATAGCTCGAGAATCGAGTTGTCATAGCCCCTGTCAGTGTTATATCGATTGCTAACTATTTTTCTCTGATTGGGAGATCGAATATCAAGCGTTGGTAAGCGAATAGAGTTCAAGTTAGGTTCAACTCCTCCTTTTAACGATTGTAGGGGTTGGAGGTTAGAAGCAGATGAGCTTTTTGAGAGAACGACCTTCGAGGTGTTCGAGATGGTGGTTTCAATATCAGTGAGGTCTTTAATTGTGAGTTTCGACTTCGCTTTGAGCGTTTCTAACTGCTCATTTATGGTGTTTTGAATCTCAGGTTCGGTTCCGTACTTCGAGATATATTTATCTCGCAGCTCAGATAGCAGATCTGCCTTGGACGATGAGGTTTTCATGTATAAGCGAATGCAAGTGCTGAAAAATAATTAAGAATTAAAAGTAGTGACTCATTTTTAATCCCTTAAAAGCCTTTTAATCTATCAATTTTTTTCGAGAGGAAAAAGGCAAGCGCTCAGTTAGGTTAAGCATAAGAGAGAATGGTCACAGGACTTTTTGGGAATCGCATTTCTGGCTGTAAGAATAAGAGGTTAAACTCGAGCTGTTAGCCGTAAGTGCGTTGAGCAATTATAAATTTTTTGGGAGTTTTACAGTGACTCATATGAAAACTCTTAATGGAGGCTTATGTGAGAGAGATCTGTAGTGATGAGTTCAAATTTCTAATTTCCTGGAGGACGCATTGAGTGATTGAGAAATTTAACAAGAAAAAATTCATAGTCAGTACTAAAAATAAATACCAAAAAACCCCTGATAAACTCTCTTTAAAAATAGATCTTGGAATTATGATAAAACAATTTAGAACTAAACACCAGATGGAATTAGCAACTTCAGGAGAGATTTTTCGAGGAATTACTTAACAAATATCTCTTTTATCGTTTATCTTTGTGGAGAGCCTCCTGTCTCTTTTGTTTTTCCTCATAGAAAAAAGAACTCCAGAGAGTTTCGATTATGACCCGAGTTCCACTGAAGAAGAACAAATATCGAAAACTGTTAATGGAAAATACGCCATTCATAACAAAGATGCTTATGTATTTAATAACCAGAGATCTTTTATTTAATATATTAGTCAGAGAATTCATGTAAAGTGTGTAAAATAAAGGAGAGTTGTAATAGAATCATGAAGAGAGTACAAGTCTTTGCTTAGGAATGCATTGAGCAAATCTCCGGTAGGTAATTTATTATAAAATAGCTGCACTATCATTTGGTTGTGGTTTAAATAAAAATTCATTGAGGTGTACCCGAACAAAGCAGATACATACATCTCAATATAGGTTGTATGCGTTGAAAATTGGAAAGCTTCATGCTTTTTGAGTTTGAAAATTGTTGTTTAGAAAAACTTCTCATTAACGAAATACTGAAAGATTGCTTTAACCCTTATTAGCAATAGTAAATCGAACGCAAATATTAGAAAGCACCACGAAACACTTTCTCTTATAATTACAATCTTTCTTATGAAAACTTTAGGAAAACAACATGCTGACTCAGGTAGAAAGTTTTAGGAGATTAGTTTCTATGAAGTCAATGTGAAATTGCTTGGAAATTCATTTTTCTCTTATCTAAGCTGATATGAGCTTGAGGAATCTTCCTCGGTTTCATGGCCTCTGATCTCAGGTTAGCGGAAGAGGCTAACTAAGCGTTTTTTTGGCTTTTCTGCTGATTGAGCAAGTCCAAAATTCTCTCATAACGGTTCATTTCCAGTAAATAAATTAATCAGTACAGAAAAATCACAAGGAATCCGCAAATTCTAATAAATTGGAATTTAACTTTCAAACACAATATTTTCAAACTTCTAATCAACAATGGGAGGTTCCTGCGTGAGTAGATCAAAAGAATATCAACACCTTGTCAGACCATTCGGAGAGATAAAGTTTCTCGGCCTTTTCGCCACGGATCTCGACAGCACTTTTGAAAAAATTGCAGAAATATTCCTTGCTTTGGAAAAACTACGTCAAACACTCGTCGACGTTCCTTTAAACCTGATCACTGAATCAGGAGTCAAGATCTTAAGCCAGCCACGGTTTTATGAAGTTCTTCGTGTCTTTATTTGGTCGGTGAGCGCTTGCAATGGCGGTGATGTGAAAAAATCAGGTTTACGTTTCTCAGAGAAGGCACCCTATTTAGTGGTCAACACGGCTAACTTTTCTGAACCCTTACTTTCAATGGAGAAATCCATCAGAGAATACTTCGAAGCTCTCGATAAGGCTCCTGAGAGGATTCTAAGTCTGGAGGCTGAACTTGAAAATCTCGTTCGCAAAGCCCGAAACCAATATAATGCTGTGAAGAACGGGACTTCTGACCCAACAGCAACTCCGAACAACAAGCAGCAATATTATTTGAATTATGACTTCAATATGAGAACCATTGAGAAGGAAAAACAATATTTGGACGGATTCTTGGATCAAGCGAGGGAAGACCAAGAGAATCATATCACCAACGTTTTGCCTAGAATTTCTATGGAGGTTTTGGTAGCAAATGCTTATGGAGCGCAGGCTTATCGGGAGAATCTAAAAACGCCTCGAGAAATTCTCCATAGATTCCACCCCACGCTTCAAAGGAATATCAACGTCGTGACTACAAAATATACTGAGTCTCCGGTGATAACCACCTTGAGAGCGCTTTATAGCAGTCCAGGGATGAAGTATAGTAGTCCTGGAATGAAATATTACAGCCCAGGAATGAAGAATAGCCCAGGAGTGAAGTATAGCCCAGGAATGAAGCAGAGCCCAGTCGTGAAGTATAGCAGTCCAGGCATAAAATCTAGCCCAGGAATAAAGCAATGAAAATGTTGAGTGAAATAGAAACTCTCTCCCACACTATGTATATAAATGGAACAATTTATTAAAATTCACGTGAAGCAAATTTGTACTACCTTACTATTATATAATTAGCGCGGTATTGTACTCGAGCGATTGCACGACCATCTATTCAATTCAAGATACTTAATTTCATCAATGACAAAGAATCAGCTTCATCTTAAACCTAAGTCTCTATTGATTGATATGGTTAATTCAGTTTTATATTCGGAATTAGCGCCTGAATGTATATGTGCTTATATGTTTGAATATAAGCTATAAAAATGTATGTATGAGATTAGTATAAATAGTTAATCAGTTGAAAGGAGATGAAAAAAAAAAATTATAAATAGATATTTCTTCGGCCAACGCAAGTTTATTTAAACTTTTGCATTGACTCCACCACAAAGTGACTGCAAAAGTACAGCAGCGATTGATAGAACGCGAGGACTCCGCTGGCAATTGCAAAAGTAAATTGGTTACCATAGAACCGGGAAATCTGATCAAATATTTGCGGCACTGATGAGGTGTCTTTGAAGCAGTTGATCGAGAACGTATTGAAGAAATTTGACTGGAATTCGGAGAGAGCGAGCTTCCCCTTGAATAGAAGCACAAGCGCTACGGTTTCTAAAACTAACGGTATCAAAGGGAATCCACAGAGCCATTTGCTTATGTATCTGCCTTTCAAATTTTCCAAAGAGACTCTCAGCCCGTAATTCACAATGGTCATAAAGAGTGCTATTATCGAAAGCGTTGGGATCGCAGGGCCTTTAATGTAGGTGAAGTCATTTAGGAACTGAGATGGATCGGCGGCTGCGCATTCGGCGCTGCTAACCAAATGGAAGTCATAAATTTCGGCTTTTGAAAGCTGGATTTTAGAAATTATAGCCGCCACGCTGAAAAGTACCAAGGTGGGTATGATACTTATCGATGAGAAATGAATCATGCATTTGATCATGCGAGAAATATTTTCCTGAACTCTTTCTATGAATGAGGCTTTAATTACGGTATTCCTGGTCTGCATGTGCGGACTGGTCCTTTTTTTTGAAATCATCAAGCTCTCTCCAGGACTGCTTTTTTTTGTCGGGCTCTCCAAGGTTTTTGGCTTTTCGTCCTCAACGATTAATGCTCGATGACTGAGGATTTCGGATGATGCAATTGACTGTCTCGGCGTTAGCTTTAACTCGGATAGAGATGCTATCATTTTGGCTTCTAATCAGTAAAGAGCAGATTGAGATGTCGGAATGTAATTGAATAGATACCTTCAGCTTTTAGAGCGAAATCAGAAAGAGTTGTAGGAGATCGTTTATGCGACTTTCGTTTTTCGAATGAAGTATCCTCCTCTTCTTCAAGTTGGTGAAAGTTCGCCGGACTATCATTTCCGCTTCCGCTACCAGTAGAAAAGGCCTTGATTTTCTTAGATTTGTTGGGCTGCTGCTCTAGGAGAGACTGAATGACGGTCTTTGATTTCGATACAAGTTCGTCGAGCTCTAATGTCATGATTTACAATGAGACCAATAATAAAGATCATACGAGCGCTTTTTTCGAAAAGTTCTTGCTCAAGGTGTTGTATTTTGAGATTATAATGCTCTATTTGAGAGCTTGATTGCCCTTCCATTAGCCCTAATTTCTTTATTGATGTGGGACTGCTCTCATTGTAAGCCGCGAATAGAATGTCAACAGCATTTTCACAATGATCTCCAAATTTCAACACACAAGTCGAATTTTCGCTCATTGTCAATTGCACCCCTTCAGTAAGTTCGATAGACTGATGCACTATGCACAGAAATTCGAGCCACTTCTCAAAAGTACGATGGTCTTTGAGTTGGGAAAACGATTGGACAAAACAATCGTTGAGCTTTTTCATGGCTTGAGAGCTGTCAAAAGCATGCTCTTGCTTCAGGTGAAGAAGGGCGGCTAATCAAATTTGTCACGAATGATAGCAATTTAAATTTTACCCTCCTTCTCAGTTCCATTGGGTTTTGTACTCATATTGTCTTCGTTTGAATTCTTTAATTTGATAAATTTATGCAGCTCAGCCTGTATATAAATACATTTAATAATAGCCTTGAATTCTCTTTGAGAGGAGCACATGAATCCCACACATTCACTATTTTGAGAATTCAGGGCTTAGAACACTTAAACAGAAAGGGGAAGGCGTCAGTGAGCCCGGAATTATGGAGATGTAGGGTTATTTGATTTGATTGGAAACGAAAAAATTTTATTCTTTGAGGGGTTTATCAATCAATTAATTATTTTCTAAAAGTAGAGCAATACATTGAAAGTGAATTATGCTGACTCAACGCTGAAGATACAAGAAGATGTTGAAAATAAATTCTCACGGCTTGTGTGGGTTGCAGGCTCCTTGACTATAGTTTTGGCATGTTTTTCGGAATAAGAAGGGAAAGATTGCGACGCTGCTGAATTGATTGATTGTTTCTTGCTATTGTTGCGCTCGAGTTGCGGAAACCGCTGAGTGGATCTGGGTTTTTTCAAACCAAAATTCTCTCTAACCGCAGGATTAAGGACACAATAAAATCAATTCAGAGCTCCTGAACCGAATTAATTGAATTTCATTTCATTCAAGATTTTTTTTTTTAAATAAAGAATCAACTAAAAATCTGGAATTTTATAGAAAATCCGTGAACGAGCGGGATTAGCTTGATTTGAAAAAACATACAGCAACATTTCGATAGCAGAGTTAACTTCAACTAGCGAGCATTAAATCGATATTAGACTAAAGTAATTTAGGTCAATATACCCCTAATATCTCCCTGCCGCGGGTTTTACATTGAGAATGACAGAAAATTACAGGAAAAATGCCTCCATATGAATGAATCTATGAAGTTGCTTGAGGGTTTTGCCAACAGATTTGTTGGAATTCTCTAGAAGTAAATGAGATAAAATGCTAATGATTCCATTACGAAAATGATACCATCCAAATATGCGCCTTGAAATAGACCACTCATTATCTGAAGAAATGAATATTTTCGGGAGAACGAGCAAAATTCAGCTTCTGTTAATGAACACTCCGAATGATGCTAAACTGTGAGAAATCCTCATTACCGTCATGCAGTGAATATATCCCATCCCACTCAAATACAGCTTCTTTTCAGGGGTTTAATGTGTTTGATTGAATCAGTTTGCCACAGAAACATCATTGCTTTTATAGAGTCTGTCATTTACGCATAAAAATCAGCTATATTCATTCATTGAAAAAAATTTTAAAAATACAAGCAATACACATTTCGGATAGCAATTGATAAAACGAAGAAATAAAATAATAAACCCTGTTATCTAACTAACCGTTCAAAGACAATATCTTTTTCCTTATTCACTCGGTTTGTAAAATGGTGATCGAAAATTGATCTCGTACAGTTTCACATTCGAAACAATCTTATAGCAATCCATTTTTTTGCTTGGCGCTTTGTCAAAATTCCTAATTTCATTCATTCCCGTTTCATATTCCATCTCACCAGCAGACGATCGGGAAGAATTACCTCCCGTCGAATTAAACGGGGAAGCTCTATCTGACGCCGAACTGAAAGACATGGAACTTTCAGGAGAAGCTCCACGGCTCTTGGTACTCACTCGGTTTCTCGACCCTAAAGTTGAATCCATCTGCGACGGAACCTGAAGGAACGACATTTTCTTATTCGATTCCACTCGCATGGGTGTCCCACCATCCATTGAAAGCTTTTCGCCGGTTTCAATCTTGAGAATTGGCAATTCTTTAATTTTATCAACGTATTCTGGTGTTTTCGTCGGGAATATCTCTGTATTATCAAGTAAATTCATATCGCTTAACCTAATTTCCCGACAGACAGAGAGATCCTGCGCAACATCTGAGTCTGGTACCTTAGCAGAGAAATAATGGCTGTGTGGATCGATAATTATTGGAGGTTTTATATTCTTGTTTCTTATATCTGCAACGTTGACAGTTGCCAACCAAGGGTGTCTGACCAAATCAAGAAATCCGTTATTAGCTCCGAGCCGATTATCGGGACATTTCTCTAGCAATCTCGTGAGGAAGTCTTTTAGTTCCGGTGACCAAGCTTGAGGAAAAGTGGGTTCCTCTTTGAGAACTTTTTCAAAGAGTTCTGCCTTAGTCGAGGTTACGAACGGAGGGTTTCCACTGATCATTTCATATACAATGCATCCAAAGCTGTAGTAATCAGAAAGGTAGTTATATCCAACTCTGCTTATGAGCTCAGGGGACATGTACGCCGGGGTTCCGCGGTAGGAGAAATTTAGCATGGTTTTGCTTTCGACTTTTTTGAGAAAACCAAAATCAGCGAAGTTAGCATGGCCGTCAATGTCGAGTAAAATATTTTCGGGCTGGAAAGAAAAATATGAATTAAGATAACGGGTAATATTCAAGTTTTTACCTTAAGATCGCGGTGGATGTAGTTTGTAGAATGGAGCTGCTCAAGGCCAATTAAAATTTCCATTGCATAGAATTTAGCTTCATCTTCAGTGAACTTCTTCTTGCAAATATGGTTGTACAGATCGCCGCCAGGCATGAAATCGACTACAAAAACATAACTCCTGTCCTGGTTTATTCAAGGTAGGCACTCGAGAAGATGAAATATGAGTTTACTGTTTGGAAGCAGTATTTCATTTGCAGCATTCGTGGCTCAGATTTTAGCTTCATCATATTCTTTCTTTCGATCAGCACAGAATTTTTGACTTTTGCATTATCTTCGCCGCTTTTCTTAGAAATCACCTTCATTGCATAGAACCGACCTGTTTGCTTCCTTCGCACTAATAGATACCAGATAAGCAAGAAGCCAGAGAAAGATTTGTTACCAAGATAGACCCTAGAATATCCACCTCGTCCGATCCTCGCGACAATATCGAAATCATGCAATGTAACCAAAGAGGAATCTTTCTCCATAAGGTCAAGTAGCTTAGACTGACTCTCTCTGAAGTAAGGAACCAATACTGTCCCATCCCTGAGAGGAGCTATTGGTTTATCAGGCAAAGTAAGCCAATAGTCGAGTAAAACGTGATTGGATCTTGTTTTGAGCGCGATAAAATTGCTAAAATCGACCAGGAGGTGCTTCGCTAGTGCCTCTTCAGATAGTTGCTTGAGCACCTGACTAAATAGCCAGGCACAGGTAAGCTGGTGCTGGTTTTTGCGTGAAAAGCTCACTTCTATTCTGAGCTGATTATTGTATTCGACAATCACCCATTTAGTATCAGTTGCAACTCCGATCTTTTTGAGATTTTGAGCATCATCGCCTTTGTTCTTACTTTCCATGTTGGTTAAGAAGAAGTTGAGAGGAAATTATGTTTGAATTGATGCTGATTGATTTGCGAAGCCCGAATCACAGCGATTTTATTCTGTTCAGCAATTATTAAAGTGAGCGTAATTTGGTATGGAAAAATTAAAAGCGTGTGTTTAGTAAATAGATTAAAAATAAAATAGCCAACCATTAATTCTAACTATTTGACGAAAGAG
>ENA-UOTZ01001698-UOTZ01001698.1-compost-metagenome-genome-assembly--contig:-NODE-1698-length-13956-cov-3.953743_pt1 | contig 13956 bp, 9 predicted proteins | sample MGYA00238144_ERZ746983 | MGnify/ENA primary metagenome ERZ746983 (study PRJEB28759, sample SAMN06268863) | compost metagenome | isolation source: single cell | place: USA: California, Emeryville, Joint...
CACATCGAGACAGAATTACAATGAAGGAATTTTCTTTTCCACCAAAAACGAAAAAACCAAAAGTGAAAAGAAAAATAGAATATACATCAATCAATATATTGTGATAATACAGCTACGTGTAATATGAGGGCCATATCTCTTCTGTTTTTCATTGGGAATGCTGCATTTTCACTTTCGTTCTTTAATTTAATGGCGTCCTTTTATCTATGGTTTTCAAATTCCTATTTTTCTACGCAAAATACATTTATCAAGAAAAAGAAAAACTTGCAAATCTGCAATGCAAGGTGGGAGCAATATCTCTGGCAAAGGCGTAGTGGGTTTAATTAAGAATGCAAGTAAGACTAATATTCAAAGAGTCGAAATAAAGCAGAATAAATTTGAGGATAATTCTCCATTTCATTTGAAAATTTCCCAGCGAATTTTGACTAACGAATTCAACACTTTCATTTGAAATCGATATGTCATTTATTAGTATTACTTCGACAAAAGCCGGAGTATTTCAGGTCGATCTTTTTGGAATTTTAAACCCTTGGACTGACTATCGCTTCAATCTTGGAGTTGGCCTCTATTCCTTGCTTTCCGTAAGATATACTAGCATATTTCATATCCTTTTGTTGATGATTTGGTATTTTTCAGCAAAGCTCGATACTACAACTCATGATGTGATTCTCTCATAGACACTATAAATCGAAGATGAATCCTGAGGGTAGGTTCCCAGGCGATTCCTATAGAGGGCTTGAGTGAGAGTATCTTTTATCATCATTTACCTATTTCGCTTTTTGGCAAAATAATTCTTCGTCCTTGTCGATGAGAAAACCAATACATTAGAACCGATCAATTTCCATCTCACTTATCTAAGTGTAATTCAAATTATGAAGTCAACTTATGTATAATCAGACGAAAAAGAGAAAAAGCGCAAGCCCCAACAGCAACTCAAAAGCCACCTTCTGTGAATTAGTGTTTTTTTTTTCTTCTTCGAGAAGTCCAGATCAATCGAAGTAATAATGCAAAAGCTATGAAATGATATCCTTGAATGAGCTCTCTATGACCTACTTCTAAGTACATGAAGTCCTCTGAAGAAACGGCTCTAAGAATATTGAATTTTTTAAAACAAAATTGAAATTAAAAAGAAAAAACCTCGTTTAATTAGCATTTGACGGAAACTTTTTTTAATTAGCGGGTAAATACTTTTTAATTTTGTTTATCCAATGGCAAATCGACAATAAATTTATTATGAAGTGAAGGCGATTAATTTATTTCTGTGCATATGAAGTTCGAGAAATCGATTTCTCGAACTTTGAGCGAAGGTGGAATACAAAATTGCTATTGCAACAGAAAAAGCTCTAATTGTTCTAATTGGAACTTCAATTAAGATTGCCATAAAGATCGTTTTATCTAACGAATGCGATTAACTTTGCAGTTTTAGAATAATTAGAAGGCACGGCTTCTTTAGAATTTTAAGGAGTTTTACGTTCACAACAATGCCTATCATATTACATAGAATGTGGATCAAAGTAGAAGAATGAAAAAGGGAAGTAGCCTGCTTAACACGATAGATTGTGGAAAATGAAACAAAAAAGAACGTTTACATACTAGACTTATTTTCATATCTATATTTTCCGGTTTAAATAATCTATAATGTTAAGTTTTTTGCTGACAAACAACAGTATGAAATACTCCTTTGCTTAGAATTTCTTTGCATTTCTGAACCCGGAATTTAGTGCAAACTAAGCGTAGATACTGATAGTTTAGAGAACCAGCTTCAACGCCTCAGAGAGAGCGATTGTTATTTTGCCAAGTCGGATAAATATTGATTTTGTTTCCATTATAAACACTGACACTCTGAAATGCCTCTCGTCTTGGAGGATTCTGTTCTAATACATTATGAATAGCATTGCTTTGTGTGAGGGATCATGACACGCTCAAGTCTCGAAATATAAGTATTAACCCAAGAAAGAAGAATTTAAACTATTTACTCCTTTTTTTAGAACTACAATAGCTCCGATTTAAATTTACGCAATCATCCTTTTCAAAGCACAAGCGTATTTTTATAAGCGAATAGAAGCCTATTACACCCAAGAAAATCCCATTCGCAAATGAGTATCCCTCTCCATATCGATATAACTATTTCGTCATGCATTATATTAATCAAACCCAATTCCACTTAGTGCTGTTAATACCATAATGAAAAAAACTCTTCCAAACTCAACTTCAACCCAAGGCTCCAAAATGCAGACACGGCCCAAACTTCTAAGAGAAGTATAACTATTGGTAGAAGAAACTGAAATTTTAAGTACTGGAGATCGTTAGATCCTAGGTTCCAAAAGAATTCTCGAACCAATAACTCTGGCTATTCGATAAAAGTTGCATAATTTTAAAAGATTAGAATGAACTCAAATAATATAAATATAATAGGATTAATTTCACACTCAAGATCACAATTATAAAACGTCATTCTTTAATAGAATCAATCCTGCTATAAATAGAAAGGATTTGAAAAAGTAATAAAAATTGAGGAAAGAATACTTTGGGAAGAGTTCGGTGGAATGAAATTCTCCTCTTTCATTAGACAGGTAGCTACAATAAAACTTTTGGTTATTTCTCTAACTCAACTACGCGCTTTAGCTGAACTACTATGGATTCAAAAGAATCTCCGTCAGAGCTAATGATAAGATTTACTTTCACGAGAATTTCAGGAGAGATGACAAGTATTAAATGGATCTTCTTTAATGCTTATTAGCCTCGTAAATTTGCATAGAGAGTGCTTGAATCTCATCCGAAGAAAGAATAAGCGTCTCGAAAGCGAACAAACTGATGATGATATATTTTCTCTGAAGGAAAAACAACAAAAAGACATCACTTTAACAATGCGAGAAAAAATTTATGAACTTGAAGAAGAGATCAAGAAGCTCAAAAAAGAAAATATCGGCCTGAGATTTAAGATAAAAAGATTGAAGTAATAGTTTCCTCTTGAGATTTTCTATATCACCTCTATTAGTAGTCTCGATAAAGATGTAACTGAACCCTGGCAATATCCGAGCTTCCGTCCCTCTTATTCTGGCTCCAACGTGATGAATCGTGGCCCCGAGCGATATCAAAAATTTTTCATTCCCTATGCGAAAAGCAGTTTTAACTCGATCTACCCTTTTCCGAACTCAAACACTAATTATCTCGCTTCCACAATGAATCCCATAAATGAGCCGAATTTTATCGAGGTATACTCTTTGTGAATGATGATATGTTTGCTAACTCAACCTTGAAAACAGGCTTATCAACCGGATTACCAAGTTAATCAACCGGATTACCAAGTTTATCAACCAAACTTTGCGAACAGATTGCCTGATGAAATGAGAGACTCTTATCCAAGTCATTCATGGATATCAGAACCCACTGACTTCAATTTTGAAGCGAATAACGTATTACTCTTGGCCAGGTTGTGACTCTAATAATAAATTATAGTTTGTGGGTTTTCCCGAAAACCAAGGAAACCCTGATGAAAATATTTGGAATTTTGAAGGTTACTTTGGTAACCCTTGATCTGAGAGTCGTATCTGACTAATGAGATTTATAAGATGTAGGAATAGAGCTGATATTTCTTAACGATAAGGCATTGATAGAACTTCTTCACGAATTTAATATCATTTGATAAGGAAGACCCCAATCTAATTATGATCCTCCGTTTTCTTGCTTCTTATTTTCATTGCTTCCGAATGCTTGTAAGAGTCATTCCTTAAATTAGTAAAGGAAATGTTTATAAAGGTGCCTGAAATCTAAATTCAAGTGTTAAAACTGAAAACATAAAAGTTTCTTTTATTTTTCTTCCCTTTGGACTCTGAGCTAATCAAACAGACGCGGTAGGTAGAGGTCTGATTGAATCTTTCAAGAGAAAAAACTCTTAAAATCACAAATTTAAGGTCAAGTCAAATCTCTGAAGATCAAGAGAACTCTGGTGTATTTCAAAACAAACGTGGTATATATAAATTCAGATGACAGATTCTAATTCTATCCATTAAAAGTGAGACTATTAGACTAATTCAACCCGGCTCCTGAACAAGATACTGAAGAAGTTAGTTTTCTTGAGACTGAATTGCAATGGAAAAAAATTTAAATATATTTAACAGCATTCGGGCCTTCTCATTTTATATTTTTTTGATTTAATGTCTATATATTTGTATCGTGTCCCTCGCCAAGCTGAACCAGAATAATCCTAAATTTATGAACTTGCATTAAATCCTTGAATCCTGTAAATCATGTTGCCTCGAATAAAATCTCGCGACGGTTTAAAATGATTTGATACCATAGAGCGACCCCTTAAAACAGCTTTTTTCGAACAATCGACTGACATAGATCCCATTAAAGCGAGCATCGATAGGAAATAATTTCTCATATATTGGTAATTTTTATGCCAAAAATTTAATTAGAATCAACTTTATATTTTCTTATTATTCTGAAAGGAGTTTCTAGTTGCTTATAATATATCGTTTGAGTTGTATTAATCTAAATTACTACGATAATGAGGCATGTTCAATCAAAATTCTGTGATATTGACGAGTACTTTTTCGAGTCTTGCATGTTGCTGCAGAAAATATTCTCATTTCATTTCGTGAAATAATTATCTTATTAGACATCGAGTACATACATCTTCTATGAATTGTACCAGTTTATTAAAAACGCTCATTACATCAAGATGAATAGAATCAAATTACTATTTTACGAGTCAAGCTGATTTTCATAAGTTGCACGACCAAGACGCTGTTTTAGAAATTATTAATCGCTAGTTCCAAAATACGGGTGAAAGCTCCAGAGTCATTTGAGCTGCATTTTTCAATTATTTGAGTCAATGAATTAATCAACTGCTTAATAAGGATCCTCGAACTCCCTAAACTATTTAAAAAATCTCGAGGAACCTTCTTTCCACAGCAAATTTTACATTTATCACAACATTCCAGAGCAAATTTTCCAGCTCTATGATTGTAGAGTCCGAAATAACTCGGGTAGATCATCAATATGATGAAATTATCAACCGTTTCCAGGTTCCTTATACTCATTCCTCGTTCTGAGCTGTCTCTTAGAGTGGCTATAAGCGCAATGATCTTGCTTGTGCAATATAGCAGCCGAGCCAGAATTGTAGAGAAAGTCTCGTCTTCTAAAAGTATCTTTATCGCAGAACTCTTAGTTGTCTCCTTCAAACCGCAGAAGATTTTCTGACAAGCCTCGACACAAGTTTTTTTGTCGAAAACTAGGTCCCAATACTCCTGCTTGACAACACAAATTTTCTTATTCTTATGATAAGACAGGAGTTCCTTAAAGTCACTCCAAAGTTTGAGGAGGGCTTGAGATTGTAGGTATTCAAGCTCATCAAGACTGACGGTGGTAAGGTCCAGAAGTGGGATGAGAGTTTCTAGGGCTTCAGCATTTAACCTTAGAATTCGCTGAATGAACTTCGATTTCTCGATTAGGTGACGTATTACGATGTAAGAGAGGCTTCGGCAAAATTTTAAACAATCTTTCTTATGATCTGTAGTACTCTTCGTACTCGGGGTCTCGATGTCAAGAAGCACAGCAATCGAAGGGTCATCTGGCTTGCTTGGATTGTCGAGGAGATTTTCATTTGGTCTCCCGCTTTTCAAGTCATTCGAGCCGTTAGACACATGAATTTCCATGTCATAAGGATAGAAGGCCTGATATTGTGTGCTTTCTTGATAAATCTGGGAAGAAAATCGCATTTCCATTGACATTTCTGGAAAAAATTAAATGAAATATTTCAAAAAGCAGCAAATTTGAAGTACTAAAAGCTGAGAAGTATTGATCATTCTGGAAAGAAGTTTAAATTGAATTAAGGATTAATTATTTTGCTGCGCATGCTTCACTGAGCCTTAATCTGCAACGTGATTCGGATTATTGGAATACGTTCATTTTTTCATTGGTTATAATAATAGATTAATTTGGTTCGAGAATTTCTGATATAAAAATTAAAAAGAATAATTTGAGTGCATCGAGTGAGGAATTTTCCTTGAAACGCTCATTTTTCTTTAGAAATCATTCATTTGTATTGAATTAACCAATTCTTTATTCATAGGTCATTGACATTTCATAGAAGACGTTGCCGAAATCTGAATTGCAATGCATACCGCTTATATAACTAGACTATAGAGGGAAGAGTTTATATTAAACTGAATTCAGCGTGAACTTTAAATTCTAGAAGCACAATGAAACGCCAATCATGCTCTATAATTCCATTTGGGTAATAGAATCAAGGAGGCCTACTGACCCTCCATGCACTTCTTGTGTAAAGGGTTGGTTCAAAACGAGAACACAATTATGTGGTATCGACAGCCAATACTGTTGAGGCATCATAGATGTTGATTATCTCGACAATAAGCTCTACGTAGACCACAGAAAGATGTTGAGTGTAAGACGATAATGATAAACGAAGCTTAATTTGCATAAAATTCCAAAGATGTAGATCTGATTGAATTCCTTTATATGTTTTATATGGTTGTAGACTCTTGCAATCTAAGTTATCGGAGCCAAATTCACAATTATTATTCGCCTAGAAAGCGAGACGCTGCCGCTATATATTGTCTTGAGGGCATCGAAAACCTTTGTTTCTCTGTTGATTGCTGGCAAGATATTAGCAGATCCCTCGATATTTCCATTCAAAGTTTATAAATCTCAAACTCCTTACTTATCACCAGTAGAGAGCTCCTTAAACTTCTTCTGAAAGTTAATCTCAGAATTTAAAATGCTGCCTTGAAACTAAAATTTTAAATAAAATTCTCATACGCAATTAAATTATCATTTTAAAGTTTGAATTGGACTTCATAAGTACCTCAATCAGCTGCATTTATGATATAGCAAAAATTTGAAAAATAGGAACTCGATGGCTGTCGAAACCGTGCTTTCAACTTGTCTTCATGAGGGAAAGCCTTTAAAGGCAACACATTAGGCACTGAATGCCAAGACACAGGTTAATTTGGAATTACAAAAGAAAGCTCCAGTTAATGAATCAGACTATTGAAATCTGAAGAGATTATTAATAAAAGTTCTAATCATTGAAGCAGCTTCTTGTTTTCTAAGTAAGGCTCCCATGAAAAAGACCTGTATTTCTGTTGAAAATGCATGTTTTCAAAATGATATAATTTGGAGGCAGCAAAGCAGCTACATGCAATGAGTTCTATCTCTTATCGCTATCCACGCAATTCTTAAGAATTGTTGTTAGCACTGAAAACTGAACTAGTAAGATCATCCAGTACATGCAATCCTCAATAGCAATTTTAAGAGTTTCTGGATTTTGAAATGATTCCCAATTACTGACTTAATTTTTTATTTCCTGCTGGACTGTACCGCTAATTTTATTGGAAGCAATAAATAAGTCTTTTAGATCCTACAGAACTATTACAATGATAATTAATTAATCGACCAGTAAGTTATCTTTTCAAACACGATTTAGTTGATTGGATTTAAATGAAGCAATAAAATTGTTTGGAACAATTCGTAAATGTTTTGAAATAGAATATATTATCGAAAAAATAAATAATATTCAAAAACTGGCCATCTTAACGACTCTGAATACGATGAAAGGTACAATTCTTAACGTTACAATCACAAGAGGCGCAGTCTTCAGAACATCCAGTGGAAGTGACTGGATTAAGCATCCGAGAGGAATTTTCTAAATGCCATGACAATAATATTACTGGAGTACTGATAAGAAAGATTGTGTTTCGGTCTGCACCGGTACTATAGCTCTCAACCGTCAACCATACGGAGGCCTTGGAGTCTGCTATCACAACTCTGAATCTCCCTGCAAGGAAGGAAACAGATCAAAAGTGATAGTTGCAATTGTGATTTCATGCATAGTTGCCTTCCTTTTGATTCTTCTTAGTGTGGCCGCCTATTTCTCATAAAAACATACAGCATCATCGTCCTCATCATAATATAACAAAAAAACCTGCGATATATATCAAAATCAAGGCCATAGAGAGTTTTATTGTATTCGGTATTCAAATTTCTTCAATGGTCACAAAAACATGTAAAAGTTGAAGAAAAACGAAAAAAAAAGAGGACTCGCAAAAATAGCAAGAGCCCAAGAAGCGTGGTGAAGCTGTTTACTTCTGTGACCCAGAAAGTAGCATTTCCTCTCCAAAGGCAACCCACGGTTCAAGAGACTGAATCTAAGGCTGAATAACGACTAGATGGAATTTAGAAGAACTCCATATATACACATATACTATTACTTGAGAGAAACGAATATTTGTAGCACTCCATTTTCCTTTAGTAGCATTTGGCCTATTTGGATAGATTCAGTATTTGTGTTGAATCCCTACTATCCCTATTCCTATTCTAATTCCTTCGAGTTGAGTGAGATCCATAAGTTTATACGAATATTTTTCACTATGTATTTTCACATCGAGACAGAATTACAATGAAGGAATTTTCTTTTCCACCAAAAGCGAAAAACCAATATATTGTCATAATACAGCTAAGAGCAATGCGACAACAAATTCTCTTCTGTATTTGCATTGAGAATGTTAAAGTTCACTTTGTTTGAATTTTATCACTATTACTTTAATTCAATGGAGTCATTTTGCCAATAAAGTTTTATGCAAAATACATATAACAAGTCACACAACAACAAAAAAATTGCTAATCTGCAAATGCAAGCCGGCATACTACTGAAATGTCAGAATTCCCGACGATTGTTGAGATAAACGACATACGGTTCATTTTGTATGAGAAATGAGGTTGATATTTAGCACTCAAATAGACTATTTCATTTTTATCATTTCTTGAAACTTCTAATCAGGGGATTAAAAAGGTGTGATATCGTCCAGCAGAAAGCGTTGGATTTGGGTTAGACAAAGAGCCCAAGCACGAGAATCATCTGTTCTGCTTTCAGTAATACTTTAATTACAAATGAGAATATCATGAATTTGTCGAACAAAGGATTGCTAATCTAACTTGTGAACATCTCGAGTGCACACTTTGGCATCGGATCTGCTGAAGATTCTTTTGAAATCGTATTGGTTGAACTAAAAGGTCATTCTGCTACCACTGAAAAAAAATACGGCCTTTATTTGTCTGATAAAAGAGGAGAATTTCATGCCGCAGTACTCATCCATAAAGACTTTGCTGGCAATAAATCCTGGATCTTTAAGTATAAAGGCTATTCCATCAGCCTTTAAGTCTATGACAGCTCAACTATCCGTTTTTCTATGGAAAGGATCAGTCAGGAATGAAAAGTTAAATTGTACTTAGGACCATTTTTCTGAAATTATTTCAAATTGAATGAAATGCTCAATTCCTGCAACACAATGCTAAATTTTTCCAAACTAAGCAACAAGAAGAAAAGACCATTCCGGATATGTGTGAAAAAGTGGCCAGAAATAGAAATCAACGCACTTTTTCATCTTGCTATGAGATTCAGATACAATTTAATTATATTGTCAGAAGTCAAACGAACCCCCATTAGTGATATATACTGTTAATCAACATGTTCACCTTCAAATTGAAGTAAAGTCAAACATAAATAACTTCTTCCTTTCATACCGACTTCAACTGGATTCGTTAAGCTGTGGTAAAAGGGGATTTTCGAAGGGAACGTCGAAGTTTTAAGGGCAATGTTTGTTCACTCATTCCAATGCTAGGAACGTTTCATTATTATAACAAGGACGTTTTCTGTACAGAGCTATCCGCAAAATAGAAAATATCGAATCATGCTGAGAATTTCTTATGAAATGGATCATTAACTCAAGCTTCATGCCCCATAACTGATAAAAAATCCTTCTTCTTGGGAAAATCCACCAAGTTCCAGGAATGCTGATCATTTCGATATTTTTCACACCTTCAAAAACTCTAATTAAACTCTCTTCGTTAACCCATATAAGTTCAATCTATCCTCACAATTTGAGGACTGAAGGCTGCTGGAGCAGAATATCGAGCCTCGAGGAACCTGTCTGCGCGTTCACAGAAAAGAGTCTGACCTGAATCAACCAAGTTTACTTGTAATATCTTTGCTTGAATAGAACTTCATCATAGAAGCAGGAAAGCATCCGGAATGATTGAAAGTCAGGTTAAATACACTCTGAAGATTATACTACCAAACATTTTTCCAAAAAAATAAAATAAAATACCAAAGATCCATTTCTTTTTAGGAGATGATTGAAAAATGAAAAATTTCCTTTTCCTCGAAATGCCCTAAATTAAGCTGAGGAAGGAATGAAACAATATCCGAAAACTCTCAAAAATCATAGAGTAATCGCAACCTTCTGATCAAATAGTGGCTTTCGTAAAGTCTTTTGCTCTAAAGCTGGTGTTGAGAACATGTCATCTGATGTCATTTGGCATTCGACATGAGACTCTCTTTTTGCTCTCTGGAAAAATAGCTCTTGGTGATTTGAAGAGAATAGGAAGAGAAAACAAATTTATCAAACTAGATATTTCTTCCACCATACTTATCTGTCGGAAAATTCAAATTATAGCTAACTTAGCGTAGAATTTTTGCGTTTGCATAGGAAAGAGAGAAGAAGGCCTCTTCAACGATAACACACCTCCAATTATGAATTAGTTTTTTGTTTTTAATGAAGAAGTTCAGTTGAATCGAAGAAATTACGCAAAGACCATTGTGAACAGCCTCTCTATGTGCAGAACCTCCTCTACATAGAGCATTTTACCCTAATCTACTTAACTCATGGGGTTAATACTTTTAATGTTGGTTATTCAATGGCAAATCGAAGTTCGAACTGAAAAAGTTCCAGAATCAAATTCAAAATATTTTATGATGGACTGAATACAATTAATTTTATTTTTCTTTCTGTGAAATTCGATTTTGAGGGTTTTAAGCGCTACTGAGAATTAAATTGCTGTGACAGCAGAAAAAGTTCTAATTGTTCTAATTGGAACTACAAATAAAGATTGCGATAAAGATCGCTTTATTCAACGAACCCGATTAAGTTTGCAATTTTAGAATAATTAAGAGTCATGGTCTCTTTAGAATTTTAATAAGTCTTTCTTATACACTGCAATTGATAAGAATGGTACATAGAGTGAGTCTAAATAGATGTATGAAAATCAAAGGCAGCATGCTTTAAACTCAAGATTCTGAAGAATGAAACAAAAAATATTTGAATACTTAAATAAACTTCATTTCATGTATTTTATTTATCGGTTGAAATAATCTTGATTATGTGTTCTTTTTTGCTGACTAGAAACGGATTGAAAAAATTCCTCTTCTAAGACAACTCGAAATTTCTTACAACTAACTTTCGTTCGAGATGATGCCTTATAGCAAAATTCACCTTAACACGACGAGAGGCATTTGACAAACTATCTGAAGAGAGGATAGTGGCTTCCTTAGTTTCTCTGGAATACAACAATCAACCCAAATAATTCGAATTTAGAACTACTATAGTTCTTATTTTAACTTTATGCAATAATTCTTTTTTATTACACAAGAATTTTATATGAAAAGGACAAAATACTTTATTGCATCGAAACAAACATCATTTACCAGAGAGGCTCACTTTACAGCATTTCGATTATAGTTAATTCATGATATCAATGTCTAAACCTATTTCCACTTTAGGAAATCAGGATAAAACCTCTTTTTTTAATATCTTATTTGAAATACATAAGAGAATCATTTACATATCTTGAATTGCTGTAGAGCTGTTAGGAGCTTACTAAAAACAATTAACATTTGATAACCAAAATAGAGAAGAGTTTGCTTGAGAGGGATTTTCCATCGATTGTGATATCATGGTAAAACCAACAAACAAAGTTTAACATGGCCTCAACTAATGTAGAGGTTGACTCTCGGAATATAGACTCAAAATTCGGCAAACAAATGAAAAAACTGTCACTTCTGAGGAGATTAGACCATCAACAGCATTGATGAAAAATCCGCAATAAGACCTGATAGCAAGGATCCAACTTCAAGGACAGGGATCTCAAAATACCTAAAAAGCTCAGAATCATAAGAGAAGTAGAATTATTTGAGGAAGGACCCGAGCATTTAAGTACTGGAGTTAGTTAGATACTACGTTCCAAAAGATATCCCTTAAAAAATTCCGGTCCAACCAACTACATAAATAAAATTGTTGGAATGTTCTCAAAAAGCATAAATTGAATTTAATTAGCTTCTTAGTCAGAAGCACAATCAAACGTCATTCTTTGATAGAATCTTCTGCTTTAAATAGAAGCATGTGAAGCAAGAATCATAAAATTTTAAATAATAAATTTGGGAAAAGAGTTATCTTGTGAGTCCAAACATGAACAGCATAGTAAATCCTGAGACAGAAGCATACCCTCCCGGATTGAAGCCAAGACCAAAACGCAACCAATTTTTGGCTTGTCTTCATAGAGCTCTCGAGGTAGCTTTAGTCTCTCATTCTTTATTCATTTTAGAATAGAAAAAGGAATATCAAAACATTTTGTGCTGGCAGGACGAAGGTTTAGCCTTTGTTCTAAAAAACCCCTTATTAATTGAGGAAAAGGTGCTCGTTGAAGAGTTTGGTGGAATGAAATTCTCTTCTTTCATCAGACAGGTAAGTCTAATGAAACTTCTCTTATTTTGGCTAACTCAATGACGCTTTAGCTGAACTACTATGGATTTAAAAGGATTTCAAGCCGAGCCAATGCCAAGGTTTACTACCATGAGCAATTCAAGAGAGATGGAAAGTATTTACGAATCTTCTTTAACACTGATTAATCTCGTAAATTTCTGGATAGAGAGTCCTTGAACAACATCCGGAGAAAGAATAAGCGAGTGGAAAGCGAACAAGTTGATGAGATATTTTCTCTAAAAGAGCTAAATGAAAAACATAAGAGAGAAAATATCGAATTATTGATGAGGAAAAAAATTCAGGAACTTGAAGAAGAGATCCTGAAGGTCAGAAATGAAAATAGAGATCTGAGATTTAAGATAATAAGATTGAAGTAATAATCTTTCCGCTTTTTAAGAATTTCCTTATCATCTCCATTTGTAGTCAAGGTGAAGTTGAAAATGAACTCAAGCAAGTTCCAAACTTCCGTCCCTCTTTTCCTGGATTCAATGTGATGAATCGTGGCCCCGAGCGATTCCAAAATTTGCTCGTCTCCCGAAATAACAGCGACTTTAACTCACTCTTTCCTAACTCATACGCCAACGATCTCTCTTTCGTCATGAATGCCTTAGATCAACCGAATTTTATCGAGGTAAATTCTTTGTGTTTTTTCTTCTTCAACCTTGAAAATTAGGCTTATCAACCAGACTCCAAAGGAGATCAGCCGAACTTTGAGACCAAATTGCCTGATGAAATGAAAGACTCTTCTTCAATGATTCCATGGGCTTTAGATCCCACTGACTTCAATTTTGGAAAGAATAACGTATAACTTCTGATCATATCGTGACTCTTATGAATATTATAGTCTGTGGGATTTCCCGAAAACCAAGAAAACTCTGACGAAAATGTTTGGAATTTTGAAGGTTACGTTTGTAACCTTTGATCAGAGGAATCGAAGGCTGTATGTTACGAAGAACACATGTATAGAGCTTACTTTATGAAGTTGTTATCACTTGATCCCTAAGATAATTATTTCCTTGTTGCTTGCTGCTCAATTCCATTGCTCTCAAATTTCTTTAGAGAGCTATTTCTTAAATTAGTAAAAGAAATGTACATAAAAATGCATGATATCCACATTCAAAATCGAAAACTTGAAACACAAAATTTTTGCTAAATTTCCAGCATCACACTAGTAGATTGAAAATCCTTTGGACGCTGAGCTAATGAGAAGGGTTTGGGTAGAATTCTTCAATTGTACCATAAAAAGTAGAGCTAGATGCATATACCTCAGTGATGATAAGGTAACGATTCCTCTTCAAAGGCAATCCACGGTCCAAGGGACCAAATCTATGGCTGAATAACAACTTGGTAGAATTTAGAAGAAATCCATATGTGTATTTTCACATCGAGACAG
>ENA-UOTZ01001699-UOTZ01001699.1-compost-metagenome-genome-assembly--contig:-NODE-1699-length-13941-cov-20.601702_pt1 | contig 13941 bp, 15 predicted proteins | sample MGYA00238144_ERZ746983 | MGnify/ENA primary metagenome ERZ746983 (study PRJEB28759, sample SAMN06268863) | compost metagenome | isolation source: single cell | place: USA: California, Emeryville, Joint...
AAGGCAGGTTGGAAATAATCAGCTGCGGTGATGACAGTTCGTGGTTTCAAATGATCTTCAGAGTCGCTGCCTGCTCCGTAATAGTCGTCGTTCCAGTTTGAATTGAACTCAGTGTTGAAGTTGTAGTTGAATGCCATTGTGTGAGTTGTTTGCTTATTATTGTTGCTGTTGACTTTTTCAGAAATTTATTTATGTAATTAGTTGAAATCACTCTCTTTAAATAGTTGAAGAGTCTAAAATCTGACAATTTCTGATTGAGTTTCCTGTTTTGTTCTGACAGGAAATTTTGAGAGTGATCTGGTATGTATCTGATGTTTTAATTAACGCCAGGCAGCAGGAGTTCTGATGATCAGAAAATTTGATTTGTTGATAAACGGCTCTTGAGCTGGATAGTAGAGCAGCTACGAGATCTTTGCGAAGTTAGAAACCGAAGGTAAGGGTAAAATTTTGATGAGAGAAAGCCCAAGGGCTGTGATGTTTTAAGATTCATGAATCATTCTGGTCCATCCAAAGAGGGTGATTCGGACTGATCACAATTTTGTTGATAATGATCGAAATAGAGCTCTTCATGATAAGAGAACCTTAAAGGAATCATGCTCGGTTGTTTGGTGGTGGCAGCTCAGAATTAAAGCCACTTTCAATAGAAGCATTCAATAAATAAAATCTTATACAGCAACGTCTAATATCTACCTAAAGCTAAAGCTCTGCGAATTGCACACAAAAAATTGCGAAATAAAGCTCTTAGATTAAAGTACATTTCCACTTCAAGGAGATCTTGGCTCCATCATCGCGATCTTGATAAGGTGAAGAGATCTCTTGAAAAATTCTTGTAGAGCTGGCTTGTTTCGACAGTTCTCTGTTTTGCTGGGTAAACGCCATCATAATCCTTAGAGACCATCTATTATTACTATACTTGTTGTCCCTAGTCGCATTTCCAAGTAGCGAGGTTTCTCATTCTCTTTCAAGGAAATGTTACTGCAAGATGAAAAGAATGCTGATATCAACCCAGAAGAAACTTCTGTTTGCGTTCAATAATTCCCGCCCATAATAAGATATTCCTTATGTGCAAGCCTCCAGCTAAAAGCCGAACATACTTCATTCATACATTTCGATTAAAAAAATGTTCTTTAATTGAATACAGATTTATTCTTCAAATAAAACAAATCGCTAAATCAATTGCCAAAATTTGTCCTTTAAGTTTTCTTTTTAGAAATTAGAATAATTCATTTCATCATTAACTTTATAATTTTAAGAATTTCAAATATCTTTGCATAGCTTCTTCGTCCTATGGAAAAAAACAATGGGAAAACCAATGCCAAAGAAGGCCGATCAAAAGCACGTCGATCCACATCTGCACTTGAGCTTGCCCAACTAAGAAGTCCAAACTTAATCTTAAACCATGAGAAATATCAATGATCTCTTTTGTCTCTAGAGGCCTATCAACAGAACAAATACCGTATCCCACCCGACTTCAATCAGTCTCTCCGCCATAGAGTAACCCATTACCTCCACATTTGATGAAATAAACCTTTTCAAAAGATGGCCACTCGGGTCTCAAAACCGAAAATCGATCCCACCACAGGCGAAAAGACTCCTTTAGATCCATCGACTGGTCTTCCCATAGTAATAGTTAAGTAAATTCAACACTTTCTAACTCTGCTTTTCAAGGAAAACGAACAGTTTGAATTATTTTGTGATCCAATGGAATTCAGCACGGTAGGTCCAGCCTACCCAATGTACTTCCATTTCTTGAAGCATAGTATCTACATTCTCCTGATCCTGTTCGTCCACAGCGGTCTCTACAATCTCTCAGTGAATTGGTTCGTGGGTAGCTATTGTCAAGACGACGCTAGTCACAAGTCCAAAAACGCTCCTACCTGTGTCCCTAGTGTTGCAACTCGCAGCTCCTTAGCTAACAGCTTAGATACTGAGAGATCTGGAAGGGTGCAGGACTGGTTCAATCTCGTGGGGTTCCTCGCTTTGATTATGTACTTTCAGTACTTCCGCTATACACAGAAAATAATCGAAACCGAATGCGATCAGCGCGATTGGACAGCAGCAAATTTCACATTCTTGGTGACCAACATACCAAAGCTTCCCGATAAAAACATTGACCTACAACTCAAAGAATATTTTGAGAAAAATGGTCTCCCGAATGGCCAGAAATTGAACGTGAGAAGAGTATTACTTGCTTTCGATGTCAAGGATATCTACCACAAAGAAGAGGAAATTCAAAAGAAGCTGAAAAAGGTCAAGGCACTTGAAAATAAACAGCCTGAGGCAAAGCAATTGGAGACTTTGAAGACAGAAATCGAACAGCTAGAGGAGGAAATGTTCAAGATTTGTCAGAAGCATAGTAGAGGAGAGGGAGGCGATTTTGTTGGTAGCGCATATATTACAGTTGCGACTCAGAAAGGTATATACTTCCACTCTATGCTTCATTTTTAAATTGTTTTTGTAATTTTCAGAGGCAAATAGAGTTGTTGAATACTGGAAGACTCCCAGTATTCTTCAGCGAGTTTTGACAAAACGAACAAAACACGAACCATTTCACGGAGCCAAGTTGAAAGTTACTGCAGCACCAGAGCCTTCAGATGTTTATTGGGAGAATTTATCCGTCCCTCCAAAAGAGAAATTGGCAAGGAGAGGAGTAACGTTGACAGCGACGATAATGATATTAACTGTGGTCTACTTCTTCATTTTGGGACTGGATTTATATAAGGTACCTTCTTTTTATTGCTGTTCCTAATTTCTTCCTCGAATTAGCTGAAAAAAGAAGATAACTTAAACACTACGAGCTTGATTGGCAGTCTAAAGGACCACGCGAAAATTTATGCAGTGGCAGCTTCAGTCCAAGTGTTCAACTCCTTACTCTCGGCTGCGCTGACTTTCTTTGCTAAGTAACCATAATTTTGATTCTTGGCCACTAACAATCCTCTCTCCTTATCCAGACAAGAGAAATATAATACTTGGACAAAGCGCCAGATTAGCCAAACAAAGAAACTTGCTTGGGTATGCATTAACACTTCGATTTTCTTTTTCAGCGCGTCTCGTATTTGTTAGAGCCAATTTATCGTTACAGCAGTGATTCAATTGTCCATTGCCATAGCTACGTCAAACTACTATGGGGAAGATGGGCTCATTATATCCGAATTCAAGATCTTCGAGACTAATGCGATAATACCGGCTGTTGTGCTTATTCTCAACCCTCCCGCTTTGATTGGATGGTTCCAGATGGAAATCGAGATGAAGAAAGGCTCGAAATCGAAACTCACTCAACTCGAAGCTGATCAGTAAGACACTCTCTTCTGAGGACACACTCACGATTTATTTAGAAAATGTGAGTACCCACAGTTCGATCTTTCCACGAGATATACGCTCATATTAAAAAATCTGTACTCAGCTGCGTTCTACGCGCCGGTTCTTCCTGTTGCTCTTGTGTTCACTCTCATCGGCAACACTATATATTATTGGGCTGATAAAGTAATAATTAAATGATTCTAGCTGTTTTCTGACAATTCATAGTACACTTTTGTGAGGAGATCAAGCGCAGACAAGGCTCTAGGCGCCGAATTCGCCCAAGAGATGACTGAAAGCCTGGAATGGGTGCTCGTGCTTTATGGGGTATCTTCACCATCATTATCTGAGAGCCCTCAAATTTGATTATTATAAAACTAGATCTCGAATCTTATATTCAGTGTTATTTTCTATGGTAGCATTAGTTGGCAAGCTGTGGTTGTGTTTCTGTTGGCAATAGCACACGCGGTGAGCCCAATGGCCAAATTCAATAAGCGCATATTCGGGGAAGTGAAAGAAGTTGAATCAAATGACACGTTCGATCAGAAGAGGCTTGAATTTGAGGAAGTATAAGATATCTCTTTTGTGAATATAGTCCTAACTGTTTGTAAATAGGATTATGACAGATCGAATCCAGCGACTCATGACTACAGCCTTGCGAAATTCGAGGCCGAGTCTAAAGGTATGAAGTTTGATGCGGCAGTCCCAAGAGGCGTGAGTGCTGTCACATATCTGTCTAAGAAGACAGAATAAGACCCAAGAATTTGTTTAATTGATTTAATGTAAATATTTCCTTAATGTTAATTCGACGCTCGAAATGTCAGAGATCAATAGATTAAATCTCTGCTTATAAGTTGTTTAATATTGGAAAATATGAGTTAAAGTGTTGATGCTATGACCAAAAAGCTTACAATTAGAGTTGCAAAGAGGATTGGCATGAATCTTAGGTTGATGGTCTGGGCTGAATATTTGATAAAATAGCAATTGATAAATATATAATAAAATGACTGAAACTGTCAAAAGGTTCCCTAGTAAACCTCTTTAATTGCCAATTTTGCAGCTACCACAAGCAATCATACTATTCAAAATTTGTCTCCTTACATTTCCTCAAATAAATGTCATTAACTCAAGACAATCGATTGATTTCCATAGTCTATTTATTTCATAATGTTGTATATATTCCAAAAAAAAGCTTTCAAGAATATCTCTTCGAAAGATTTTCATTATTTTTCAGGATTTCTATTCGTCTTGCCTTATCATCTTCAAAAACTCTGTCTTTAATATCATGAAACTATTTCAAATCATTTGCTGTCGAAAAAGACTTCTTTGATGATTCCCGTTGCCTTCATCGTCGAATCGCTGATAAAAATTCTCTGTCCAGGCGTCACGAACGCTGGCTGATACTTAAACTTCAGCCTAATCACCTTCGGCTTCATCACTTCTAATTTCAGATGTCTCAAACTTTTCTTCTTCTTAATGCCAAGCTCCTCAAACTCTTTCGACGGGGTCTTTTTCTCTTCAAGTTTCTCATCAAACGTGACCTTCGGTTTTGATTCCTCAATGCTCTCAAGAGGTTTTTTATTGTCATCGTTCTTTGGCGCTAACTCATGCTTCTTCTGGCTCTGCTTGGCCGCTTTGGCTTTAAATTTGGCCAATTGAGCCAACATGTGGTCATCCTGAGAGCGAGACCGCGTCCTTTTCATGCCTGGTATATTGCCGAGTTCCTTCTCGAGTACGCCCTCTTTGACGTCTATTGGATTGATACTGTCTGATCCTTTCCGAGCTTTTCGGATTATTGTCAAGTCATCGCGGGTCATCTCTTCAAACTCTTCGTTGTTTGGAACAAGGGTGCAGCATTGCTTTGTAGTCATGGAGATAACGTTAGGCTCGTAGTTCTCCCAGAGCATAATGCATTTGTCTTTCGATTCGTAGGGAGTGATCTCAGCGCTGAATTCCCAAGCGGCTCGAGGATTTGATTTGGAATCAATGAGCATCATGCCTAGAAAATTGACTCGTTAAGCACGAAACAGCGGCAGGTTACCGGCTTTAATTGCATTTTTATTATTTTCAAGCCATTCCTTGGCAGAAGCCTCTGGTCTGATATTTATCGAGCACGTTTGACCGCATGACGCAATTTTAACTGGAACCTTCTTGCAAACGACATCAAGAACGATAACACTCCTATAACGACCAACAGCACGGATATTATCAACTTCCTTCCGAATCGAAATAATTACCTGAACACTCCCTTATCGTCTGGCCCAAGGAAAAGCGTCTGTCCTCCCTTTACATTTCCTTTAATCACAGTACCAGCGAGAATTAGTTTCCCTTTTACGTCAAAAGTTGTGGAAATGTGGAACTATTCCAAAGAAAGAGGTTAGAAAGAGCTTCTACAAGTCAATGGTTACTTCAGTATGGAGATTCCTATTTAACAAGAGTCGGTTGTTAATTGGAAGCAAATTGAGATAGTTGGTAAAGAGGTCCAGGTTCTCTCCTGTGCTGCTAGATATCTGCAATATACGGATTAAAGGCTCAAGCCTAAACTATCCATTTACCGTGAAAATAGGAGCAACATTTTCTTTCAATATCACTCTTGACATCAAGACGACATCTTCATTGTTTTTGACCTGCGTTGGGATGCTTCCAGTTATTTGAGAGATCTTGCTGCGTAACTATAAGCCAAAGGCGCTTAATTCGAATGAAAAAGGGAGATGACGTACATGGTTGACTAAGGATTCCAACTCGCTTTCTTTTACTCTATCGATTTGAGTGATGACCACAAAAAACGGCACATCGAAAAGCTTTGCTAATTTGAAATGCGCTTCACTTGTTGCTGTTATCCCCTGCACGGCAGAGATCACTACAAGCGAGTAGTCCGGGCACAATGAGCAGAGATTTGTGACGATTTTTGACGTGTAACGCTCGTGGCCGCCTCCGTCGATAAAAGTAATGATTTTCGTGCTTTGATCAACAATTTCTTCCCACGTATTCTGTCCCATGAAAGAGTAATTGGTCACTTTCCCTTGACTGTCAAATCCAAGAATCTAGGTATGCTCGAGTCAACATACTCCCTATAAACCAGAATTACGTGATGAGAAACCGTAGATGTTCTTCCGCGGATAAAGTCTTGCTTGGTTTTCACGACTTGCTGTCGGGCTGATCCCTTACCATCGTCAAATTCACCAGTAGTGAGTACACCAATCTTGAGAAAAATTTAACGCTAAAAAATCGTAATTCACATACCATTGTGCTCTTTCCAGCTTGACTGTCACCAAGAAGCATGATATTGATATCCAGTTTGATACCTTCCTTGAGATTCGTGACCATGACCTGAGCGGTGCGTCCTATCTCTGTCTTCTTGAAGCTGAGAATCGCAAGGTCAGCGTTCAAAGCGGAAGCCATCAAGCAAAGCGATTCTGCGTAACGAAATAAATATTCAACAAAATTCCCCCCGATAGAGTAATACTGAGCGATTCGATCATTTCATCCTGAACGATACCTCGGGCGTCGCCGTTATCCTCATATCCGATCATATAAAACGCCTCTCCTTTTCCTTCTCTTAGACGGAAATTCATCTGCGTGATCAAATGGTCAAGCCTTTCTTGGCTCGGAGCGATCCTTCGTTTATGCTCAATATTTCCATAATACTTTTCCTCATCGATTTTTACCGCCTCCTCTGACTCCTTTTCATATTCTTTATTGATGAAATTCGTGAGATCGCTCTCTGCCGCTGCTTGGTTTTCACCTAACAAGCATTAACTACCTGCAACCGGTGTTCATTCATTACCAGCAAAGGTTCCAGCTTTTACAAAGTATATTTTCTCAGGATTGTTAAAAACATCCTCGGTATTCGTTTTCTGTTCCTCTACAATCCCCTTCTGAGCTCTCCTCGCTTTCTTGTTATTTTGCTTGTCTTTACCACCCTTCTTGGGGTTCTGTTTCCTTTCTTCTGGGTCGATGCCTCCAAGAAAATCCATGTGTAAATTTATTTTCTGTTTGGCTATTTATGTAATTTTATGTGTGTTAATTTTTCAGTCATTTGTCCGAGCTCCCTCGAATTTAAAGAGGAATTAGCAAATAGAAATCCACTTGAAATTCAAAATCTGGTAGAATTTGTTTACCTTTAATGTTTGCTTGAACCTCAATTCAGTTAATTGTAAAGTTTCCTAAAAACAATTGAAGGCTGCTATAGCAAAATTCTGGTATTATCATTGGTTGAAGGCGAACCAATGTCAAGATATAAGGCAGTTTAATGGTTAATGTTATGGTATTTGTGGACTCTTTGACTGAGAAATGAATGAGAATTGTGGCAAATCGTTATGTTAAATTGCTAGTCTGATTTAAGAATATTCAATTCAACTTTCTTTTATAACAATACGCAGTTAACGAGCAGAAGCAAACTCAGAAATTAACCCTATATAAAAGAAAAGAAAACTATTCCTATGCATCGGCGCCGTCTTTCTTGACTTTCTTTGGAGAATGTTTGAGGTTCTATTAATAAGAGAAATGATTAACACTTTGAACCAATTGGAAAATGGAGTTTACCTCGTTCTCCTCAGCATTACGGATTTCACTTTCAAGTTGTTCAACAGTTTTTTCGTTTGATTTCTTTGAAGATTGATGTCCATTTGCGCTGACTAACTTCTGAACTTTTTTCGAGAGATCGGATTTATATTTATCGAAGAAAGCGATCTTCGACGACAGCTTCAATGAGACATGCAACAGACGGTTCTCGCCGTGGAACCGAGCATCAACGATCTGAATATCGGTAATATCATCGGGGGTGAATAATTCAGTAATTCCCGCTTGTTTCATCGCTTCGACCAATTCAGGATTCTCTGTATTTAGCTTTTTGCTGAGGACTCTCTTCATACTCTCAGTACATTCAGAATTCTTCACAAGGTAATAGAAATTCAAAGCTGGGAGATTTTCCTCAGTGTTGTAATCTGGGTTGCCAATCGCGCTGAATAATCCAACGAATTCATCTATGAGATAGAGAGAAAAGCATTAGTTTGCTAGTGGCCGAGCTAATCATACGAATAAATTTAATATCGTTCACGATTCGGCCAGAGAACAGATGCTTGACGATTTTTGGCAAATCAGAGCTCTGTGGCTTCAAAATGTGAACCAAAAACTGAGGGAGGTCTTCATTAAAGAGCTGAACACGTTGCTTAGCGTTCTATAAAGCCATCAGTTAATTTCGCTCTCAAGTACGCGCTACTATTGATACCTTATTAAGAGGAAGCTCGAGGTTTCTTTGGAAAGTCTTATAGAGAGTATCTTCCTTCATGCAGTTAGCCAAGACAGTGACGTTGTTCATCGCAACACGGATTGACGTGATCACGTCTCCAAACATATCCGCAAAAACGGAGTCTTTGTTGAATGTGGTCGTGAGGCGATCTCGCTCGGTTTGCAAGAAAGAATAGTAGTGCACGTCGTTAAGGTTAAGCTCAAATTCTGAGTTTCCTTCTTTCTAAAATAAATTCGTCATACTAACATACCAAAACCGTAATTCTTACGAAATTTCTGTTAAGATCTGCGTCGCCGGCCAGCACCTCGAATTGAAAATCGAGGAAATATTTCCCCCACTCGTAAGTGGGTCTCTCCTCGTGTAAACTCGTAGCCTTTCGCATAAGCACTGCTTTTGAGATGTCTTGCGATTTCTATTAGAAAAGTGAGGAAATTCCTTCTCAAGGCGCAAGATGTTACCATTTGAACGATTTTTCCAATAAGATTTTTATGTTTTTCTTGGTCAGGTTCAAGCTCGAGGATTCTGATGTCCTGGAGACTTTCTGATTTGATATTGGTGTTGAAGTTGCTTGGGAGAATTTTCTTGAGAAGTTGATCTATCAATATCATTATAAGCGAACAATCGCAGTGAAGAAATGTGCCTTGACTGTAGGATTTGTGGTCTATAGCGATCTCGTGTTTGAATACTTCGACTTTCTCTTCTTCGAGCCATTTTTTCAGATCTTCTGGGAACCCGCTCAAATCTGAGGACAGAATTAGCAATTTTGCGAATGGTGATTAAGGACTTTCATCAACAGATTTATTGAGGAGGACCAGTCTGACGTTGAATGCTCCTGAAGGGTCTTGAATGACGTTTTGAGTGTAGTCTTGGTTGAGAAGGTATCTACAACGAAAAAAGGAATGTGAGATCGAGCGGGCGAATTTGGAGATACGGGGCTAATTTTATGAGGAACTGACTGGTTTTGATCATTGGGATTCTAACCGCGGTGAGAACCTCCTTGCGCTTCAAGCTTTAGATGGGTGTTAAGAGAGTCTATGAAGGGATTTACCTATCAAGTCCTTGGATTTCGGTTTCCATATCTCTTTGATTTATTTGCTTCAATTTTTTGGGTATGAATTGAATTAAAAGAGTATTAGGGATTTAATCCGAAGCGGCATACAAATCACAGGCGTATCGAAAATTTCCATTATAAACCAGAGATTTGGCTGTTATCAGTGCTTGTTCGAGTACAAACTAGAAGGAACTTAGCTAAAAAGTAACTGAAAGTAACAGATGACAACAAAACTGTCTTAATGAGCAGAGATAAGGTCAATTTGCCATAATGCGCATAAACCTCCTTCTTTGCATTTGTGACTTGGAACGACTTTCTTCTTTATGTGAGAAAACATCAACTTTACGACCTTCCAAAGAAGTTTAAGGCCACAGAGTATGAAAATATCTGCATCAAACAGCGTATAATTAATATGAAGAGGAACCGACAAGATCTGTATGAGTTTGTGATTTGCATGGTGAATATCAAAGAAGAGGATGTACAAACATCAGCATACACATGTTATTATTTCCTTTTTTTTCGTGTAGCGACAATCACGAAAGCAAATCCTAAGAGAGAAGAACCCCTTATTAAGAAACTGGATCATATTAAACAGCTCACTCAATATTATATGAAAGCAGAACTATTCATAAGCAAGAAAAATTCCTTGCTTCATAAAATGGTATTACACTCACACCAATAATCACCATGTCAACAATTCCATGACGTATATTCACAAAAAAGTAACCCATAAAAATTATACTAGATATTCAAAATATTCGCTTTTATTGTTACGCGAACAAACTGACTTGATCGATCAATATCAGTATCCAAAAAGCAAAAGTGGAAAAAGACTTCCTTTTCCGATATAACTCCCTTATTTTTCAATACCTATGCCAATTGCTCATTGCCCTCATCTTATTTACTCTTCGCAATCTGTCTCAACACTTCCTTTCTTTTCAACCTTTCAGCTTCAGTGAGCAGCTGCTTCTTTTCATTCGGATACGAGCCCATACTCTTCACACTCGCATGATAAGACACAGTTAACTTTATTCCTTGGTCCGCTGGTTTTTCGGGCAGCTGATCCGTAGTTTTCAACGTTTGATACTTATTCGACTTAGTTTCTGACTTTGGCTCAGCTTTAAACATGTACCGCGGAGGCGATTTCGTGTTTCTAAGCTGAGGCGTCGAAGGCTTGAAGACAACTTCACTCTTTGCCAGCCTAAACATAGAAAAGGTTTAGTCTATGATATTACAATGAAATTCGATATTTACCTTTCAAGATCTCCACGAGAAGGCTTGCTTTCTTCCGTGAGCACATGTCCTGACCTGCCACTGGTAATCGCCTGGAGCGTGCTGGCATCCTGACTCTTTTTATGTGATTTACTCTGCATTTTATCTAAATTTATTTTCAAGTCAATAGCTCTCTTGGGTGAGGTATGGGCGCTTGAGAAAAACTCTTTCTTTGGAGGCACTTTCACAGGGACATAAACAAGCTTAAGCGAGTCTTTGCTCGATGATTTCCTTCGAAGATGCTCAGCATGGTCTTTAATTTCCGATTCGTCGGAATGGACTCTGCTTTCATGGCTCTGTCCTCGTGTTTCGGCTCGGGTTTCCGCGTCGCTTTTCACTTGCATGTCGATTTTAACCGTCTTTTTCAGGAAGTCGTAATTTGATAGCGAGCTGCCTCGTGTGTTAGGCTTTGAAGGGACTATTTTCGTAAGGGAGGTATCTCGTTTGGTTAATTCATCCGGAGATGTTTTCACTACGATTGAAGCGGCAGAGTCTTTGTTTCCAAAAAACTGAGGAGAAGGCGCTTGAGACTTCAACCCAGATAGTTTATCAGAAAATGACTCTTTGTTCTTATTAGTTAGCTTCGATTCGTTACCAGCTGTAGGAGAATTTGCATCAGATACGTTCTGTTGCGGTTTATGAGCGTTAAGTATTTGCAATGTTTGCCTCGGTGAGCCCTTGACGAAACCTCGAGGCGCCAGCCCTTCAATTTGAGAGTCTACTTCATGAATGCGCGTGGTTGTATTTGACGATAAATGCGATTCTTGAGATTTTCCTTTGAATTTTGAATGGTTTGCCTTGTAGTTCTCGGCAAGATACGTCCTTTTGAGTCTTTCGTCCTTATCTGGCCTTGAAAACAGCGGGTTATCAGACAGTTTTTCCATGTCAAAATTGCTATCCTTAAAAGTTTTAAGAAATCCCTCGTTCCCTTGCTTTGAATAGTCCTTCTTGTTATTATATTTCATCACAAGGTTCTTGATACTTGGAATTATCGACTTATTATTGTTCGCAGAGGCATCCGAGTTCTCATTGCGCGTGGTATTCGGAGAATGACTCAGATATATTTTCGCTGTCGCAGGGCTCAGCTTATGATTCACTGGCGACCTCTCTTCCCGCAGTCTACTCTGCGCTTGCGCTTGCGAGTTAAACACTGAGTTTTTCCCCGAGCCTTGCGACTGCGCGCCAGCTGACGCAGTAAGCGGATGGTCTCTAGGTGGACTTTTACTGAGGTCGATTTTGTGGAGTTTTGGGGACGAAGACACACGGAGATTGACCCCTCGCTCCTTGAGATTCGTTTCTCTAGCAGCGTAAATATTCTTCAGTCTCGTGCTCGCATGGTCCAACTTATCCGTGAGAATCTTATCAGCGAGACTCTGCTCCTGGTATTCGTTTCGCATCTCTTTTTTCATCTCAGCATGCGCCATTTCCATCAAATTCCGGCTGTAAGGCTTCTTGCTTTGTTGCTCTACTTTGCCTTTTGTCGCTGATTGAGCTTCCGTCACAGGGCTCTTATCATTTTTTTTAGAAAAATTCTGGAAAACGACCTTCGGGTCGACCAGCTGCCCTGAATTTCGAGTCGTGGTTGTTCGTTTTTTAACCGTCACGTGATTCGGCTTGATGATTTCTGTCGGTTGATTCGTCTCGCTGGGCTTCAAAATCTCATTTTGAGGAGTGCCCGTCAGCCTGTTCACGGCTTTCGGATCAGTCTGCATCGTATAAAAGAAATTGAAGTCTAAATCATCTGGTGTCAGACCATGCGACCCAGGAGTGCTCGGGTTTCCGTGGATATGCTGTGGGTTGATATACCCGGTGTTAAACGACGAGCCCAACGACACTGGCTCTGAGTCCTTTAACCCTTTCATTTCCATCGCAAACTTATGCAAACTGTCCCTCCGAGCTTCGTCTTTATTCGAATTCTCCTTTGATAACATCTGAATGCTATATCTCGAGTCATGTCCGTTATAAATCGCGGTTTCATAGCTCTTTATGGACGCGTTTTCTTCTTGCTGCCTGAGTGAATTCAATACATTGGTCATATACATGCCTCTTTGCTCCAAACTCCCCGTCATCTGCCCAGTTTTTGGCGTTTCAGACTCCGCATTCGAAGAATAAACAATATCCTCGATGTAGCGAGGAATAACCGGGATCTGCTGGGCGAGGAGCTCATCGCGGTCTACTCCAGCTGAAAGCTTGGTAAAAAACATTTTTTGGAGCTTTAAATTGCGCTTGAGGATGATATTATTCTGAGAATGCACCGCTAAGTTGGGTCTCGTCATAAAATCGAGATTGTTATAGAGACTGCAGAGTAGTTTGTGGCGTTCCTGGAACTCAGAGGTCGTGTAAGATCTCCGCAAGAATTCTCGCTCGTCATCATAGTATAAATAATCTTTAAAAAGCGAAACATGAGGGAGTTCGACGTCAGCGATGATCTCTGTGATAGGCTTTGAAAAATAAAAGTTAAATGTATGAAAATATTTATTCCAGAGGATCTCTTTGGATGTTTCTATGGGCGATAGCACCCTAGATGGCTTATCATGAGTTTTTCTTGAGGGAGAAGCTAAGGAAGGTAAGAGTCAGGGTTTATTTGAGTGATGAGGTACTTGAGTGGAGGTTTGTGCGTTCACTCTGCTTTTCTGCTTGCATTTTTGAGGATTAAGCTTTTCCGTTCAAGTGGCTTTAAAGAGGGTGCTTTGGTAATCTGTATTAAGAATCAAGAGCAAACGCAGTTTATTTATGATCTAATAAATTTATTCTTAAAGCCAAGGAAATTACGTGGGTTATTTCTTGCAGCTATTGTGAGGGGTCCTTTGCTTGGCTGACTAGCTATGGAGTGCACATCAAATTTAAGATGCCCAGATTGAGGGGTTAATCATATAAAATAGAGCAGTTACGACGTCTTGGGTGGGTGGATGAGGCTAAAGTGTGATCGGCATTTTTAAATTTATTGAGTTCAAATAAAAAATTGATGCTGATAAAAACGAAAGATGCTTTTTTTTCGCAAAGTAATGAGGTAAAGGGAGGATAGACGCCTCTCGCTGGATTGTGACCTGCAGCTGAATGGGGAACTCAA
>ENA-UOTZ01001700-UOTZ01001700.1-compost-metagenome-genome-assembly--contig:-NODE-1700-length-13940-cov-10.869869_pt1 | contig 13940 bp, 7 predicted proteins | sample MGYA00238144_ERZ746983 | MGnify/ENA primary metagenome ERZ746983 (study PRJEB28759, sample SAMN06268863) | compost metagenome | isolation source: single cell | place: USA: California, Emeryville, Joint...
CACTTTGAATAATTTTGAAATCTCCTACTCTGGAATATAAAATAAGAGTTAGTTAGTCAGAACATCGTGGGATTTTGGTGTTTAATAGTGCTCTTGAGTTCGAAAGGATCAAAATAAATCCCTTTATAATGGGCTAGGAATAACTTTACCTCTGTTACTTCACCCATGTATGCAAAATAAGCCTCTAAAATATCCTTCTCCATTTCCATGAGTTCTTTAAGATCTTGTGGCTGCTTATCTGAAAATACCATTGAGCATCCCGCCGTAGTTTAGCTTTATCTCTCAATTTAAAGGTCTCGTTCTTCAGGTCTTCAGCCGCTGCATATGCTAAATACAGAATAAAATTCAACTTGATAATTTAAAGATACCTGCTGACTCTGCTACCCAATTTGCGTCAAATCGTACATTCTCCCAACTTTTTCTTCCCATCGTATCATTGATAGCATTGATATTGCTATTCAAATCCAGATCCTCATAACGATCAAGCATTGAAAAGAATATCTCTTCGTCACCCTCAAATTGCTCAATTCCGCTCTCAACATCGATCGGCATTTATTTTTGAGTTCCTTGCATGGTCAACAGCAGAATTTTCAATTTGCACTAGAAATAAAATATTAAATTTTCGTATTGTGACTGCGAAGTCTCTAAAAACATGGCATGCTATTTTACTCTTTTAAATCCTAAAGATCATTTATTAGTCTCACTCGCGAGGATTTACAGGAAACATCTGACTCTTCCCTGACTGATGAGACTATTTATCCTTCTTGATTTTATTAATCTTTGCTCGAGTTGGATTTTCTCTCTCAATGTAATCAGAAATTAACGACTCGATGTAAAAAAGCGCTGCGATGAGTACAAGAGCTCCCGAGATCAGAAGAAGTGAATTAAAGGTTTGAATTCCTTAAGGAGGACAGAGCCAGTTAATGAAAGAGTTCTTCAAGACAAAACAAATCCTAGCAATCTAACACATAACTTTCACCTTTCTAACTCGTTCATTTAAGACGACTTCTTAACTAATCTAAGAATTATACATTTATGAAAGACTTTTTATTTCATCTTTAATACTTTCTCAATGAATTTTTCTTATCATTCCTTTTATTCTTGTGAATTTTTATATATCAATATAAGTTTAAACCTTCTCACTCTGTATACTGTAGCCGCGGCCAAATTGCCTTAAGTTTCAACTATCTTTTTCAATATAATATTATTTCTAAGAATTTCACTTGCCAACTTCAATTTCATGCTGTCGCTGTTGAATTATTCTGAGCATCACTAGCTGCCATTGCTTCTGTAATCTGCTTAATGAAGTCTGCCGAATCAATTGTATATTCATTGTTTTCACCATACGATTCGAGGAAGATTTGATGTGCTCTTGCTTGATAATTTAACGCTGTCTCAAAATCATTCAGTCGAAAACAAGCGTATGCGATGTTTACTAGCAGACTGCTCGTGTGCAAGTGGCCAACACCATAGTGGCTTTCATATATTGCAAGCGCTCTCATCAAAAGTTCTTTTTCTTTTTCGCACTCACCGAATTTACTCAACGCACTTGCAAGATTAGTCAGCAAGGCACCGGTTTGAAGATGAACTGGCCCGTAGTAGTTTTCATACGCTTCAAGCGCTTGGGTTAAGCATTCTTTCTTTTTCGCATAATCACCCAGAGAGCCCCACGCGTTTCCAAGACTACTTAACGTGGACGCAGTACTTACATGAGATTTGCCATAGAGATCTGTTTTGATCGCCACGGCTCGAGTCAAGTAGTCTTTCTTTTTCTCGTGATCGCCGAGATCTCCCCATGCGTTACCAAGATTCGTGAGTGTGGCACCGATCCGGAGGAGATCCCCTGCATAATTAGTCTCAAATATTTCCAAGGATCTTGTGAGGAGATCCTTTCTTTTCTCAAGATCTCCTAAAAATCCATACGCGTTTCCGAGATTGCCCAAGATAACAGCAGTTTCCATATGTTCTGGGCCGTATTGCTTTTCAACAGTTTCTAGCGAACGAGTGAGGTATTCTTTCTGTTTTTGATAATCTCCTAGAGACCCCCATGCGTTCCCAAGATCAATGAGAGTCTTGGCGGTTTTGATATGGTCTTTTCCATAGAATTTCTCATAGATATTCACCACATGAGTTATGTATTCTATCCTTTTCGTCGGGTTCCCTAATGCTCCCCAAGCGTTTCCGAGGTTTGTTAGAGTGATAGCCGTCATTGGATGCTCTTTTCCGTAATGCTTTTCGATGATCTCTAGTGCGCTTGTGAGGAGGTCTTTTTTCTTCTCGTGATCACCTAATGCTCCCAGCACAGTCCCAAGATTGGCGTACTGTTGGGCAGTTTGAACGTGGTCCTTTCCATAGTGCTTTTCGTAGATTCCAACTACTCGAGCTAGCACCTCTAGATGTTCTTTTTCATGTCCCAACATTCCCAAAGCGTTTCCGAGACTTGTAAGCACGGTGGCAGTACTAATGTGCTCCTTGCCGTAGTAGTCTTCCATGATTTCGACTGCTCGTGCTGTGCACTCTCTTTTTTTCTCATAATTGCCGAGTTCTCCCCATGCATTCCCGAGATTCTCAAGGACGGTCGCTGTTTGAACGTGGTCCTTTCCATATTGTTTTTCGATGATCTCGAGTACTTCAGCTAGCAAGTTTTTTTTCATTTCAAAATCACCGAAAGATCCCCAGACATTGGCGAGATTGGCAGTTATTTGAGCAGCAATAACGAGATTCCCAGGTGCGTGCTGCTTTACGAATTTTAATGCAAGAGTTAAGTAGTCTCTCTTTTTTTCGTAATCGCCTATGTCTCCCCAGACATTTCCTAGATGCATATAGATAGAAGCTGTTAATTGGTGGTCTATGTTTCGTTCTGCGAACTCTAAGGCCCGAGTTAGATAGTCTTTCATCTTCTCGTATTGGCCTAGCTCTCCATATGCTTTTCCAAGCTGGCGAAGTGTTGCAGCAATTAGGACCTCTTCTTTGCCATGACATATTCCATTAAGTTTTAGCGACTTTTCTTTCAGATCGAGCGATTTCTGGTAGTATTTTACAGCGGCTTCATAATTACCAGCACCTTCCAAATAGTAACTTCCAATCAGGTCAAGCAAAGCGTCTTTATTTTCGTCGGAATTTTTCTGTAGCTTTTCCAAATTTACAACATGAGGAACCAGTTGTGCCGCTTGTGCCATTTCGGCCTTGTCCTGATTAGTATAGTCACGATTGAACCCGATTACTAGCCAGTGAAAAACTCTTTTACAGTAGTCTTCATAAATACCACTTTTTTCATGATTTATTCTGATCACTAATTGTGTCAGCTGATGCACTTGAACCATCCCCAATTTCCCGCCATCGCTTTCAACGTTTTCGTCGACTTTTTCTGCAATCTCTTGGAGGCTGCCACTCCAAGAAACTATTGAATTTGCTATAAGCAGTTCTAAAGCCTTCTGAAATTGCTGTTTTAGCTCTTGCTTCATATTTTCAGAGTTTTCTTGTTTCTTCTTCACCCAATATTCATAAAAATGCTTCCAGCAATCCTGTAAGATTTTATATGAAATATTCTCTGACGCAAGATAGGCTAGCACGTCTAAGATCGACTCAATATCTTGGCTCTTGGCTCGTAAATCTGCTAATGCCAGCGTCAACGTTATAGTTACAGCTTTTAATGTGTTTCCTTTCACTCCTTCTGTCTCGGCTCTTTCATTTACAGCTGTTTCCTCCTTGCTATCAGAGAATTGCTCTTGCTGTGAATTAACAAAGAGCTCACAATATTTGGCAACGCTTATCCCGCTTTGTTGGATATAGGCAACTGCTTGACAGATAGCTAAAGGAAGCCCTCCAAGCAGATCGGTCAGCCTGTCCAGTCCCTTGAATTTTTCATCCATTTCGCCTTCAACCTGGTAATATTTCATGATAAAAGTTCGCGTTTCAGCCACTCCGAAATGCTGAAGGTCGATAACCAACAAAAAAGGATCTTCCCATTTCGTATAGCGTGAAGTTACCACAATATCAGCCATGAGCTGAGGATAATTCGTCAGAGAAGGGAGAAACCCGGAGATTTTCAGCATGCTCTCTGGACTGTCGAGGATAATGCAAACTTTCTTTTGAGTGGTCCCGCATTCTTCACTTAACTTTTGGTAAAAGGTGTTTAAAATAGTGGCGTTTTTGTCTTTATCCTGAGGATCAAACTCGATTTTGAAACAGGTTTCCAAGTAAATTTGCATTTGACCGATTATCAAATCGCTCATCTCTGCGTGCAGCCAAACGACTCGAGAATAAAACTCTCTATGATTCCGAGAAATATACTCAATGGCGATCTGAGATTTGCCTAACCCGGCACCTCCCACGATAGCACATCCAGCAATATTGGAGTTTTCAATGAAAAATTCTCTCATTTTTGTCAGTTCAGCGTCTCTGCCAACGAACATTTGGTTTTGCTGAGGCACTTGATAATGTTTGAACCCTTCACTACTAAGAGTGGCCAGTCGATACGCTTCGAGCTGCGCTTTATCAAGAACTAGCTTAGTTTTCTCTTTCGTTTCCAAACCAGCAGTGCTACTCTCTGTTTTGCCCCATGTTTGCATCGCTTCTTCAGCTTGTTCCTCTTCGAGCTTTATAATGTTCGTCCTGAGTAACTCTTCAACTTCGGGAGTAAACGAAGCCAGCAGATTTTGTTTGCGACGCAGCAAAGTCTCAAGAATAATGCCAAACTTCTTGTCGAGCTTTAGAAAAGGCTCAAATAGCTCTCGAAGTTTATTGTCAGGAAATTCGAGAATATCTTTTGCTGCTGCAATGAATTCCTCTCGGTCAGCTTTTGTCAGCTGATTGAATTCAATCTTCTGTCCGCCTGTTCCAAGCAACGCTGTCCTGCTGCTCGCTTCATTGGCGAGGCTTTGAGCTTTGCTCATGTCTTGTGCGAATGAGAGCGCCTCTCCAGCGTCTATTTTCACGAGGTGTGCGTACTCTGAACCATCTGAATTTTTCTTGATGATATATCCCATATTACCTCCAGAGTTTCCAAGGCAATCGAAATCATGAATCAAGACAGAAATCACGAGCACTCTCCCATAGCCTTTTAAGAGCAACCTCCCTTTGCCTTCAACGTCCATACAGGTTTCGGTGAGTGAGTCCTTTTTATAATTGTTAATGAAAGTCTTTCCAAGCACTTCGAATCCTTCGACCTTTCGAGACATGGTATGAAGCCTCGGCTTTTTTGAGTCTTTTGATTTAGGAATGAGTTTCTTTAAGGCTTCATTCAAATACTGCTTGCTTAGGGTCACTTGAGGTATGGTGACGCCAAAGAGGCCGTAGATTCTGATTGCAAGGCATTCTTTGTAATCTTCGAAATTACTTGCTTGATACGTGTTATCTTCGTTAGATCCTTCAAGGAATTCTCTGTACGAGCATTTCCCAAACCACTTGTTCCCGTCTTCGTCTTCGTACCAAGCTCTGCTGAGAGAGCTACCACCAGGCACTTTATCTGCGGTGATAAAGAATTTCCTGGTCGAAATAAGAGGTTCGTTCCAAAGCTCATCTGGCTTGTGAGTAGTTTCCTTGGGTTTCTCTTCTGATTTTTCTTTTTCGGAGGCAAGGACCTTTCGATAAACTCTCTCCAGAATTTCTTTTAAGGAAGTTGAGCTGGTATCATAAGCATTCCAAGCTTTCTTCGCTGCTGACTCAGCAAGAACGGGATTTTTGTCAATTATTGTGTGATTCTTGTGTTCGCCGTTAGAAATGTGAAATACTTTGGAAAATCCATCGAGAATGTCTATTTCTTCTCCAAATTGTGAGCCGTATCCAGCGATCAGGACATTGTGTGGTCGGTCTAGAATAACGACAGGGTCGCTCGCTCGTACGCCTCGATATATATGAGGTTCTTTCACGAATATAGCTGTTGCTTTGGGAAATTCTTTGAACCCTTCTCGTTGGCAGGCCTGATTCAGTAGATTGAGAATGTGGAGTAGCTGATTTTCTTTGCGGTTTGAGTAGAAAACAAGGGAATAGCCGTGATCGTTGATGAGCTTGTCAAGGTAATTAACGAAGAGCTTTCCATCTTGAAGGACATAGGAAATTCCTTCATCAACTTGTTGGACGACTAAATCGTCTTGTGTTGGAGCTCGGGATGTGATGATTGGATCAAGAACCTTATCTTGGTTAATGATGATGCAGCTCTTGACTTTTGGAGCGGATGTTGAGCAGTTTTCGGGATCTTTGATCATCAATAAATATTTTATTGAGAAGTTGGAGAGTAATTCAAAGTTTTCATTTCATCACGTATATATTCGTTAGAATTGTCATCTCAGAGCTCACTTTAGAGCAAAAGCATTCATCATTGCTTTAGTACCATGCTTCATTGTTCTCTTTTGAGGAAGAGAATAAATTTCTTCAAGAATTTCTCAGCTTTAAAGTTGCAGATAAAAGAATTGGGTACTTTTGGGGTATCTTAAGGTTCAATAATAACAGAGAGCACCAGCCTTAAGCGAAAAATATGAATTTATTAATGTTTTGAACCATTCATTGCTTTTTATTGGATGGCGTGGATTCTTAATTTGTTAGATGTACTTAAGCAGCTTCTGTTCTGTTCTTTCTACATAAAAGCGATATATAGTATCATGATGTCTCCAAACACGAGTCAGGTTCGTCTCCTCCTCGATTTCTTTTTGGTTTTTTGGTGGGATTAACCCTCTCTTACTTTTATTTGAACGGATTTTCATTTGGACTTCTAAAATTTTACAGGTGTATCAACTCAATTAAGAGATAAACAATATCTCCAAAGTGACCAGCATTTTTTCAAATTACATTTTTTTCTTAGAAATCCTGAAAACCTTGCATCTCCTCATTAAGAGAGAGGAAATCTAGAGCGTTCAACCAGTTGTAATCAAACTCCACGAGAGAAATCTCTCGATAATATAAAATATAGTTGAGTTTTAATCATCATTTGGGGCGCAATAGGCGTCATTAGCTTCATTGTTAAGGTTTTTTCTACTATTCTTAAAAGCAACATAGATTCGAGGCCATTTGATTTTCACGCATCTCAATTAGCTACTCTTTGAATTATTTGTTCAAGATCAGATCTTAATGCAATTTGTCTTGTAATCATGAATTCATTAAAATATATTGAATCCAAGCAAACATAACTCAAAACAAAAACACATAATTCTGTTGATTCCTAATAATGCAGCAAAACTTTTGAAGTGCACATCATTCAGTTATGTGTTAGCGTGAATCATATAAGATAAAATGGCATAAGATTTGTATTCTCCATAATTATTTTTCAGAACTCTCGGGCCTAATGAAATTTAGCACAAGTGAAATAATTAATATCAAGAAGCAAATAAATTTATTTTCATGCAGAAAAAAGGAATGCTGCCAAAAACTGAAACAAATGATGATCAAAGTGTTATTTCCGCAAACCTTGAACAGTCAAAACAAGTTAAAGATGAAACTTCAATGAATAGTTTGCTGAACAAGACTCTGGGAACTGGTAATCTATGTTTTTTCAACTGTAATCTCCTGTTGTCCTTCCCGTGACCCACATTATTCAACCATCTACCCACCTGTTCGCTCGTCTGATCTTGTCTTAATCTTAAAGAAATTACCCCAGCATCTCCAAAGCTTCTCGCATGGTCTACATACTTAAATAATAACATCAGCATGATTGATCTTGAGACAATGCAAAGTTATGGTAACTTTATTGGGGCGCAAATAAAACAAGGTTCATCTCATTTGATTTGCCAACATTTAACTCTTGATATTCGCGCTTAGGCAGATGGACCCATTTAAAAGAGGTTCCAAACACGAAGCTACTCGTCTCTCTCAACCATCGCTCTGCTGAATCAGCTAACATGGAAATATTCGATCTCTCGCGGAAAACGATTCGCAAAATTTATTCAATGGAAGAGGTCTTTGGAAGTAATATCTCCAAAATTGATTTTTAACTCCAATTAATAGTGGTTGGTTGGGGAGACATATCCTATAATGCTCGCAGGAATATTCTTGGTGCGATTCCAGTTGGAGAAAAGATATCTTACCACTTGTTTAATATTGGGTATTCAAGCCAGAAGAGCAATTATAGCGTAACATTATTGAAAAAATCGAAATGGCACTCGCAATATACTCCTAATGGAAGTAATTGATAATTTTTCTCATTTATTGAATCAGTTTTCATCCTAAGAGCCAGGAAACCTGATTTCAAGTATTGATTTCAACCCAAGTGGTGAAGTCGTAGCAACTATTAGCATGCAACGGGTTTGCTTGATATCACATGTGGGCACCGACCGTTATAGTTACCACGTGAAAGTCGAGGCGAGAGGTAATGATATGTCGAACAATACTCTTTCTCCTTATCTTATTATAAATAGAATATAGAAGCTATGCAGATGATATTTGTCGTTGCAGATGGAGCATCACTGCAAATGAGCCATTGTTGTTCGTCAAGGCTAACACCAACCAACTCAATATCCTCGACGTTGAAAAGAAAACTTTTACATTAACCAAGTGGATTCAACTTGAAAAAGGAGACTTCGGTAGCCCGAGCCATCTTCTGTCTATTCCTTTTTGTTTTGGGGGGGGGGGGGGGCCCCCCTTTTTTTTTTTTTTTTTTTTTTTTTTTTTTTTATTAGTTTTCAAAATTCATTTCAGAATATATTTGAATAGATAGGACAATCTGGATTGATGTTTGTCCGAACAATGGAAATTTGCTTGCAACTGCTGGTGCCGACAATAACATCAAAATTTTCGACAACCGTGAAGCACGTATCGTTAAAACCTTTGACGGAATTCATTCAAATAATGACACTTGATTCATTTATTTTTCCATTCTTGTTGTCTTGCGTTCGTTAATCCATTGAAAATTGCTATAGATGATATTTATTGCGTGAGATGGAGTCCAAGTGGTGGAATGTTGGCCAGCGCATCTGACGATAAAACGGGGAAACTGTTAGATTTTAGGACCGAGAAGGTCCTTCATACTGAACTCACTTCAACTGGAAGTAAATTAATAAATAGCATTAGCATTATTGAGTTCATAATGATTTTCTATTACTGATTAGAAAGTTTCTATTCCGTTTGTTTCATTTGAGCAGCACTAACACAAGCTTCGAAGAATACAACATAAGTTGATTATTATATTGATTTTGAAAGTGATGTTTTCTCGTTCTCTACACATGCAAATAATTCATCATAAATTCATCTATATCATCCAAGTGAGTATATTTCTCAATAGAAATTATGATCAGTTAGCATAAAAACGCAAATTTAAGATGCTCTCAGAGCTTTCCTTGGATTTTTAGCAAAAGCAGTTATTATTTTTTAGAGTTTGGTGTTTATTGAGTAATCAATCACTCAGAAACTCAGAAAGGAAGCTCCTTTTCTTTTCAGAAAGCATTCAGGTCGCAGTATGTCCATGTTGTTTTGCCTTGCTCGGTCTTCAAAAATTCGCAAACATGAGATCGAATATTAAATAGTTAGTTAGCACCCTAAATGCATTCAGATAGAAATCCCTAACTTGTTTAAAATGAACAATCGATCAACTGTCAAGAGTCTGGTTAGAAGCAGACTGAGAGCATCAAAACCAATAAATTCTTGAGATGCATGTGCATGAATAAAAAAAGTGTAACAATTTGTTTATTTTCAACAGAAATTCTGATATCTGGGCGGTATTAATCTATCTATTTAATTCTGATATCACCTTGCAAATAATTCATTTTATTAGTGTAATTCTGTTTCCCATGCAAACCACGAAAAAGCCAATACTGATCAATATTCAGCTTGGAATTGAGCAATTTGAGGATGACGAAGAAGCGTTCTTTTCATTGGTCTCACGTGCCGAGATTTTGTGCTTGGATAATTATATCAAGAAGATCAATGATGCGATGCGAGAAAGAGATTGGGAGTTCTTATTACACTGGGCACGTTGTCTAAGTTCAGCAGCAGGTATCTTTGAATCGCTGAGTTTGAGTCTCGCTTTAGCATTTTATCGCGGCTGAAGATTGGTATGAAAAGGCACGTAAATTGAAAGACTTAGCTCAAATCCGACGAGATGCTGAAAAAGAAAAACCTTGGGATCTCAAAGAACTAATGAAAATGGAGAAGAATGTTATAAAAGCTTATTTTTCATACATGGATGCAACAATAGAGGCAAAATTATTCCTAGCCCAAATCAAAGGGAAATATTTCGATCCTTCTGAACTCGAGAGCACGAGTAAAAAAATCATAAATTTCCTGACTAATTCTCTGTGTTAATTTCTAGAGCAGGAGATCTCAAAAGCATTCAAAGTGAAAATCAGAACGAATCGGGAAATGTGACTGTTGATACATCAGAAAAGAGAGTTTCATGCTGCTCATCTTGCAAAATATTCTAAATAAAAGCTTTTTTCACAACGTTCAATTTTTCGTGACCTTCTTTGGTTCTTTATCTTGAATACAATAAAATGAGGAATTGAAGAAGAAAAAGGAAATAGCCTCCCGTTGGTAGAATTATTATCAAATTTCATTTAGAAATATGATTAGACAATGTCTTCAGTTATTGTAAATGCGCAGATCTTGGGGATAACTATAACTTTGCAGAACTCGATTGATTCAAGGTAATTGAAAATGGACTTCAATTTATGATATAGATTTCTAAAAAGTTTTGATCTTCAAAATCATAAGCTAGTCCCTTTATTCATATTACCCGATCCCTAGTCGTGTGCTGTTACAAGCAGAACGGATCTCATTCTCAAATATTCACAGAAATATTTTATATTGAAAACAAATGAAAAAAACAAATAACTTTTTTGATAGTATCTCTCCCTTTACCATGCTGAATAGATACTCTAATCCTACTGAAAAAGGCGTTTTAGGCAAGTAGCATTAAAGTCTCTATGTTAAAGTTTTCTTGATAGATTTTTATTTAACTCTCAGCTGATGGCGGGCCAAACAGTCATAAATGGCTAAATCATTTGAAAGTAACAAGTGAAAAACTCATATTTTTTAACGATATTAGTTACTTCTAAGCAGAAAGACGTCTAATCAAACCATTTGATTATTTTTATTGGTTTTCAGCACAACTCACAAAAGCCTGAATTTAATTCTTCAATAAAACTATACTGCTTAAACTCCGGAGCTGCTTGAGTATGAATTTTGAAAAGAGTCTCCTCTTTTCTCTGGAAAAATACCTAGAGCTCCCATCAGAGCTTACATCAGTCGCAAGCGACCCTGAAAACCCCGGATTCGACGCCGCCTTGGTAATCGCAGAGCTACTATCCGTGTCGGGCTGCATCTTTAATATCATCATAACTCTTCTCCTCGGACTCCAGCGCAACGTGCTTGGAAAAATGATGATTTTTCTCTCCGTCAACGATCTTTTCTTCCATATAGGCCTCCGTTTAGCCGCTGAAATGGGCATATTATCACCTTTTTCTGATATTCTCCTGGGATTCTCTTGGGCCGGGTCTGTCTCCTGGATAAGCTGCTTCGCACACGCCTTATATGTCTCAGTTAAATTCGGCGAAGAGCTTCTAAATAATTCTCTGCTGAAAAAACACATAACCAGTTCGCTGACTGTATCGACTTTAGGCGGAGGGGTTTTTGCTATATTCCCGTTAATGGGTTACAGTCCTGAGTTTTCGTTCCTTGATTATTCGTTCATGGCGTTATTGGCGATCCTCAGCACCATATTCTGTGGATTTTGCTATATTTCTGTGCTGAAACAACTATGGCGATATGAAGCAAAAATTCACCTGGAATTGCTGTTATACCCGTTGTTCCTAATCATTTGCGAGTTTCCATTCGTGATAATTCAGCTTTATAGCATCTTATCGGCTCATCTTGCACCAAGTACCCTTAGAGATACTGCTTTTCTATGTTTGATGAGTCGAGGACTTTGGAACTCACTTGCATATGGGCTATCTTCTAAAATTAGAAATGGCTTCAAAACCCTTTGCAGGAAGAACCGCCGAGAGAGACAGCAGGAGCTCTTAGAGAAAGGGCACTCAAGCTCAGGGCATATGGAACACCGTAAGAGCGACACCAGTGTGAGTAGCATAGAAACTCCTAGTTTTGTATTAAGGTTTGGAATAAATAACTAAAAAATGAGTTTTTTTGATGTATGCTTGTTTGATAACTTGTTCGAGAAAGTATGCTAATTATTGTGATCAATTATTGATGCCATTTGAAGTTAAATGAGTCGTTACTGCCGGATAATTTTGATGAAAAATCTTTCGATTTCAGGATCTCTGCTGAGATTCTGTCTTGCCAGAGATAAACTGAAATTTATAATAGACTCGATATCAATACTGCACATAATACTGGACTTAGTAACAATTTGATTCTTAAGATACTCATGTTTTTTATCTCACATGCTAGAAGAAGAAGTTGAGAATAGACTAAGATGGTAGAGAGAAAAGTCAAAACGAGGCTGAAATTCAGAAGGATTTCATGCTGGAAGATAGCAAGCGTGAAGCTCGATTCCTTTATTACATTAGAGTGAGAGATTGAAAGTTATAAATAGCTCAAAGTTGCCAAAGAAATCAAATTGTACCTTGCCTATTTTAATGAAAATGCTTTTCTATTTCTATACACAAAGGAATTCATGTTGCTCACAAGTTTGATTTGCCTGCCCAGTTCTAAGGAAGCATATTTCAAAAGAATCTAAGCTTACATTCGGGAGAGGTGACAGAATGGGGACTTCTTATTTTGTTGTGTCATTATCATTGAAGTATCAAAATTTTTTCAAAGAACCAAAATTTGTTATCGTCAGGAAATGCTGAGGTTCAGAACTAAAGCGATTTTCGTCTGTTTTTCATGACGACTTCGAAATGGAATAAAGTCCTATAATTAGATAATAAAGCTTATTTCAAAATTACAAATATCTTGAACATGAAATAAATTTCATCGAAAGTCCCTTTTTATTGTTTTATTTGAAGATATCTTTATGCTAAGCAAGTTTGAAGAATTTGCATAAATTATTCGGATGAGTCTCTAAGAGACCTGTTTTCGTATTAAATTTGAAAGTTTCTTTTCCATGTTTTTCACTCTACAGTTGAATTCTCCAAAAGGCAGATTTGTTAGAGAAATTCAACCGATGATTGAAATGAAAGCAAATGAGATCAATAGTGATCGTTTTTCTGTTGATATACTTCGAAAAATGCATCAGAATCTAGATCTGGATTGAAGAATATGATGTAGTATCTAAATTCACACTCCTGTAGCTTTTCTCCTTCCTAATTTGACGGAGAAAACTGTTTCGGGTACTCTCAAGAATTCTGTATTTCCACAGTTTGCTGTAATACTTTTTCGGACCCATCTTATTAATGTCGTTTATTTTTTCCGATTCCCTCTGAGTTATCTCATCTTACCTTGCAATGAGAGCACACTTTGCAGTTTTTCGTTAATACATTTCTCTTGTGTGTGCAGTTGTTAAGAGAAGCTATTATGCTCTCAGTACAACAACACTAAAATTCACCTCAGCGTATCTTGAATTTTCACATGCTTAATAATGTTTCCAGCTCGGAAATGAATTTTGCATTTTAAATCGTTAGATCAAGGAAAAAGTACAATGAAAACTCTTGGGCGTGTTAGAAGATATTCCTCGATTCGATGGATGAGAAATAACCTCGAGATAATTCGCTTGTTATTGTTTGAGCTTATGTTCTGTTTATTTAACTTTTCCATCAAAAACAAAAAAAGAGAACAGTGTCAGAGCATCTAATAGGCATAAGTATCTTGTTTTAAGATGAAAGCTTTACAATAATATGAAAATTGATAAATTTCATATCTTATCGCCATGCCCAGAGCCTGCGGAAATTTTTATATTTGGGAACGATTGATCTCACTCAGCTCGGGGCAATAAATCATCTTAAGGAAGGAATAGGTTCTCGAAGAAAGTCCACACAGTTCCAAAATCTGTATCATCTCCTTTTATTTTATACAGAATGCCCTGCTTTGTGTTGGATGTAAAGGTAGAATTGAAA
>ENA-UOTZ01001701-UOTZ01001701.1-compost-metagenome-genome-assembly--contig:-NODE-1701-length-13932-cov-10.087911_pt1 | contig 13932 bp, 12 predicted proteins | sample MGYA00238144_ERZ746983 | MGnify/ENA primary metagenome ERZ746983 (study PRJEB28759, sample SAMN06268863) | compost metagenome | isolation source: single cell | place: USA: California, Emeryville, Joint...
AAAAGCGTGCGTTGTCTTACGAACGATCAGTAATTATACAAATCTGACTGAAAAATAAAAACTGATGAATAAATGTTACCATTTTATGCATATTTTTGTGAAAAGATGTCATCTTTTTGAGAGCTGTACGAAATACCAGTGCGTCGAAGCAACTCCATCTTATAAACATTGTGTTGAAAGAGAGTAGCTAGAGAATATCATAAGTTTGTAATTTTCCCAAGCATTGGTGACGCCTCATTTATTTAAGGGCTCCCGAGCAAAAACCTTGATTTTGTCAGAAGCATGTTTGAATAACTCTCTTTTTTTTCCTCATGTTTGGAGAAAAATCCGTGACCCTATTACCTCTCGACTACTGAATGGTAGTTTTAGAGGCTTATGAAAGATATTCATTCCTTCTGACACTCCTTTTTTAGCTTCCTTTCGGTTAGTTAATAATAGAAGTAGATGAAATAATTGTTTTGAGCATTTACATCAAAGAAACACGCATGAAATATAAGGAAAGGCGAACTTCTACTGGCATAGCCATCTATTTTGGACACAAATAAATGAAGTCGCGCAGCAAACTATTCAATAATAGAAGCGAATTGAATTTAGGAAGGAGCACCTCTTCAGAACCTCTTAACTTCCTTCTGATAGAAGAAGAACATTTCGCAATCTTGAACATAATTCTCTGTGATGCTATCATGGCTCAATTACGGTAGTCCAATGTAAGCCATAAAACTAGTCTCTTGAGGAAAAGAAATGGTTTTCAGGGTTTAATTACGACTTCTTTCGATTTTAGCTCACATGGAGAGAGGTTTCGGGCAAAGAAATTTTCGGGGTTCGAACTATAAACCCGCATTTTTAATTTCTGAATATGGAATGTTTTTAAATATTTATTCACTTTAAGGGATCCAAGCATACTGATAATTGTAGGTGCAAGCATTTTAATCAAATGACTGAATTTTTTTTGTTTCTTCCGAAGCAAATGGAAGAAATAATTCTGATTTGATTCTGTCGATTATAGAACCCTATTCGATTCTTTTCGAAAATTCCGCTTACCAGTAGATATTCCGGTTTCTTCACATATTCACATAGAGCCAAGTGATTGATAGATCAAAGCGAAAAGACTTTAATGATAAAGGATCCTTCGAAAATTTGGGATACTCTTCTAATTTAATTTTTTTTTCCACTTCACACGGATCAAAGTATTAAGTAGTTTTATTAATCCAAGCAGCTCAATGTTGCTCGTCTTTCTTTGCTCTTCACTCCCTTTTGGCTAAATTGGAAAACTTTTTCACTCAATCCAACTATATTAACATCATCATTTTAGTTTATTTTCTTGAAAATGGTTATAATAAGCTCTCATAGCTGCCTGAGGCACTGCAGAGGTCTGGGATAGCAACTTCTGCAGTTATTGGGGTTTATTTTATATGCTACTTCAAAAGAATTTGTTGTGGAAAGCGGTATTGATGTTGAATTTAGTAGGATTTTCAGAAATTTTTCTCATGAAAATCTGAGAATTATCGTTTAAAGCTTCTTCAAAATAAAAAAATGAATATGAATCGCATCATGAATAAATAGACATTACCTTTCCCAATCAGCTTAATTCATAGCTGTTATTGATGATCTCTCTCTCTAATAAAAAGAAAATTGGATTGTACTTTCTTGAACGAATTTGGCCGTGCTAACAAGAATTATTTAAGCAGATACATCTGCTTTACCGTACAGTGTTGATATAATGGAGTCCACTAGATTTTTGCTAATCCGAATCACATCGCAAACTTTTTTTTCGAAGTCGAGCGCAAATAATTTCTGACTAGACTGTAGAAATTTTCATATGCTTAGTGAATTTTTTCAAATATTAACTCTCATTACAAAATTCGATCTTATTTAAAAGATGAAGCAAAAAATTATTGCTGATTTTGCCCAACCTAAAGCCCAATGAGCAATTACCTCTTTGGAGTACTTTTCTATCAATACCCTCGAGCGAGCTCATTTACAAGCCTGAAAAAACAGCAACAAGAAGCTCCAATAGCATATATACTCAAAGAATGTAAAGTAAAATATCTGATGAGAGCATCTCTGGGCCATTCAACGGGTTCTTGGAGACAACGAAATCCAGAAAATTCCTTAACAAGCCACTGTGACAAAATAATCAAGCAGGCGAAGCAAAGAAGCAGGAAAAAAAGGAATTTTAGGTGGATGTAGCCCAGAAAGAGTTGGCGATGTTCTATTATGGAATCACTACTTGAATGCCTTCTGCTGCCTGCTCTTCGTAGAGATCGTTGTTTTTTATACGATTGAAGAGGATTCTCTGGCATATTTGTCGCAAATTTCGTCCAAGTGGCTATTCTGACCACAGGCCAAGACCTTCCACGCCTTCAATGTCATCTTTGGAATCTCAATACATTGAATCTTGGGACGACACAAAATTTTATCTTAGAACAATAGCGACTTTCACAGTTATGCTCAAAGTATCCTGAAGTCAAGTAATTCGCGTCTCGACCCTTCAATGATAGCATGTTATCGCAAAAGTCGAACCAATACCGCAGAATGTTGATGTTGAAGAACCTCTTCTTCAGAGATTAAGCAAAATAGAAGACCATGTCAAGACTATCAAAGCTGGATTCTCCTTTGAATTTACAAATTCTTCGAATTTTTCTCAACTCTAATAGCACATTTGGTATTGATCACACACTCCTTCACATGTACTGAAGTCAATATAGCTATTGAGATCACAAAATCTAAATGCGGAAATGTCACAATCATTTTTCTTTAATCATGTCAGATCTTATTAATACAAGACAATAATACTTCATTTCATTTTAGAAAATGCATATTTCTTTCAATAATTAATGATTATTTGATTCACTTCTACTCTCATTAAGTCTGTAAAAGTTCCTGTTAATCGTAATAGACTACCAACAAAAACATCCACGACTCATGCGTCTTAGGCCAAGGAGAAAAAATCCATGGAGATATATAGCCTTTCGAGTCTGCATGAATGCTTTCAAAACTGATAGGACTCATCGAAATATAAACCTTGCCCCTTGGATTAAAAGAATTATCATCTAAATTGTTAAAAAAATCATTTTGACTCTTTTTTTCATATCTTGATGAAGGATAAAAAATACACTCTACAAGAGAATACAAAAAATAAAATCTTGATATTAATTTGTTATTGAAATTTCTTTAGGGCTTAATCCGTTGTTAACTTTCCTTTTTGGTTTTATGTTCATTCAAAACTTAAATTTGGTTCTCGATTTAACCACTGTACTCAAAGTCTGGCAATTATTGTATTTCTTCTAGTAACTGGAAAGCGAGAGATATTGCTCTCTAAAATTCAGAGAATGATTATATAATTTTCATACCACATGGCCATATTCAATCTTTGGATCAATGCAGAAACCTCTATTTTTATCTAAGCAATGAAAATAACCCCTTTACGACGACTGATTAATGTAGTGAAAGTACAAAACTTTATTCGATGAAAAAGACTAAACTAAAGCTTAAGGTGATGATTGATTCTTTCAGGCAACTCAGGAATAGGATTCTCCAATTTAGAGAATATATGAAGATTCCTTTCAGATTTCATAATTAAATCAGGGAAGATTTCTTTCAAGGCATAGATCACGAAGAAGTATTCCAATACGTCACAGATCTTCGATGAAGGAGAAAAAAATATCCAATAGATAATATGGTTGTTTCTTTATGAATCTTTGAAAACCTCTCTGGTAAGTAAATTATTAAATTTTTCTTCATAATCTGAATTAAATTAAACTTAGGATTTTTATTCTCAGGTCTTTTTCAAATTATGAAGAAAATAGTCACCTTGAAAGCTTGTTGAAGCATAATTAGCCTCCTCATCAACATGTACGGGGGGAGGTGGGTCGACTTCAGATGGAGGATCACTCACAATCAATCCCATAACAGGAGGACTCCCGCTCTCTACTTCATTTACTCTCTCTCTTGATGGATGGAAGGATCCTGATGGAGGGACATTGCACCATTCTGTTACATACACAAAATCAAGTCCTTATTCAAGTGAACCCGTTCTCATCTCAGATTTCTCCTCAAGCACCCAGTATTCGTTTGTACTGCCAGCTGTCAGCTCTCTGACAGTAGTTGCCACGATTACAAATCCATTTGGATGCCTTACAACCATCTCTTCAGAAGTGAGCCTCAACGCAGCCCTCACAAACGGCATTGGTCTTCTTCAGCAAGCTAGCACAGCTTCCAGTGACATTCTCACCACAGGTTTCACCGGTGACATAAACTCTCTTATCGACCAAATTGCCATCGCCAACCAGCTTCTCCTTTGCAAAAACAGTCTCGATACTTCCACCTGTAACTCCTCGAGCATGGCTCAAGCTGAGTATGACAACCAGCTCAAATATCAGCAAGCTTTAATTACTCAAGCTACCAACGTCATTTCTGATTCAATTATGTCTCCAGAGTCTCTAAATAATATGCTTCGGTTGATTGATGTGCTCACTCAAAATCCATACCTCAACAACAATGGAACCCTCAATTTGACACTTACCGCACTTGATCAATCTTTGAAAGCCATGGATTCTCTTCTGACTGCTAATTCCGATACCAATTTGTCAGATTCTATCCAAACAGCTTCAAATATAATATCAAACACCTTCAATCAAATCACTCAATTAGATTGTGGGCTTTATGATAATTTCTCTATCCAAGCACTCAATTCCACTTATGACGCCTTACGGGAGCTCTCAGATATCTCTCTGAAGTCAAACATAAGTAGCAACCTTCAGACAAACATCACTACTGACGCTTTCATAATGTTCTCGGGAGTTTATAGCTCTTCCCAGTTAAATGATCTGACTCTCGATATAAATAATAATATTCCTCAGTTGCAGCTTGGTACGATAGCGAACGCACAGAGTTTACCGTCTTCTGTCGCATTAACCTATATCTATCTCAAGAGAGATCCTTTGAATTGTGACCACTCAGTCCCTGCGACGAACTTCACTCTCGAATTCAAAGACGCTAGTACTTGGAAACCTATTACCATTGACACTTCCATACAAGTGACCTATCCAAGTAGTATCTTCAAAGAGGTTAAATGCAATGCAGGATGCTCTCAGAATAAAAATTCACAAGGCAATGTAGTTTGTGATTGCAAGGATATTGCAATTTTCGATGTGAAGAATCAGCTTGCAAGATTATATCAAGAGTCAAACCTGCACCTGCTAACTGTATCAAATATCCTTGCGATTTTCAATGCGCCTCTGTATCTTCAATGGTCGTTCTGGGTGATCGTGGTGGGCACTTTGGGATTAATAATAACTCTGATTGCCGTGAACACATGCAATAAAAATTTCTGTTTAACTGAACGCTTGAGGAAAAAAAGGGCAGTGCCAAGTGGTTTTGGGAAATTCATCAGCTATTTTACTCTGATGCATCCTCTTTTAAACATCTTTTTGTATAAAACCTCAGCTGGAACAAGTAAAGGGTACAGAGCTCTTCTGTATTATGTAAGGCTAATGGCATTACTTGGAACCTCAGCTCTCTTCATGAAGAGCAAGGTAATTTTACCTATTTTCTCCTTTTAGTAACTAATTACAAATAATTTTGGAAGAATGATAAGGTTGATTCAGATTTTCAAACTGAATTTATCGCATTAGATATCTATCTCATCCTAGCACCAGTTGTATTGGTTCTCCCGTTCATGTTTCTCATAAAAAAAGCTCTAAAAGCACCCATCACTAAACCAATTCGTTCATCTAACATCCATCCAACAGGGTAACAAATCCTCTTGGTTCGTACAATTTTACTCTTAAATCAGACGACAATCACCTGAAACCTCTAGAACACATAAAGTTTCTACAGCAAAGAAGATCATGAGGATAGCAGGAATCATTTTATCGGTCCTACTATCGATTTCAGGAGCAATTGTCGCTTTGACCATTGCAATCCAAATCGATACTCAGCAACAAATTTCATGGGCAGCAAAATTCGCAAAAGCAATCATCCAAGACTTCTTCATCACTCCATTCTTCACACTCCTCATCAACTATATAACCTTAACATGCTTTGTCCGAAATTCTGGCAAAAATCCGAGGTTTCGAAATGTCATGAAAACCCTCACTTGAAGAAGAAATGATTCGACTTTCAATGAGGTTTCCACGGTCTTCACATTTATCCAGACAGAATATGAGAGAAGTAAAAACTAATTCTAATTCATGCATTTACCTTGTATTACTGACTGATAAGGATCGATCACAAACTATTTCTCTCAGGAGATCCACTAGAACCTCAAATCAAGCACCATCTCCGCTTCCAAGAGCTGCAAAGCTTGATGGTGATACTGGCTTGACAAGATATAATCACTCTGGAAACCTTGAATTGCACAGGCCCAGAAATAGTGAGCTTTTAGTTCCATCGCAAGAAACCAGCATTACGCGTATCCATACAAAACTGAGAACTAATTCTAATTATACTCATGAAAATTCTCTTCATGATGACAAAATGAACACTTCAGAAATGAATCTCATTCAAGAGAAGCGCCCATCATCAACGTCATCAACAGGCTATAATAATAGGAGCAGGAGTGAGGCCAAGTATGAGAATCATTTCTCAAGTGAGTAATGGAAGTAGAGGTGAATTATTTTCTCACAGACAAGCATCGAGAGAGTCCACTTCGCTAAAGAGAGTGAGTAGACATGATCACTAAACGTAGCTTCAATCTCATAGTATTAACATTCGAACGACAAATTTGAATTCTTTGTTCAGAGAAACGAAAATAATAAAATTGCACAATTTTCAGATAGTTTCATTAGCCTTTGGAGTTATTTCTGCTGATTATTTACATATAATAAATTTCGAAATCAGCAAAATTTTGAACCGGAGAAATTATCATGATTGCTCCCGTAAGGGCATCATAGAAATTGTAATGTATTTCGAGGAATTGTGGCATTATACTTAAATAGCTCTTACTTTAAACGACAACATTTGCTTTTTTGAAAATTTACTTTCGATGTGAAACATCACCTAAACTCAATTTGTATACCGAAAGGGGCTCTTTTTAATTATTGAGTACAAAATCGAAATCTTAATTCTCATAAAATACAGTATAAGGTAGTACGCATCATGCGACCATTGTAGAGTAGTTTTAGCGAGACACTTGTAGTCAGAGGCAACAAGCAGGACTCCAAAGACGCTGAAAAAAAGACAGCAAAAATAAAATCTCTTGAAAATTCACTCGAAGGCGAAAATTCAGAAGAAATGGCCGCAAACTTTTGCACAGTGTAACGAAGGCTCGTTGGATTCTTTAAGGTCATCTTGGCATTTTTGAAGAAATAGGATCGAAATAAAGTCACGAATTGTACATTAACTAGCTTCAGTGCACGAATCTCGTTTGAATTCAGATCTCTTCATCCGCTTTTGGCGTCTTGAAAATTTGATCGATATCTGGGCTCAAATGAAATGCCTTTTAAGAGTAAAATTCGAGCCGATTTCTGTGATGTTTCACCCTATTTCATTGAGAATCGAGGGAAAAATCTCATTCAAAAAATTGATTGGCGATTCTCAGGAAGCGGACCTTTAATATTTGAAATTAACTCAAGGGATTTTTGATTTTTCACATGTAGGAACATCAGGATCGATAGCAAAAAGAATTCATTTATTTTCTTTTCGATCAGCCTCATAAGTGAATGGCACTAGCATTGGTTTCAAAATTCTCCAAAACTCTGTTGAGATGTCTTTGAGTTGATATTATTACTAGATAAAAGATATCCTGTAAAAGGAATAAGAGAATGTTCCAGGTTCCAGAGTTTTGAAAATCCAAAATCAGATTCAAATCGAAGCTGAAACTAGGAATTGGCAAGAACATATGAATGCTGCTTTGGAATAGGACTTCTTTCGGGAATCCCTTTGGAAATTTTCAACGTCATTACTATCAAAATAACGAAAAAGTGATTCGATTCCTCTCCTGTTCAATTTTTAGCAAATGAGAACTGGAGTGTTGCTCCATATGAACTCAATTTGATTAAAATGATGCAAAATGAATTCTAAAAAAGAGGCTGTATCCTTTGTATTTTAATTTTATCATCATCCAACACCTCGAGGTGGGTGAATAAGTTGCCAATAAACTACCTCAATCGGATAAACCAGCAATCATTTGACAAATTTGCTCAACAGCAAGAACGTCAAAGCAGTCAAAGAATTCTTCAAAACTCCGGCTCGTGCTACCAAAAGTGAGTGTTGACTTAAGAGCGATAAGTAATTGTGCGAGCTTTGGCCTGGAAAATAAAAACTGAGGAATACAAATTGCTATTTTGGTGTGGCATCAGTATTTACTCCAAAGCACTCCATTGGTAATAAACATTGAGTTGACAAGTGATAGTTTAGCGATATCATCGTGTTTTAATTTTTCCAAAGTTTTGATAAGTCTCATGATATTCAAAGACTCTGCAAGGATAGCTTGCGCAATTATACGAAAAAATTCTGAAATCTAGAAAACCGCTTTTTGAGAGCCCGATGATGACGCTATACCATCAATGTTTCACCATTGCATGCAAAATTTTGAGGTTGGTATGCCTTTCATAAGAAATTAAAAGAAGTGAAGGAACATTTCAAAGCTATCAAAGTTGAATTTTCCTTTTGTGAGAGTATTGCGAGTGTCTCTGCAATATAAAAGCATGTTTGGAACCATTCGAGGATATGATGCTATTTCCGTTTTAGTGAAAACGTCAAAGTCTTTTGAAATTGAAGTAACGAGGAATTGAAAATCTCCAAAAAATCCATTGAAAATATTTGAGAAATTGCTTACAGTTAAATCAATTTTTAAGCGTACCCGTTGGCACTGTCATTTGAAGAAATGTCCTTGGAATTTTGTGTCTATATGAATGGAGAGATAAAATTTTAATGATGCTAATGGCAAATTTTATGTTATTTCTCTCTTTCTATCTATCTCTCAAGAATCTATTCAACTTCGAACAGGTTAGTTCCTGTGCCAGAGGAATCTTGCTGATTAAGCGTGTTTTTAGCGTGCCAAATTCACTTTAAAAGGCCAAAACAAACAAAAAAAGAAAAGAAAAGAAAGAGAGTACTCTTAATTAAACTAACTTCATGGGTTAAATCACATCTTTTAAATAAATTAGAGAATAGTTACGTTTTCAAAGAGAGCATCTTGTAAAAAAAAACGTGCAAGAAAATAGTTCGCAGTGATATATTCTCCTCGGCAGAGAAAAATCCAGTTCTTATTGGGCATGATTACTGCTAAAACAACCTTTTAATATTCCTTTAATATCAGACTAGTGTGGGTTTTTTTTGGAAAAAAATTGCTGAAGATAACGTATTCCGTTCATTTTCTGGCAAGCTTCACGTGATATGCCTGTATTTTAGTTTTTAGAAGTTGCTTTTTATGGAAATTCCATGGAATGTAAATTTGAATGGAATCCATTGGTTCACAGGACTAGCGTCAAACATTCTCAGAGACTTACAGCAAAGGGATGCCTCTTTTTACCTCTGGATACGACACCTCAAACTGGCTCAGACTTTAATTCACTTTGATATGATTCAAAAACTCATCTTGCGTCATTTTTGTCTCTATTTGCACTCTTTTTATCAGTGGGCCAATTCTTGAAGAGAAAATAATGGGAAAAGATGACCTATGCTTCAAAGAAGCTCTGCTTTCTAAGGAGTTTGACAATTTATTCACGGTTAGTTTCATTAATTGAGTCTTAACTTGGCATAATTAATTGAGTTGAGATTTAGATACGTTTAATTAGTTGAGTCTTAGATGTTTAATTAATAAATTGAACTTAGTTAAATTTATGGGATCTGAAATTTCAAAACACAGAGAGCGAAAAGCAGAAAGGCTTCGAAAAAAAGACCACCCTCCTAAGTCTATTCTTCCCAAATCAACCTGATCTCAAAAATCAATAGAACGCCAGAAGAAGAAGCCTTTGATTCATGGCTTGAGGAAGCAAGTTCAACAACAACGAACGGTAATGATATACTCATGATCAATGCCTTCTTCACCTCTTTCTCATGAATATTGAGCTGGCTTACTTTAGTTGATCTTAATAGAACACCTTCCAACAATGCTGGCGTGGTCCTCCACCATTAATAACAAGATTAGAGTCGTTGGGTTCGAAACAGGAGAAGAGGTAGCAGCCTTCGATGGAGTGAAACTTAAGGAAATGAACCGTAATTTTTTATCTTCATTTTATTGGAAAATATATTTTATACTGAAAAACAAAGAACAGAAGCACAGCTGGACACATGTGAGAGAGCTCTCAAATACGGGATATCTGGTCTCTGCTCATCACTGTCACGATACATCTGCTAATCTGGAAGTGTTCTCTGTCTCACAGAGCAAGAAATTCAAGAAAGTCTACTCATTTGAAGAGGTTTCTGGAGGTAACATAGTTATTATATCATTAACCATTCATTCTTATCTTTCTCTTTAGTGACCGGGTACGGAGATCTCTCTTATAACGCAAGAAGAGGTATCCTTGGTGCGATTTCTCTTGAAGGGAAAATTGCTTATCATCTGTATAATATCAACCCATGGAATACTGATGATACTGTAACATTGAGCAGAAGAACGAAATGGCACTCCCAATATAGCACGGAATTTCGTAATTTAGTGTTTGATCTACACGCTAAGCTGCCTCGTATTTCTACCAGAAAACAATATTTCGGGCATCGATTTCAATCCTACTGGAGAGACCGTAGCGACTATGGATCGGCGTGGAATATTTTTGATAGCTGACGTCAACACCAACAGTTACCACTTTCACCTGAACTTTTCATCCAACTTGGGTAAACTTATTAATTTGCTCATTATTTTAAGATTACACTCTTATCATTTGTAGGATATTTCGGTCGCTGCAGATGGAGTACGAATGCCGGAGAACCTTTAATATTCACTATCGCTGACATTAATCAGATCAATGTCGTAGATGCTGAGAAGAAAGCCCTAATTTTTAAAGAAAAGATCCCAAAAATTGACCCTTGTAACAAATTATTTTTGCTTCTTCTGTTACCTATCTTTCGACACATACGATCATCTCAATAAATTGAAGTGAGAAACTTGTTTCCTCTCTCAGAAAAGAGATTGATCATTAATTTACTATTTTCATTAATGTCTCTTTAACCGCTATTTATGAGAATAGTCAATCTTGCAAACTTCCTCTACTGGATTGATGTTTGCCCAATCAACGGAAATTTGTTGGCGACTGGTGACGCTGATAACCAAGTCAAAATTTTTGACAAACGAGTATCGAAGACTGTCAAAAACTTCAAAGACCTTCATCCAAGTACGACATTTTAGTTTATTACAATTGATTATTTATATAGATTTTGTTCATTGTGTACGATGGAGTCCAACTGGAGATATGATCGCAAGCTCTTCATTGGATACGACAGCAAAATTGACAGATCTGAGAACTGAAAAAGTGCTTTATAGTGGAACTACTCCAGACGGAAGTAATTTATTATTTGAGAATACGAACCACTCTCATGCGATTATTAGATTATGCTAATTCAGTATGCTTCATTTAAGAGAGACTCGCTTCTGAGCTACAAGAAAAGAAACCAAAAGACATATTGAAGTACCATTCATGCTGAACTTGCATAAAATTATTCGTTGTCATTTCGGAATTGATTAATCGATGATACTCTTCCTCCATGATTCAATAATTACATAAGTAAGTTTGAACAAAAATCCAAGAAATCAATAAATAGCTATCTAATAGTCAATATATGTGAAAAAAATATTATTAACTTTTCGACAGTAGACAATTCTTAGTACTTTAGTTATCAGGAAACAACACTTTTGTAATTATTCTAGCAATGAAATTACCACTTCACAATACGATTCAATTTATTATTTGGATTGGCATACATTTACATTCATGTGAATTTCGATAACCTCAAATAAATAAAGTCAAATTTTGTTTCACAAGCATCATTTCTCATTTAAAACGCATTATATTCCTTGAAGACAAATATTTTGGTTTCAATGATTTAAATTTTGCCTTAAAGGAAAGCCATTATTCATACTTGAGGGATTAATGCAGATTTAAACCGATGAATGGTCATCTATATCAGTAATTACAAAGATTTCAAAAAATATACTCGAGCAAGATATTGATTTATCGACATGGCTACGATAGAACCCACAAGTACTCGAAAAATGGATGCAGCAAAAAAAAGAAAGAGTCCGAAGTTCATTGAATATTGATTCTGAATGGTAGAAAGAGTTACGCTAAGCATTTTTTGGTTACCTGTGTTTTTGCTTTTGCGAGAGAATTTGAATAAATTTTCTCAACCTTAACTTCATCCTCTATTTGAGAATTTCAAAAACTTGCATCATCTGCTGAAGTATATCTTTTTTCTATGGTCTTGAAGACACTCATATCCATTAGTTTCAACCTTGGTACACTGAAAAACTCCCTTAAATCCGAAGAATAAAAAAGTACTTCCTTAACGAAAATATATAATAGTGAAATGAGGATCAATAATTATGTAAATTCCGTTTCTTCACGCACTTCTTAACTGTTCCAACGTATGATGACAAAATTCGATGAAATAAAGTTAATAAATTATTTCTGATTATTTATTGTTCTTAGACTGGATCAATTGTGTGAGATGGAGTCCAAGTGGTGATATGATTGCGAGTGCTTCGCGTGACAAGACGGTAGCACTATTGGACATCAAGACTGGAAAAAAGCTTTATACTGGAAAGGCAGACAGGGGTAAATTTTCACTGTTTGATTGATAAAAGCTGCTCTTATCATTATTAGCACAAGCAAAGTCTGTTTGTTTCATTTGAGAAAAATCAAAGTGAACCGCAAGCAGCAATTGGGGAGAATAATCACCGGCCACAATGAACACTAATGTGTTAGAACTGCTAATATCAGCGATTAATAAACTATTCTTCCTAATTTTTCTGAATATTATCATACATTCTTCTAGCCTGAAAAACAAACAAATGGTTAAGGAAAACTGAGCACTCAAACAAAAAACATAAAATGAAATTGTCTTAAGTTAGCTTCAGTGCAGTAATACGAGACTAGTTTTAAATGATAAGCGAACATTAACTACATAGTAGTCATTAATTTTAATTGAGCCACAAAAATCAATTCCTTGAATCAGAGTTATTTAAGACTATTTCACTTTTCATCTATAGCCTCCCTTTAAAGGCTCTCCTTGATTTTGAAATAGTGGTGCACTATATCCTCTGAAAATGGCGCCGCTCCAATGATTCCTCTTCATGAGTTTTCAGACACATCTCTCGTGAACTTGCCGATTTTGTTACCCAAGAAATGACAATGGTCTCGCAGAAGATTACATCCACGATTATCAACTCTGGAGAGGGCTCTATGACTCGTTCGAATACTTAAAAAAGTAATCCGTAGGACTTCGTTTTGCAGAAAACAAGATTCAACATTGGATTTCAATTTTAATTTTTCAAGGAGTTCTCCTAAAATCTAGAAGTATACATTTGGCTGAACAATCTCCCAGCAAATACACAGGCAAGTATCATTCACGATGATGTAAGAAGGAAAAAATATATAATGATTTGTGAGGGGAAAAGTTGGTCTGAGCAGAATTGGATTTGTTAGACAAGATGGTTTTCGATAACGTGATAATGATTTTCAATAAAAGATTCTATGCATTCATGCCTCATGTTTTGTAGAATACCTTGATGTCGAGTTTGAATTGGATATTTGGAAGTATTAAGGTCGATTCAAAGTTATCTAAAAATTCAATAAGTGGCTGAATTTCGCCTTGTGTAGAACCTTTCTCATAACTTTTTGAAAAAACCAATTTTTCCAATTCCTAGCAAAATCCAAACAGACCAATCATCATACCCACTGCCAGTTAAACCCATTTAACTCCATTTTTCATGATGTTGAAGAACCCCACTGCGACAGCCTCTACTGAATAATCTTAACTTCATTTTCA
>ENA-UOTZ01001702-UOTZ01001702.1-compost-metagenome-genome-assembly--contig:-NODE-1702-length-13931-cov-15.244767_pt1 | contig 13931 bp, 5 predicted proteins | sample MGYA00238144_ERZ746983 | MGnify/ENA primary metagenome ERZ746983 (study PRJEB28759, sample SAMN06268863) | compost metagenome | isolation source: single cell | place: USA: California, Emeryville, Joint...
TTGGACAATCTTGGATTCTCGTTTGTCAAATATCTTCACATTTTTATCATCTCCACCTGCAGCCAACATATTTCCATTGCTCTGACATACATCAATCCAGTACGCCAGGTCTAACAGTTATGAATGTCAAATAAAACAAGAATACGAAGTGGCAAAACAGAACAGCTCAAAACGTAAAATTATAAGGTTAGTCCTCTTCTTCCAATTGAAAGAAGAAGGAAAATAAAAATAAAACTCTATTGCGCTTACCCCATGATTCGATTTCAACCGGATTCTTCAAAATGAGAGCTTTCTTCTCAGCATCTAGGATATTGAGGAGTCTCCAATAATACTTGACATATAATAGTGGCTCATCAGGATTAGAGGTCCATCTGCAACGACTAGTACCATCTAAAGAATATTTATTACAAAGGAAAAAGAGCTTTAAATATTTTGTCAAGAAATTATTATTTGGTCAACTTATGACCCATCATGATGAGAAATTGACGAATTCAATAGGCTAGTGCCTTCAACTCCATTGGCTTGAAGGGTATTTCAACTTATGAACTCACTCGTTGCTTCCATATTGTCTGCTCGTTGCTAATGTTATATTTGGAAGGGCAATACAGCCAACAGCTTTAAAGAGAGTTGTTTCAACCAAAGACCTTCAGAAAATAGTCTATTTCTGGTGATACATTAAGAAAAATCCGCTTGTATTACTTTTTTTTAATCGAAACCCACAAATTTGTAAATTTAAAGCACAAATTAGTAAAAAATCTTTGTTACTAGGCTGTCATATTTTGAAATATCCATTCTTACTTTCAATGTCGAAAATTTCATCACATGGCATAAAGCTTGAGTCTTTCTTTCTCTCAATCATATAATCACTCTTTAATCGAATTAGTCATAGAGCAGTTGTTGCCAACCTATTTCAATTATTTTCCCAAGAAATGAAATTTCTTTATCGAGATATTTGAATGTTATACCTGAGCAGATAATATTTCTATGAATTGCCCAGAAAATTTGGATGAGCATGCTGATATTGGTCTGCAACTCATCGACATTTTACAGTAATCGAGAATTGCTGAAGATTACATCTTCTTCGAGGAAATGATGAAAATTATTTACCTTATTATTGAAAAAGAAAACTTAATTTAATATTGATTTTTTCTTGATCTTGTACTGTATGAGTTCGTCACCAAAGCCTACTTAACATTTGAAACCGGATTCTCTTTGTGATAGTTTTTCTGGCTAATATGGATAGATGTGCACCATGAAGCCAATGTATAAAGAAAACGAAGATACATTAACGACCAAGAAGCTATAAGTTCCCTATAGATATGCATTTCGTTCAATAGTTGGTTTTTTTAATGATCCTTTTTACCACCATCTTTCCTCAAATTTGATCCTCGCTCAAATAAAACAGACAGATGTAGGGTTGTCTAATAATCAAAAAAATTAATAAATAATACAAGTATAGGTTTTACTCCAAGCTACACCTCCAGTAAAAAGCACTTTTCCTGTTTTGGAGTCGAGTAGTTTTACTGTTTGATCCTTAGATGTAGTTGCGAGCATCTCGCCACTTGGACTCCACCTTACGCATCGTATCCATTCTTAAAAAATAATAATTTTATGATTATTTATTTAAATAACTCGGAGAATTTTACGGGAGTGGATGCCGTCAAAGGTTTTGACAATCTTTGATGCTCGTTTGTCAAATATTTTGACCATGGATTCAAAGCCACATGATGCTAACAGATTCCCATTTGTCTGGCATACATCAATCCAGGCTGTAGACCCTTCAAAGAGAAGATAATTATAATTTCGGAACAGGAAAAGAAATAATATATGAAAGTTGTGTTTTCAGAAATAGAAAGCATGACCTTCTTTAAATTAAATAGGTTTTGAAGCGAATAAAATGATAATCTGTTCCATTACATGGAGCTTTTTCAGTTAGAATGGGATCCTTGAATACTAACGTATTCTTCTCAGTATCTAGGATGTTGAGTTTGTTCCAATCATATTTCAGGTACAAAAGTGGTTCGCCAACATTACTGCTCCATCTGCAGCGATTAGAAACATCTAAACAATGCGTGTAAGTATCAGAGGAAACTATTAAGAACTCAATAAATTAACAGAAAAAAATTTTCCAAGTCATTCCTCAGAATGAGAGGCACGAAACAATAAAGATTTTAGTAATTATCCTGACTGAAACTCATCTGCATGTTGGTATGGGAGCTATAATTGTTGGTGTCCATATCTGATATTAAACAGACACCGTAGCGATCAATAGTAGCTACATGCTCTCCAACAGGGTCGAAATCAAATCCAGTTATGAAATTTCCTAAGTTTGAAGATGGGAATTGAATCAGCGAAGAGAAAATTTATTAATTACCATTCTTAGAACTATAATGTGGGTGCCAACTCGATTTTCGGTTGAGTTTCACAATAGTAGCGGCCTTTGATGTGTTGATGCTATAGAGGTGATATGCTATCTTCCCTCCAACAGAGATTGCACCAAGGACGTTTCTTCGAGAATTATAGGTCACGTCTCCTTTACCTGTATCTAGTTGAGAAGACAATTATCAGACTTCTTTTAAAATAAATGAAGCTACCTCCTTTGACTTCTTCAAAGGTATAAATTTTATTGATTCGATCCTTCTTTGATATCTCAAATACTCCCAAATTGGCTCCCATTGTTTCATTATGATGGAGAGACACAAGCAATTTTGTGTTTGAGATTTCCTTTACATGTGGACAACTAAACTCTATCATTGTTATTATTAAACTAGGATAATTTGAAAAACTTAAAATTTTACCCCTGTTACTTAGCTTGACTCCATCAAAGTTTGCATAATTTTGAGTCATTTCGAATTCTACAATGTTGATCTTGTTAAAGATTTCCGTACACCAAGCAAGCAGTTTTGGAGAGCCGATTTCTATGAGCAGAAAATTAAATAAATTAGGAGAATATTCGTGTTGTATGGTGCTTCATAGATTACCAATGGCTGTCAGAGATGTCTTTAATTCTACAATTTTAGCTTGAATACTGTCTTTCTTCTCGTCTTGCTTCGCTATTTCATTCGTTTCCTCATGAGGGACTTGCATTCTATCTTTCTTGATATTGGATTTTTTGTGAGAAGCTGCTTCAGAGGGAACTCTTACTTTTGTATCGGCCTGAGAAATCTCAGTAGCTTCAGAACTTGCCTTGTTGTCGTTCTTTGAAAGCATTTTATTTTCACTTTGAGATTTGAGAGCGCTTTAATTAATATGGATATGCTCAATCAAGTTAATTTTGATTAATTGTTTGACGATTTTACATTATGATTAACCAGTGAAAACAGGCTGAAAAAGATAGTATTTTTTTCCCGTCGTCATTGATATAGACTATAGAAATCAAAGTCTTTTATTGTTTGGTACAACGTTGGAAATAAGCTTTCTTGGCAACTTCTCCCAAACGATAAAGGAAATGTATTATTGAATCTGCTAAACATCCCTTATTTGGTTTTTCAAATTTTATTATTGCAAACTCAGTAAACGTCTGTAAAATCTCTTCCAGCATGGAAAACTTACTGAAACAATCCAGATCTAACAAAAGTTCTCCATTAACTCATGTCACTCGCTCATTGCAAGGCAAAATTTATCAATATACAGCGATTCAAAACTCGTTTTCACTATTCATAGCTTCGAGACCTAATAGAATACTTCATCAGCTGCTTTGAGGACATAGACTACGAAGAAACCTCAAAGAAACTTGCAAAAAAAATTGAAAAATATTTGTTGTTTACATATTTGCCCAAAAATGTACTTCTTTGATAGTTTGACTGTATTCTGACTAAAAGAACAGAGAAAAATTTCTAATTAATCAAAGAACATATGTAACCCCAATTTTCATGTTTGTTCCTCACTGATTGTGAATAAACCATTACTTCCATTTCAATGTTATCTTACACGTGCGTTCTCTCATAAAGTCAAGATGATTATTATGATTAACAAACGATTGGAAGGGAAGAGCTGCTTTGGGATATCCATTCGCAAACTAGTTTGAATGAGCTCCAGTCTTGGATTATTTCCATGAGTTAATTTGGAAATTTGATGACCAACTATTTGTCGCTGTCAGCCATCCAATAATGCGTGTTTTTATTGAGATTCCAATTTTAATGAAAGAAAATCCAGCATTAATGTCCTAGGCTTGCTGTTATCTTTTGCGTAGATGGTAAATCAACATTAGAGTCCGCACTCCAGGAAAAAACGAAGGAACGTTAAACTTTAGAAATTAAAGATATTGGAAATACTGGGTTACCCAAAAAGACAACACTTGGAATTTTATGATTGGTCATTGGTAGAACGATGAAAAAAAAATATTGAATGAGGTAGCTGATACTTTGGAGTACATAAGTTAAAATTTTACTCAAGATTTTAATGGACTTGTCACACTAAAACAAATTAATTTTGTCTTCGATCTTTTCTGGGTGGTATTTTTTTTCACTCAGGCCCCTTAAAGGCATCACATTGCAATCATGGCACCAACCTTGTCAATTGGATATTGGATGCATTCACTTCATAAGAGAGGAGGCGAAGAAGATCTCAGTTCATTTTCAAGATCAGAAATAATTTGGTTTAGAATCCATACATTGAATTGAATCAACATGTCTCTAAAGCCATTTTGTAAAGACTGTTTGCTACATTTTATGGAGTTTACAAGTTAATTCACTTCATTTTTGGAAATTGACAGGTTTTAGTTGAAACAAACAGCAATTCAGACAACCAAAGAGCTGAAATGTTCTTCATATTTGATTTACCAAACTTACTTACTATGAGAGAGCTTCTCGGTTTCTTGTAAAAACTGGCCCTTTCTTAACTTGAAGGCTTTTAATTTATTTGTTTGGAGCTATATTTATCTCTCTCAATTCATCAGAAATAAAAAGACTAATTCGCATTTAACACTACACAAAATAAAAAGTAAGGGAAGAAGAATAAGAAACCCTCCGAAATGCTACGTGAACTAGATATATTTCATCGAGAAGTCAAACTAAACTTCAATCAATCCGATAAATTTACAACAAACACTGGCTGCTTCTTTACAATTTGCGTGATTCTGGTCACAATAATCCAATCAGTTATATCATTCAAATCCATCTTGTATTATGAATCACCTAAAGTGACAATCGATCGCTTCGTGCTTGAAAAACCCGGTTCTATTACTCTCAACTCAGAAGAATTCAATTTTGCGATCGGAATACCGGGTTTAAATTTGTCTTCTTCTTACATCTCGCTTGAACTAGCCACTTTGACAACAAAATTAAATGAAGACGACGGCACATTTGAAGAGATTTATACCCCTTTACCTTGGAAAAGATGCTCACAGGATTATATGAAAAATTATAGTGATGTCTTTTACTCGTGGGGTCTTAACGAAGCGCTTTGTCCAAACTTTGACGAATTTCAATTATCTGGAACTTATTTTAATCCTTTAATTGAACAACTTGTCATTTCAGTGACTTCCTGTATGAATAGCACCGACCATCCAGAGGTCATCTGCCAGTCCAAGGACGACATGGACGGTTTTTTCAATAATTCGATCTATATCTCTGTGTTAATGTTCTACTCAAACACGATGATATCTCCATCGAATTATACGACACCAGTAACGAAGTATTTGACTCATCATCAATGGTTCCTGAACCCAAATCAGCAAACAATTGAAGCTGAGATGTTTGTCAATCAACAAGACATAATTACTGACGATAACTTATTATATGAGGGCTGGAACCAAAAAAATCTAACAACGTACCAGATTGATCCTAATGAGATAAGATCTCAGCCCACAAAGCTCCAGCCTTTTGATGAAGACGGGAATTATCGAATGCTAAATGTACTGTTGAGAAAAAGCCATTATTATTATACGACAAAAAGACTTTATCCAAAGTTGCAGGAAGGGCTAGCGAGCGTAGGAAGCGTTTTTAGTCTTGCTATGGGTGTTTTTGGTATAATAACAGCCATGTACGTTGGCAGAGCTTTTGCGTTAAATATGGCAAATCAACTATATGAGTTTGATTTTAGAAGCCTACAAAAAAAAAGAAAAACAAAAGCACGATCGAAGGCTAAGAAAGCAAAAGTTCCTAGTGATAAACAAGAAGAAAAGATTCCCACTTTTGGATCATCAACGATTAAAATAAGACCTCAAGATACTAAGAAAGAAGTTGATGAAGAAGATGCCAGTTTCGGCCTTAAAATACCAAAGAAGCAGACTCTAAAATACCATTTCGGAGATTTTCTTCTGGGTTTGATTCCGTGCGCTAGAAGAAAGAAAGATATTCTTATTCAGAATGCCGTAATAGCTGCTGAGAAAGAAATCGACCTGATCGAAATCGTGAAAAAGCTCCATGAATTTGACAGATTCAAGAAGCTTCTTCTCGATGAAGATGAAATTAGAATGCTTACCTACGTTCAGCCCCCTGTGATTTCCCTCCAATCTCCTTCTGCACCAAAGCAAAAGAATTCCCAGGTTAGCAAGTCTAAGAGCAAAGAACAAAAGTAGAAAAACAATGCTGTTAAGGAGAAATTTGAAACTCCAACAGCAACTTTACATGCAAAGCAGAATACGCCAGGGCCTGCAGAATTAAAAACAAATGATCAACCTCCAAGACACTCAAAGTATGTTCTCAAAGTATCAGATCAGAATGATACATTACATGCGTTTCAAAGCTATAATAGGCTCCTCAAGAGGAAAAATTATTCTCAATTTTCTCGAAAAATATTGAAGCTTATGAATCCTGAAGTTAATGACGCGCTTTTCGATTTCAGGATGAAATTCGGTTCTTCTGAGAAATTAAATCTCGGTACCAGCAAATTTGGGTCCGATGAATTTGATCAAGCGACAAGACAAAGAGATAAAAAAATGTCGAAGCTCGAAGCTGGTCTTGTTATTGCTAAATATCTGAAGCGCTTGAAATTAAAGAAACTGGGAAAAACGACGCAGAAACCAAAGGAACCGATAAATGCATTCCAAAATGAAAAAGACCAGAGTTTTTCGGGAATTGTTGAAGCGAGTGAAGATTTTTCTATATCGTCTGAAAAACCACTTGTGCAGAGTTCAAATGACAATACTGATAGCATTAGCAAAATTGAGCAAAAACCACTTGTTTCAACGAAAGCGAGCCAAGTCATTGCAATCGGTTCCTCAAATCTGAATAACGAGATAAATCAGAGAATTTATTATCAAAATAATCAAGATGAGTCTGAGACTCCCAATCTGATAAGAACTGAGGAACATGAAAAAAGCAAACTTCCTCAAACTAAAACGTTTACGAAGCCTTCGGCAAGCAATTCTTATTTTAATTTGTTTATTGGAAGCTCAATGGAACTGAGACGCTGAAGAAAGAAGAAAATATTGTTGAACTAAAACTTGCGCTTAAGTGCAATAAAGTTGAAAATTTTTTTAGATTCTAGGCAAGAGCCTAAAGTAAGAAATTACGGTTAGTGATTGATACGAATCATTTGTAAGATTCATCGAATTAGTTAGAACATAGAATATAAGGTAACCCGATTTGGAAAGATTTAGGTTATGATTAGGAATAACTTCATATCATTCCATAAAATAAGCCCTTTCTATGAAATTACAGGCGATTTATTAACAGAACACAAAACTTATTCTAATTTTTCATCCTCAACACACTGATCAGCTGAACTAATAAGAGAACTCTGTCACACGACCCTAAGCGATAGCTTATTGTGGACTCGTACACGATAAATTCCTTCTTCTTTCCCTTTCTATAATTGTTACTACATAAAATAGACTCATTTCACTTAGCATTAAATAAAATTAAAGCAAAAGTATCACTAAAATGTTACGTGGTCTTGATCTATTTCATCGAGAAATCAAACTCAACTTCGATCAATCTGATAAATTTACAACAAACACTGGCTGCTTCTTTACACTCTGCGTGGTTCTGGTCACATTAATCCAATCAATCCTATCATTTAGGTCAATCTTGTACTACGAATCACCGCAAGTGACCATCGATCGCACTGTACTTGAAATTCCTGGTTCTTCTACCCTCAGTTCTGCTGACTTCGTCTTCGCAGTCACAATGCCATATCTGAATTTATCTTCGTCTTATATTACCATCTCTATTGAAGCCTCCATAACCTTCGGATACGAAGACGGCTCATTTGAAGAAGTTTATACTCCTTTGCCTTGGAAAAGATGCTCACAAGAGTATTTGAAAAATTTTAGCGACATCTATTATTCATGGGGACTTAACGAAGTTCTTTGTCCAGACTTTGAGGAAGTGAAATTATCAGGGACCTTTTTTAATCCCGTCATCGAGCAATTATGGATCGTAGTTTCTACGTGCACCAATAGCACGGAACATCCAGACGTTATCTGTAAGCCCAAGGAAGAAATTGATAGCTTTTTTAATAAAATAACTGCTTACTATCCTGTATTGCTCTTCTACTCAAATACGATAATTTCTCCATCGAATTATAGCACGCCAGTCACAAAGTATTTGTCTCACACATATTGGTACTTGGTACCGGACAAGCAAACAATTCAAGCTGAGGTGTTTATGAATGAACAAGAGATACTTACTGATGACAATTTACTCTTTGAAGGCTGGAACCCAAAAAATCTTACGACGTATCAGATTGATTCGACTGAAATCAGAACTCAGCCGAGCGTATTAGAAAAGGCTAATGATGATAGTAGTTATAATCTCATCAGTATCGCATTGCGAAAGAGTAATTTCAAATATACGACGAGAAGACTTTTTCCAAAGTTACAAGAAGGCTTAGCGAGTGTGGGAAGTGTTTTTAGTCTTGCTCTGGGGGTTTTTGGTATTATAACAGCCATGTATGCCAGACGAGCTTTCGCTCTGAATATTGCAAACCAGCTCTATGAATTCGATTTTAACGACCTCCAACAAAAAGAGAAGATAGAAAGCCAGTGGAAGGCTAACAAAGCAGAAGGTTCAAGTGGAAAACAGCAAGAAAAATCATCAATGGTCAAAATAAGGGCTCAAGATACGAGTAAGGAAAGTGCCCAAGAAGACTCTGAATTCAGTCTTCAAATACCAAAGAAACGGACTATAAAATACCATTTCGGAGACTTTCTGGTAGGTTTAACGCCATGTACAAGAAGGAAAAAGGATCTTCTTGTCCAAAACGCAGTGAAAGCTGCTGAGAAAGAAATCGATTTGGTGGAAATCGTGAAAAAACTCCATGAATTTGATAAATTCAAGAACCTTTTCCTTGATGAAGATGAAATCAGGCTGCTTTCTTATGTTCAGCCGCCTGTGATCTCCAATCAATCTCCTACAAAAAAGAAATCTCCAGACAAAAAGTCAAAGAACAACAAGCAAGCTGAAGGAGAAAAGAAGATCACTACAAATAAAAAATACAAAGTCGACATATATAATCCAACTCTTCAAGCAGCAAAGAGGATTCCAAAAATTTCTGGTCAAAATGAGACTTTACTCGCATTCAGGAGCTACGATAAGCTTCTCAAGAAGCAGCATCATTCCCAAATTTCTCGAAAAATATTGAAACTTATGAATATTGAAGTAAATGACACCTTCTTTGATTTCAAAATGAAATTTATCCCGATTAATGGAATAAATCTGAGTGGAAAAACAATTGAGTTCGGTGAGGTCTTGAGAGCAGGACAACGAAGAACGACAACAATGTCGAAACTTGAAGCTGCACAGATTTTTTGGGAATTTTTCAAAAAGCGCAGGAAATTGAAAAAATTAAAAAGTGCAAACCAGAAATCAAAGGAGCTGATTAACACTAGCCCAGGCAAATGTGAAAAGAATATTGCTGAAGTGAGTGAAGACTATTCCATCACATCTGAGAAACCACTCATTCAATTTTCTAAAGAACAAATTGATGGCATTAGTGGGAACAAAACTGATCAAATACCACTTTCTGCAAAGAAAAAGAATCAATTTCATGAAATGAGCCCTTCAAATATGAATCAAACATCTAATCAAAATGTTTCTAATCAAAATGATCAAATTGATCTAGAAATGTCTTATGTTGGTAAACAAGAAGAACTTGAAAGAGGCAAACTTCCTCCGATCACAACTTTTACAAAACCCTTAGCAAGCAATTCATATATGAGATCAATTGGGCTAGTTGCATTGAAGATCTTCATCTTTTTTTTATAGTGCTTAAATTACATCAGTTTTTCGATTGAAGCAAATTTGGGAAAAATATCTTCTCTCTCTCTCAAAGTTATCGAAGGACTATTATAAAATTTTGGGAATTGGATGCCGAAATCTAATAAAAAACGTTTTCCAGTCTTGGACTTTGTGATGCTTCTCAAGTGATCTTTTATCTTCCTGAAGAAAATAATTTTGAAGAATTTTCGTCCCCAACCATCATTTTCGAGAGCCTCCAAATAATAATGTAATCTGTTCTCGGATTTTTTGTTTGTTCGTAATTAGATTCAGTTCTTGAGGAAGCAGGATGATTTGAATGCATTATTACAAACACCCTTTGGCCAAATGGTCTGTTGAACAGGTCAGAGAGCCCAAAAGGTAATCGCTTGAGCAAGCGAAGTTTCCCAGGATTTCTTTGGAAATGGATGCAAGCGAATCACAGATGAAATGCAATGAAGGTATGAAGAAAGAGTTATACTTCTCTAATATTTAGGCAACATGCTTTCCCAGGACCCTCCTGCTACTTTTAATGACAGTCTGGTCTTAGAGGAGTTTTCAAATTTTGAAAAACACCTGTCGTTCATTAAAGGAAACTGGAGAAGCAACGGAAAGTATAAATTATCCTTTGATGAGATCCAAATCATCAAATGGGACATCCATAAATTCTTTCTATCTTAGGTTTAAAATCCAATTATAAAAGTTAAGTAGTGAATTTATGGAATTTAGGGCAGCTCTAGTGCGGATATATAAGCGAAGGACTTCTTTTGTAATGATAAATTATTTCGAAATCGAGAATCAATAATGAGATTGAACGCATTATTGATCCTCTACCTGGCCATGTTGTCTTTTGTTTTTACAGTTGCCTCGAAGCAAAGGCGCGGTCATGGCTGGGGTGATCGAGGACATTCCTATCATGGACATGGACATCACCATTAGAACGAAGATCGGGGAGAGATTTAGGACAACAATCGAGACAAGCTTAAAATTGTACAACTATTAGTGGAGATTCTAACAGGTTCAAGTTCTTCGTGCTTTATTTCTCGATTTGATTATAAATGTTTTAGAGTCTCTATAATTTCATTGAGCTATAACAACAAGTTGAGTACAACCTAAAGTTATCTAAGTTAGTATTCTCTAGTTAGAATCTTATTCACGTTATCAGGTGCAAGTTCGTCCTTTGGAGGATTGACAGCCAGCTTAAGTAGTTGAGACGTTTTATACCTACAAATAAGATGCAGGTCTCATCTCATAGAGTTCTGAATTTTATCTTTTGACATCTTTTTCTTCAGTCAGTAATTGAATAAAGCTTAATCAGCACGCTCAGGAAAATTCTCAACTCGAAGAAAAAAGTTGTTGTGTTACTGAGTAGAGTTAACCCAAAATTTGAGGACTAGCAAGTAGTACTTACGACGGCTGATTGATTGAAAATTACTAAACTTCTTTAACCACTCACCCATTTCAAAACTATGCTCGCGGTTTATTTTTTCCAAAAGCCCTCTAAGAGTAGTTAACTCAGAAAACGCAAATATCTTATAGTTATAATGAACAGGTTTGCTAGTGTACTATCACACGTCGAGATATCGAAATACTCTTAAGCAACCTAGTTTTTTGCGGTGTGTTTTTCCCTGAAACATGAACTAAGCATATGTTAGATCGGAAAATTTTGAATTTATTGTAAAATAGAACAAAATTAAATAGAAAAATTCTTTCGTAGAACGACTAACAGTCAATTGATAAACCATAAAGTATGTCATTCCAAATGAGTGAATTGAAATCTTTACCTAGAGAAAGGTGAAATATACTATTTTCGAGCGATTCAGATGGTATGTCTCTTCTTTCCTTCAGCCAAAATGAGACTCTGTCACATAGAAAATTCTAAAATTTATGTACTCAGTAGTAAAGTGTTAAATTTACTGAACTTAGAAAGAAAAAAAATGAAAAATAACAATTTGAAATGTGAATTGAAAGTCAGATTTTGACATAGATCTGCTATCAACAAGAGTTTTTCACAATTTAACCAACCCATCATATTATTTCCTCAGAGATTGCAGGCTCTTTTGCGCTATTCATGAAGACGATGTTTTTTCTTAGTACGAACAAGTAACAAAAGAACTACTGACGAAGATTAGAAAAAAAGAAATACGAGAGGTGATAAATAGTTATACTGAACAAATCAATGGATTACGTAGGAGAAATACAGTCAAATCGAACAAAAAGAATATTTTTGTGATCTTTTATGGGGTTAAGAGGAATGTTATTCAGTACATTGGAAGGAAAAATGACTTTTTCCTGAATATACTGCATTCAGAACAAGTATATGTGCGGATATTTCAAAATTAACCATGAAGTTGAACGTTCTATTCCTATTTTTCTTGGTAATGCTGTCTTTCATTCTTTCGACTGCCTCGAAGGGCTGGCAACCTAGTGGCCGCGGACATGGGCATCACCATCACCACGGACGTGGGCATCACCACGGACGTGGGCATCACCGTCGATGGTAGAACGAAGGAATAGGGGCTTGAGACGGTCACTGCGACTGGAAAATCAATTAATAATTATGGGTTTCTATTATAATTGAATATTTTCACAAGTTCAAATTATTTGTGACTAATCTCCTATGCTTATTGGAAATGTTTTATGAAGTCTCTATCGTCCCCTGGAGTTATTTTTTAAAGCGAGCATAAAATAAACCAGTATGGTTGAAATCGGTTTCTTATAAGAAAGGTAGCAGCAATCGATTCCAAGATTACACTTAGGTTGTATTCAGTATTTACAATAATTAGACATGAACTACTGACAATGAAATGTGAGCAAAGAGGAAATAAAATTAAAGATTCTCTCCAGCTTTGAAAAACCTCATCAAATTTAGCTTTTTATACAGAATTAGATAACTTGAAGTACAACTTCTACTATATTCTATCATATTACTCGGTGAATTTGGCAGCACGCCATTACCCACTGGAAAACATATTTATTGTCTTGGTAGAGACCATCAACCTTCACGAATAACAAGGATTTCCCACTGCATTTCCTACTGCCTATCTTCAAACAGGGGCTATAATTGTCAGTTTTCACATCTGAAATTATATAGACCGTGTCGAGATCCAGAGTGCTTATCATTTCTCCGGTTAGATAGAATCTAAATCAGCTCATAAGGTTCTTTAACTTAGAGAAGAGAAGAGGATATGATCAATTACCCTTCAACTCCTCTACATAAGTAGGAAACTGGCATTACACCTGCTCTTTGATTCCGGATGCCAAGACTCAGGTACTCTCTCTTAGGAAAGTTCTGGAATGGAGATCTTTTGTCATTCATAATAATCCAGTCATGTTCCTTATGTAGATAAAAAAATCTCTTATGAAGAAAGTCTCGCTGTAATTTGTGAGGTCAGCAACTAAAGAGGCATTGAAGAACTCGAGTTCCTCTAAAGCAATGAAATTGCTAACGAGATTGTAAATTAGAAGCTATCATCATAGGCAAAGAGAATTAGCTGCACGCTAGAGAAACCAAATGATATCTATATCCGAAAATATTGATCTAAAGCACAAAGCTATTATGATTGCCCTTCCATCCTTGAAAAAAGATTCTTTCTGATTTAATCAACGCCATGGTTTCAGTTATTCAAATATTACACGATAATTTCGCAATTCGTGTTTAACATATCTAATGCTTATATGTCCAAGATAGTGGACAGCCGTCGCAGAAGAGTTCAAGGCTAAACAAGCTCATTTACCAAAATTATCTAATCTTCGGTAGAAGAGACAACTACGGGCTCTTCAACTTTA
>ENA-UOTZ01001703-UOTZ01001703.1-compost-metagenome-genome-assembly--contig:-NODE-1703-length-13927-cov-11.791336_pt1 | contig 13927 bp, 7 predicted proteins | sample MGYA00238144_ERZ746983 | MGnify/ENA primary metagenome ERZ746983 (study PRJEB28759, sample SAMN06268863) | compost metagenome | isolation source: single cell | place: USA: California, Emeryville, Joint...
GTTGAAGGATGTATTCAATGGAGGAAAAAAAAGAAATTAGCTGCACAGGCAAAAAATGAAAACAAAATATTGCAAGAGTCCTCACGAGAGAATCAAAGCAAAGCCAGAAGGCAGATCTACGTCGGTCACAAGACTAACCAATCGTCTGCTTCTATGATAAAATCCGAAAATTCGAGAGACAAGAAGAAGAGTACAAGTGCATTGGAGCTTCAAATCATTGACTTAGAAAAAGAAAAGTCGTTCTCAATTGCTTCTGAATTACCTAAACGATATTGAGGCTCTAAACATTTCCTTATTTTTATGGATCAAGAAAGTAATTTTAATTTTATTATTCAAATAGTTTGGACAAAATGAAGCTTAGCCTTAACTTTTTGTTTAGTATTATTCCATCATGAACACTGATCTGAAAGTCTTCTTACTACCCTGTTGAAGAAAATTAGGAGCTTACAACAAACAAATGAAGTGCTATGTAGCAAAAGCAACCTGTGCTGATCTCATTTAGAAAATCGATCGATAGCTTCATGTATTGTCTTCCTCCAACAATACATATTCGAGTTCTTGATTGAGATTTTTAAAGACGTTAGAGCTATTAGTATTTCATTAAGTCGGTTTATTCAAAAGCTTATTCGCAATGCAATAGGTGGTTCTTATTTTAATTGGGTCCACATTTAATACAGGGTGCAAATCGAATTAAAGAGAAGATGGAGTTCAAATTCTTTGTTTGAGATTCTTTCCAGAGGTTGTTAATAGAAAGCAAGAAGTTATGCAAGGAATTTTGATAGCATGATACTCAGAAACTCTAGCCTACTTGGGGAATAATTTGAAATAAAAAACAAAAATTGTGTGATAATTCAGAAAATCGCTTGGAGTTTTCATTGGATTAATCCATTTCAACTAATTTTCGATAAAATAATGAGGAAGGAGAACTTGAATCCTCAAAATTTAGTGTTGTTTATTCTCACTATCCTGGGACTGATTAAGTTATATTTTAGAGCAAATCCAATGAAGTGTTTCCAAGTGTTGTAGTAAGAGAATATTGAACTTGTGAGAAAATTTAGATTTTACTATGCCTTTCTCAAGCACCTTCATCATATTTTGTTCGATAGTTCAGGATATAACAAGATTCTGGATTCGAAATCGAATTTTGATTGGGTATGAAGCATTTCCTTTTATATATAAAAAAAAATGTTTCTGGTCCAATGTTGTTAGTTTTAGAAGAGCCAGGAAGATTAAAGCTCTTTACAATTTTTTTGTTCATTCTCAACAATTTTACTAGAATTATGAGGGTTAAAAGAGAATTGAAAAATATTGAAAAGAATGTTATTATCTCTTAGAAGCCTGTGCCTGAAGTAATTATCTCTGCGAAAAATCTGCAGAAATAGAAGTGTTCGCTTTTCAATACAAAGAAAAATGTCCCTATGCTTGTTGAATTGCGAAATTAAACATTTGCTGGTTTATTCTTCAGTCAATTCTCAGAAATATTTGAAATTTTAATTCTACAATTATCGAAATATTCCTGTCTATGATTCTCATATATTCATCTGCATTAAGCCCGAAAAATTAGCACCAAATAAATAAATAATCACACGTGTAAGTATAAACCAGAATATATCTCCTTCATGAGCGATAAATACGGAATAGACGATAAAATACGATTCCTTGTCCTCTATCTAGACGCCAAGTTATGCGCTCGAGAGATAGCAAAGGCAATCGATCGACCTGAGGGTACTATTGAAGGTTGGATAAAAAGAACCAAGAACGGAGAAGACATCAGAATCGTCAAGAAGAGGGGCGGAGTCAAGAACCCTATCACCGAAGAAACCGAAAACAAAATTATACAATTGCTAAGAGAAAATCCTCAAGGCTCGTCTCTCAAAAAACTCGCTGTTCGTATCGGGGGAATTTCAACCACATCAATCAGACGAATCCTTTCCAAGAAAGGATTCAAATATAAAGGGTTCGATAAAGGGATAATATACACTGCAGAAGAAAGAGTTAACCGTGTGGAATTTTGTAAACGAATGCTCTTGGATGAAGGAAAAGTAATCTATCAGACATTTTTCTCTGATGAAATGTCAATCGAGCTGAATAGAGTTTACCAAGCAAAAACCTGGCAATTGCCTACAGAAAATATCAGAATGAAGAAAGCAACAGAATACGTTAAATTGAATTGCTGGGGTGCCATTTCAGCACAGGGAGCAACATCCTTAGACATCTACGAAAAGAGTCTGAATGGAAGTCTCTATCAAGAACTCATCAAGCGTCATACAGCAGAAATGGAGAAGATATTTCCTGATGGAGAGTTCTATTTTTTGCAAGATAATCATCCAGCGCATCAAAAATCTGAGGATTGGGTGAGAAAGGAGCAAAAATTGAAACTCATTGTGCTGCCTAAACGATCTCCTGATCTAAATATAATAGAGAATTTATGGTCCGCTCTAAAGGGAAGAGTAGTAAGTGATTCACCAACTAATGAGAAGGAAATGAGGACAAGCTTGCTGAAAAATTGGGAGCTGCTTACAAGAGAGGATAGATTACTACCATATTTTGAAGGGTTGCATAGAAGATATATGCTGTGTATTGTGAAGGAAGGTCATAAGTTTCGATATTAGATTGATAGATTGCACTTCTTTGGATCACATGAGCAAAAAATACTTTCACAAAGGCAAGTATTCATTGTCAAATACAATGCCGATGAATAGTGAATTCATCCTTAGTGTAAAACTATAATAATTCGTGTGTGTTGTCTATAAAAACATGTTTTAATAGCGGTTATCTCGGTATAAACGTGGTCAGATGTCATGATGTTATTTCGGCCCTATTCCTTCTGGATTCCAATTCTTTTATATCGCTATCACATTTACTGAGTGTTAAAACATTAGATTCTTTTAGAAATTAATTTCGTAATCTAATAATTTTATTTCAACAAAAATTTATCAACTAAAATGGGAAACACAAACTCAAGTTCAGCAGAGAAAATGGAACCAGTTACCAGAACAGACATACCAAACTTTCAACCTTCATCTAGTCGCGTTCTCGAAGAATCCAAACACTCCGAAAGCATCATTAGCAATTTCATTTTCATGAATATTGATATTCTTACTCAACTAATCTATCCTGGTTAGCAAAGACCACTCCCACATCTCCAAAGTTACCTGCTTGGTCGACTGCGAACAAGATCAGCATTACCGATCTTGATACAAAAGAACAATATGCGGAATTTGATGGAGTGAAACTCAGTACCATTATTATTTTTCCAAATTACTTTTAAACTAATGGTGATAGAGAGCACGACATATGTGAAGGAAATATCGAATACCAAATTACTTTTCATTCAATATGGGAATATTTGATCTCTCAAAGAAAGGAAAAGCGAGAAAAATCTACACATTTGGAGAAACTAAAGGAAGTAATGGATCGCTAGCATGCTTCCAATAAAAATTGTGGCCTAGATATTGAGACTGGCGAGGTGAGCTATAACTCTCGAAGAGGTATTCTTGGAGCACTGCCTATCACAGGGAAAATAGGCGGCCATTTGTTTAGTATTGGACATTCATCATCATCTCCGCTTCAAGGAGACAAACCGATTCAGAGTTTTGATTTCGATCCTACTGGAGAGATGATGGCGTCTACTACTGCCCTTGACGCACGCTTAATATCTGATTTGAGCAGTGGCAAATGCATCTATCGATTTGAAGAAGATTTACGTGGTAATTCAAATCGAAGAAACCATTTTCTGCTTCCAACAATTCCTAATTTTTCAATCTATTCAAACGTGTTAATTAACATTCTTCTTATGTATATATATGCTGGTATAGATCCATGGAGTCGCTGCAGATGGACCACAAATCCTGGCGAACCTTTATTATTTCTCAAATATCGTGAATGTTATCTCAACATACTTGATGTTGAGAAAAAAGCTCTGCTTCTGGGAAATTCAGTTTAACTTGCAACGATATGTAATAACAGTTTCTCTTTTTTTTTTTGGTTTAGTTTCTTTCTCTCTTTAGATATCCCATTTTGGATCGATGTCTGCCAGGGTAATGGAAACCTGCTAGTAACAAGTAGTTATGGGGATATCATGGTGTTTGATAAGAGAGAATCGAAGATTATCAAAACCTTTAGCAAAATTAAAAATGGCAAGATTCTCTCATGTGGTGTGCCTTAAATAGTCTAGGGCATACTTTCTGTGTGCGCTGGAGTCCAAGCGGGGATGTGATTGCAAGCGCTTCCCAAGATGGTACAGCAAAATTGCTGGACTTTAAGTCTGGAAAGGTTATTTACACGGGGGAAAAAAATGGGTGGTAAATTTAAAAATATTCTTTTCTCGACTATCTACAATTATCAGCTGAAGCGAGATCTGTCTGTTTCGTATGAGCAAGGATAAGAAAGAAAGAGAGAATAGCGTCGAAAGAATTATCGATGAAACCTTTTTAACAATAATGAAATAGATTTGATAGTTTAATTTTGTAATTTCATTGTGCTTACTCTCTTTTTTGTACTAAAAGTATATTCGACAAAACCCTTAAGTCTTACCAACCCAGGAATTGAGAATATGTTAACAAGATTATTTTATTTTTTTTCATCCCAGAAAAAATTCAACTCAGATTATCAAACTCAGTAAGCAAGCTTTTTCATCAGAGATAACGAGTTAAAGCACAGAGGACACCCATGGCAACTCCAACGGTGATTTTTTGATAAGGAAATAACTGATTGAAAAGCCTTTGTTTTAAACAGAGCTTACCTATAGAATGAGCTTCAGTGAGTTATAAATGACTTTCATTCTTAAAATTTGCTTTCAGATGTAGAATTACCACGGGAGGGAATCATAGTTTCAGCAATGTGTTAAAAAAATAGAAGAACTGGAAGAAATCTGCAATACAGGTGGAAAAAATTTTAGCTGTTGCATTATTCATTGATTTGCATAAAATAGTGTTAATCGTATGAAACACCACAGGATCTTTTCATCGCTCTTCTTGAACTACATTCTAAGGCAGAAAATACCATAAACTAATTTCACGCTGTAAACTATGTGTGGATCTTTCAAATCAGCAAATGTGTTTAAAAAATTCCAAAACTCTCAAGTCATATTAATATTTAAAATCAACTTTCTCGAAGCAACTTGGAAAACGCAAGTAGCATAGATTTCGCATTATTGTAGTGCTCAGAATGAACCATGAGTGAAATTAGATTTGTTATTACCGTTTAAGACCTCTGATTTAGAGTAAGTATGCATAAGTAGTGATTGTGGAATGGTAACTTAGCAACCCAAAAAAATGGAATATGCATAGTAGATCTTCAAAATTTGGAGCCTTCGAATTATGAATTCAAGATAGAGTTTGCGAAAATCCAACTAGTTGTTAACAGAAAATACATCGAACACATTTCACTGATGTATCTCCTTCACGTTTCCATCAAAGCTTGGAATAAAGAGTCTTTGAAATGCCCACGAACGTCGCAACCAGTCTATAATAACTGCCACTGTTAAGTAGAGGATTGTTATGGCTTCATTTTCCTCTTTCAAGTATGAGTTGAGGGAAAAGTCATTCGTTCTTTCTCTTGCGTTCTAAAATGCTCTTTATTTAAGTTTGGCGCGAAAAATTAATTTGGAACAGAATTCGACACGTGATTCCTTCTCGATAATTTCTTTTGCTTTTATTTATCAATGTTTGGATTCGAATCTCTGTCTGAAATACTCAAGAAATAAGAGTTAAGAAAGAGGAATGTGAAGTTTCTTACTCTGTGAGCAAAACATTGATGAAGCCTCTTTTCTTTTTTGTCAGAAGGCTGAATATTAGTAGGACTTTAAATAAAGATTCCAGGATAAAGAAACAATGAATTATGAGAGTTTGGAACTTCAAACGAACAAGAGTAAATGAAGCAGCTTCGAAATTATTTGAATGCTTTAATCAAAATAGTTTTTCGATTAATTTGCACTGAATGCAAAAAATTAGCAAAGAGATATTCTTATACTCTATTATTGCACGAAACGTTTCCAAACTATCCTTTTGAGGCGCATGGTGCCATAATTTCTCTCTGATTAAGGCTATTAGCAGGATAAGGCTTAAATTACCTACAAAAATTTTCATGAGGTGATAAGACTTGATTTTTTCAAAAGGACAGAGCTTCAGTCCGAGGAGAAAGTGTGCTGCCTGCCTTTCTCTAAAGGTTCATTTAAAAAAAATGTGTTGCCAATAACGTGTTTCTATTATATATTGGAAAAGAATTTTGGAGTAATTCAAAATTTGATTCATTTAATAACTTTGTATCTCTCAAAATTAAACAAATTTATTTGGATGAGAAGCGTTCAGTCAACTTCGCTGTTTGCACTCACAATCCTTCTTATCTGCGTCAAAAGTAACATTATCTATAGAAAATGATCTGAATTAGTTGTTAGGCCAGTATATCATTCAAGATGTCTGGGGAGAACCACCTTCACCCATTGAAGGATGGACTACTGTTCCTGCTGGAACCCCTACATCAATTTGTGGTGGGCAAACAATCATTGGAGGTTATAACAATTTTGGAGGAGGTGCATCTGCGAAGAAAACGTACACTGGGCTACCGGGTCATTATAGTGTGAACATTCAATTCGACGCATATTTTCTGGATACTTGGGATCCTGGTGAATATTATAGACTTATGGTGGACGGAGTTAATAGGTATGAGAAAGAACATAAATTTGGAGAAGATGGTGGCACGACTAACATTTGTGGCTGGTATCCTGTTGATTGGGTCACCACTGTGAACACTGGGACTTTTCTTCATAACTCAACAACGATCGAGTTAAGGTTCACAGCTACCATTAACGACCTTGCGACCAATGAGGCTTTTGGATTTAAGAATATACAAATCACAGTTGATGGACTTTGTACTGCAGCATGTGCAGCATGCTTTGGGGATGATATTTCGGAGTGTTACTCTTGTAATGATGGCTGGTACTTATCTGGGACAACCTGTGTCACAACGTGTCCAGGCGGCTATTGGAGAGATACCTCAACTAATACATGTCAGCCTTGCTATAGTAGCGGAACAGGACCAAATTACAGTTGTTTGACTTGCTCAGGAGGAGAAGCAGAAAATTGCACTTCTTGCTCCAATTCGACTTTTCTTTATCCAAATCCCATAGGAATATGCGCAGCAACCTGCCTTGATGGATATTGGGCAGATATTACTGATAGCATCTGCCAACCTTGCTACAATAATACCCTGAACACCTCAATTTGCGCATGTAAAACTTGTAATGGACCTGAAAGCAATCATTGTTTATCATGTTTTAACGGGAGTTTCTTACAACCAGACAACGAAGGACATTGTCTCAATACTTGTCCAAGTAGTTATTGGAGAGATGCTTCTTTAAACAAGTGCATAACCTGCAATGTCACATGTCAAAGTACATTAGTTTATTCCTTCCCTATCATCATATTAAAAAATAAATGCAATTATAGATAGCAGTTATGAAGATTGCTCCAGCTGCTTTGTTTACCTTGCTCGAACTATTGATCCAGTCGCATCCCATGTAGCCGGAGTTGCCAGTCAAGTCGCTGTTTCCACAACAGCAGCTGCTTCTGCAGTTTTATTTGTGACATCTCAAGGAGCAGGTGCAGCATTCACAAGTCTCATGACACTAAATTCTCGCATATCCTTGCTAAAGTTCATTAATATCAACTTTCCAAATCCACTTGCCACATTCTTCGAATATGTCGATTTTAAACAATTTGGAATGCCAAATTTCTTGAAAAACATTCTGCCCGATGAATTAGTGTCTAGTAATAACAACGACAAGAGGGTTCTCGACTCAGCATCTTCTCAGGAGGGTCCAAGTGTCCCATACAACCAATATTGGAATTACTCTTACAATACATTATTCTTTGATAATTGTGGAGGTATATTCTTCTCCACCCTCCAGGTTCTCGGTCTATATATCGTTTTCAAGTTACTTTTCAAACTCACACCTGCTAAAAAGCAAAAGATTAAGCATTACCTGAACATCATTGCTACTCGTTTAGAATTAAAGATGCTCGCAGTCATTGTGACCACCCGCCTGCTTCAGATATATTTTGGAGCAATTCTAAACTTAAGATATGCTACTTTCGGGACTCTATATCAGAAAATCAGCTTTGCTGTTGGCATTTTATATGCTCTCATATTGTTGCTTCTGGTGACAGTTTGCTTAATTGATTTATCTCTCTCCAAGAAGGGCAGCACAAATAGAAAACTTAAATGGATAAAATCCTTGACAACTGCTATCAGGCATCTCAGTTTCTCATATTTGCCTTCTTCAAAAGTGGGTCGATTCATGCCACTATTGACCATGTTTATCTCTAATTTTCTGATAACAATCATAATCGCCCTCCTTACGCAGTGGCCTCTGCTTCAACTGACCATCATATCATTGGTACATATAATTGTGATCTGCTTGTCCTTGACTCCTAAACTATTCAGAAAGAAAACTGAAAAAATTCTAGCGTTAGCGACAGAAATTGGAACGCTCCTTTTTTGCTGGATTTTAGTATGGATCCATCTCTTGGACTCCGAAGCTCTTTCAGCAAAGAAAATATTATCTTGGGTGGCCGTTGCGCTTGCTCTAATTCTGATGATTAGTGGGATTATGAGTAAAGTAGCAGAGGTATACATCCAATGGAAGAAAAAAAAGAAATTAGCTGTCTGCGCTAAGAATGAAAACAAAATACTGAAAGAGTCTTTAAGGCGGAACAGAAGAGCTAGAAGGCAGATCTACATCGGTCAAAGTAATGACCAATCGCCTGCTTCGAGTACAAGGCGCGAAAATCTTATCGACGGAAGTACAAGTGTTGTAGAGCTTCAAATAATCGATTTAGAAAAAGAAAAGTAGCCATTGCAGTACTCAAACGATGTGTAAATATAATATTAAGTTTCAAATTTTGAGAACAAAGAAGGAAGTATCCATCAACCTTTTTATTTAAATAGTTAGGATAAGATATGGTTTTAGTTTTAACATTTCTTCCTCACATTATTACATAATAAATTCAAATCTGGATCTCCCTAATCTACCTCTCTGGAAAAGAATTACAAAAACACACAACAAATAAAATTAATGCTTTGGAATAGAAGCGAGGTGGCTTTCCGAAGCTTTTGATTTGAATAGAACTCAGCTGTATGATCTTCAGAATGACACTGTTAATTCTTGATACGACAATCATGAATCTTAAGTTTTTGAGTAATTCAAGTAAGATTGAGTTTGATTATCAAATAAATTATATTTCCATTCATCTGAACTTAGCAAAGATCAGGATATGCTACAGAAAAATGAAAAACAAAGTGAAAAGAACCTCAGTTCTACAGTCCTTGAAGAATCAAAGCAAGTCCAAACTGCTGAAAAGATCGGCGATTTACCACAAGTCTCCATAGCAGCTGGTACTCTTACTTTCATGCATAAATTCCTATGTAGCCTGACTTACCAACTTAAAATCCTATTCCAACGTCTCTCATCGTACAATACTTGACTTCAACTTTGATAGATGAGGCGAATTCTACTTCTCAAACGTTATTAGCCTGGTGTTCGTCGCATGGGAATAACATCGATGTCATCAAACTCGATACAAAAGAAGATTATGCAACGTTTAAAGGAGTTCAATTAACAAAAGGTATTTAAAGGTTTGCGAGGCTAAGCTTTTCTGTCTGTAGGTGATTGGACACACCTAATGGCAATTTCAAATCATCCGAAATTGCTGGTCTCACTCAATCACAGCCATGATATTTCAGCCAATCTGGAGATATTTGACATCTCTCAGAAAATAGTGAAGAAAATTTATGCTTTTGAGGAAGTTCATGGAAGTAATTAGATTTTATTGAGCTTCTTCCTTTTATGAGGATAAATCTTCTTCGTTAGTGGTTGGTTACGGGGATTTGACTTACAATTCAAGAAGAAATATGCTCGCTTCTATTCCTCTTCGAGGGAAAGTAGCTTATCATTTGCATGTGATTGGATATTCTGGGAAGAAATTTAGTAATAGTATCAATTTATTACGAAAATCGAAATGCCACTTCTTACAACTCGTTGATAACGGTAGTTGGGGTAATTCATAAAATTTATTTATTTGCCCTCTCATTTCGCAGGTTCAGGTTCATGGTACGAGAACAACAACTATATCACTAGCTTTGATTTCCATCCAACTGGAGAGGCTATCGCAACTCTCAACTGTCTTGGAGTTTGCGTAATCTCAGATGTGAATACCGACAATTACAGGTGCCATCTCAAAACAACCAACGATTATGGTAACTCATATTTCCAAATATCTACCCATCAATACTTGCTGTTTTAGATGAATACAGTCGTTGCAGATGGAGCACTGATGCTGGAGAATCCGTACTATACATCAAAAATGAATATAATTGCCTCAGAGTGTTGGATGTTGAGAAAAATACTCTTATTTTGAAATATTCAGGCAATCTTGATTCAGACTGTAATTCGAGAAACCTTTATTTGTTTGTTTTTTCCAGTTTCTTTTCTAATGAGAGTTTACATCAGTGAGAATTTAAGTAGAGTTAATCGTTCTTTTTCTTTCTTTAATATATGATTTCTTTTTCATGCTGATTTGCTACTATTAGATGACGTTTTTTGGATTGATGTCTGCCCGAGGAATGGAAATGTGCTGGCATTGGGGGATAGTTGTATGACCCTGAAAATATTTGACAAACGGCAATCGGAGATCGTCAGCACCTCTGAAATTCATTCGTGTAGAACTCTTATTTTGATTAATAAATATATATAACCAATTTGAAACTCGTTTAGCTGCTATCCAATGTGTAAGATGGAGCCCAAGCGGAGATATGGTTGCAAGCGCTTCTAGTGACCAGACAGCTAAAATATGGGACTTTAAAACTGAAAAAGTGCTTTATACTGGATCGGCTTCAGATGGAAGTAAGTTAATTTGAGTAAAGAAATATCTTAAATGTTTAATTATTAGATGGCGCTAAGTCAGTCTGTTTCATTTAGACTATGCTCAACATTATAGGGCATACAGGAAGGATGAATCCATCGAGGAAATCTTTGAAGAATTATGATTTTGGCAGAATAAATAGTTAAGGAGATTGAATGATATTGCATTTTACCCACAAATTTCAACCTATATAATAAGGATAGGTGTAAACCTTCTCAGAACAATAGAATAACGAAAGAAGATAAATGGCTAACATTCTTTCTAGTATTTCAAATTACAGTCTGGCTATTGAACGCTGCTTGATTATTAACAATCATATCGCAAGTTCCCAGCATTCTGTTTGCTGCTTAAGAATTTTAATGGTGCTATCATACAGTTTCAAAAAAAGAAAAACAGAAAGTTTTATCGTAGCTTATGAGAGTATTTGTAAATACCATATTTGAAGAGATATATATACACACAGTAAAACAAAGGTAATACCGTTATGTAAGATATTCACGTTTTTTTGGGGGTACAAAGCAGTTTTTCTTGACATGTGGACACAGGTTTTAATGAATAAAGAGCAAAAATCCAAAAAAGAAATCCCATATATCGGTTGTTATTATATCGAAAATTCTACATGGGCAAAAAATGGACTAATGATGGAGCAATAAAGCCAACAATTGGTAATTCTACCTAGTTGATATCTCTTTCACTCGACTTTCAATACTTACCTAATGTGGAGATTCGAAGGAGACATGGACAGTGCTGCTTCTTTCATAAGTTAGAGATTGTGGTGCAAGAAAATACTAAACGAATTTATCAGACCGAGCGAAGAGTGGTGTGCAAAAGATGAAGCCGAAAGCGTCTACAGAAATAAGTAATTTTCTTTAACAGTCTGCTTGTATATTTCTGTTAAATTGCGGAATCCTAACTTTATTTAATATTTCTCTCTTCTAAACAAGTTCTCACGCATTTGTCAGATTGAGATTAATTTAAATAAATTAAATTTTTTCATTCACAAAAATGATCTCAAAAAGTGATTCAAATAACAGTGAGGACCCGACTGCTGCAGCCTATGAAGACTCAAAAGCCAAAATAGACACACAAAGTAATGACTTGCCTATTAACTCGCTAAAAACTGCTATTAATGCTTTTTTTCATCCATCTGATTGATGGGTTTTCTAATTTTTTCCACTTCTAATACTGTTTAACTTTGGATAGACGAGATATCTCCGACATCTCCAACATTACTTGCCTGGTCCTCACCAGTGACTAATAAGATTAGTATTGTTGAACTCGAATCGAAGCAAGAGTTTGCTCACTTTGAAGGAGCTCAACTAAAAAATGCCTCTAGTAATTTCCAGTTTCTCGTATTTGATTCAAATTTGACCTCTATACATGCAGCTTGGTCCTGGCCTCACTTGAAAGGGATCGCCAACACAGGACTCCTAGTTTCTGTTCATCATTGTTATGACAAGTCTGCCAACTTAGAAGTATTTGATGTTTCACTAAGAGGGCAAGAGAAGAAAATATTTTCATTTGAAGAAGTTGTTGGCAGTAGAATAAACTTAATATCATAAATGTCATCTCATTTAGTGACAGGAACTGGAGATGTGACCTATAACTCAAGAAGGGGTATTCTTGGTGCTATTTCTGTTGGAGGAAAGATATCTTATCATCTTTACAGTCTCGCCACTTCGAAAGCTGGTGATATTGTAAAACTCATCCGAAAATCGAGATGGCACTCTCAATATCACGCTAAGGAACGTAATAAATTTTTGACTACCGCAGACTCGTTCATCGAATTTGCATCTAGGCTTTCTCGAAGGCTTTGATTTCAATCCTAATGGAGAGATTATGGCAACGATTGACCAACATGGAACATGCTTAATATCCGATGTGAGCACTGATAATTATCGCTTTCATTTGAACATGGAGAGAAGTTTGGGCTGGACATGTATAATTCTTACAAACTTTACTTCCTTTTTGCTCTTTTCATACATATTTATTTTTTTTTCATTTAAAGATTGGAAGTATTGAGATTCCTCTGGTTCTTATCATTACTAGACTATTGTACCAGCTGCAGGTGGAGTACAAACCCTGACGAACCTCTATTATACGTCAAATACGATGGAAAACAACTCAATATTCTAGATGTTGAGAAAAATGCTCTTACTTTGAAGAGTCCGATTCAATTGGATAGAGGTAAGTACAGCTCATTCTCCTTCTTCTTCTTTCTGGTCTCATATGATCAATTTCCAAATAAATGAAAGGAGAATCATGTGTTCTCTTTCTAATTAGAGAAAGAAAGTGACTCTTTAATTTTTATTTTTTTGTTTTCTTTATTAACTCAATTGTTGTGTCTGATAGGAGTTACTTATTCGATTGATGTTTGCCAAAGCAATGGAAATTTACTGGCTTCAGCTGGTAGTGATCTTAATGTGAAGATATTTGACAAACGAGAATCAAAGATTGTCCAGACTTTCAATAAGATGTATAATAGTAATATTTGTTATTTTATCTCATAACTCACTCTTGACATCTAATTCTTATTATCTAGATCCGCTCTATTGTGTGCGGTGGAGTCCAGCCTGCGATATGCTCGCAGTTGGTGCATCTGATAAGACAGCAGCACTTTTAAACATCAAGACTGGAAAAAAAGTTTATACTAAAAAGAGCTCAGACGGAAGTAACTTTTTACTGATTGCTGAATGCAGCGATTTTAACCCAATAATTAGGTCCGATAATGTCAGTCTGTTTTATTTCAAATTAAAATCAAGCATCATATGCAAAGAAAGTTGCGACAAGAAAAATTTTGAGAGAGTAAAATATTGGAGACAACGTTCGTATTGAGAATCATTTATAAACAGAATCATATTCTATTCTCATCTGATATCAGTCTGGGCATCATGCATTCCCCCTATCTCTATGAAAAACAATTAGGAGGTAGAGAAAATCGAAAACTAAAGCAATAAAACAAGAAATTAATCACATATAAATAATCTTCTGTAGTTGGAGACACT
>ENA-UOTZ01001707-UOTZ01001707.1-compost-metagenome-genome-assembly--contig:-NODE-1707-length-13913-cov-17.837236_pt1 | contig 13913 bp, 12 predicted proteins | sample MGYA00238144_ERZ746983 | MGnify/ENA primary metagenome ERZ746983 (study PRJEB28759, sample SAMN06268863) | compost metagenome | isolation source: single cell | place: USA: California, Emeryville, Joint...
TCTGAGTCACGACAAAGGAGAGAGAGATTTACGAAACTCGGAAGTTATTTTGAAATCCCCGATAACTTACCAGCCTTTTATTATCGACTTGGAAACCTACGAGAATTACTGGTTAAACATGTCAAACGAGAGAAAGGTCGCTATTGAAGAACCTGCTGCCAAAAATTTTATCCCTTTCATGGACGCGCTAAAATCAACCAAATTTGGACTAATATCAGAAATTGAAAAAGAAATGATTTGGGCAGGAAAGGACAACTTTGGAAATGCGATTTTAATCTATGCAATCATGAAAGCTGGCAATCGATTTGAGTTTATTATACGATCTTCAAATGACTCAGCCATATGGGATTTAGAAAAAATGCTGCGATCAGTTTATTGACTAAAATGAAAGTCTATCATTATTACTTTATGGAATCTCGACGTGTGCACTTTTTGCCTTTTTGAGAGTGATTAACTGTTTGTTTCACAAAAAACTTAACACAGGCTTCCTCTTTTCAAAAGTTTAATTCTAATTATAATAAGGAGGAAACTTGGAATTGTTGAGAAAATTGCCTCAGATTACTGCTTCTCAATAAATAAGAATTTAACTCCGATTTTCCGGATCTGAAAAAAAGCTTCATGGTGAGTGTTTTGCTGTATAAATCATTAGGAATCTGAAGTTTGAGTTTGATTTAAGGAAGCTGACAATGCGAGACAAGCCTAATTAGTGAGAGTAGTAAGCAATTTCAAGAGAGGACCCGTGAATTAATGCTAAGAGTTATTAAGGGTAGACTCCTCAATTCATTGCTTTGATTAAAGTCTATTCATGTACTATTAAGAGGAAAAAAAACATCATTAATGGAATTAATTACGATTGAAAATATGAATAGTTTCATTGTTAGGAGACCATTAAGGCTTTAAGCACGAATACTTAAAATATTTTGGAATATTGTCGGAATTACATCTCTTTAAAATTCTGTGAAGAAACTCTACTATTCGATGTGGTAATTGAACGGCTTGTTAGTAACTTGAGAGTTACTTTGAGAGAGCCTTAATTGCCAACTCTGTAACTTCCTAATGTCTCAGCTGCAGAGCTGCCAGAATAATAGTTCACAACGAGAAATTCTTAGATTCTTAGATAGATCATCGGAGATACTCAGAGGGTTCAACTTCGACACTTCTATGCAGTGTTTACAAGTCCAACGAGAAATTTATAACAGCTACTTTCATAAAGAGCTAACAACAAATTTTAGCTTGTCTGGTATTAATATTTTCAATTCTGCTATTGAATGTGTAAAGAGATATGATTTTACATGAAGATGTATGTGGCTTGAAACTTTAAGCAAAATCTTCATTTATCCCAGATTAATCGCAAATTATTCCAGGTTTTATTGCTGTTCAAACACTCAGCTCCTTTCCCTCCAATCCTATTCCCATACAAACCGAGCGTCTGCAGATTAGTCCAAGTTTTATTCTTGCTCAAATACTCAGCTCCCTCTTCATCTATAGAATTAGAAGATAACTCGAGAGTTTGTAGATTTTTCCAAGTTTTATTGTTGCTCAAATACTCAGCGCCTTTGTGACCAATCTTATTCCACATTAAATCGAGTGTCTGTAGATTTTCCCAGGTTTTATTGTTGCTCAAATGCTCAGCTTCTTTCTCGCCAATGCTACTTGAAGAAAAATTGAGGGTTTGTAGATGAGTCCAAGTTTGGTTGTTGCTTAAATACTCAGCTCCTTTCTCACCAATATCATTTCCAGATAAATGGAGTGTTTGTAGATTAGTCCAAATATTGTTGTGGCTCAGATGCTCAGCTCCTTTCTCGCCAATATTATTATTACCCAAATCGAGTGTTTGTAGATTAGTCCAAGTTTGATTGCTGCTCAAATATTCAGCTCCTTTCTCACCAATATTATTGCCAGATAAATGGAGTGTTTGTAGATTAGTCCAAGTTTGGCTGTTGCTCAAACACTCAGCTCCTTTCTCACCAATTCTATTCGAAGATAAATCGAGTGTTTGTAGATTAGTCCAAGTTGTATTCCTGCTTAAATACACAGCTCCTCCATAACCAATATCATTATAAGACAACTGAAGCATTTGTAGGTGAGTCCAGGTTTTGTTTTCACTCAGATATGCGGCTCCTCTAATACCAATATCATTACTAGATAAATGCTTGTAAGCCCGTCCAGATTCCATCCATGCTCAAACACTCAACTCCTTCATCACCAATCTTATTCCCAGATAAATTGAGTGCTCGGAGTTTTTTACACTTCATAGTTTGTACTAAGAGGTTCATGTCTTTCGGTTCAATATTACTCATTTCCAAGATTAACCCATCAAGGTCAATAGCAGAAAGGTTTTCAGCCAGCGTTTTAACAACCTCGTTTTTAATTTTTTCTTGGCTAAAATCTAAAGTTCGAATGTATGGCATCCACAAAAGATGCAAGTCTTCTTTCTCAGCTTCGTTCAAAAATCCTTCTCTGCATAGGTCCCTCATGCTCAAATTGAGTGTCTTCCTTTGAATGAAGATGCTCTGAAATTCTTCTCCTCTTTCATCTTTGTATCCTTCGAATTCCTTGAAAAATGCTTCATGCATTATCTGAATTCGCTTACGGAGATGACTCTCATTCTCAAATAGAGTCGGATTGCTATTTTTCTCATTAATGAGCTGCTTGGAGTACTTTTCATTCAAAGTCCTGATAAAAACAGCAACAGTACTTAGTTTGTTGTCCTCTAGATAAATCTTCTTGAGAGACTTCCATTCCTTATTTGTTAATAATACTCGAGCTCCTTCATCACTGACCTTGTTCTGTCAGATTTTTCAGATATCTGATAATTTGAACTCCTTGCTTGAGCACAACGTTAACTCCATGGTCCACTTCTGTGAGAACTATGTCATCTGGATGAATGACGTGAGTCGCAATCTCTCCAGCAAGGACTTGCTGAGGATCTATTATAATATATCTTTTTGCTTTTAAACCGATCATTGGTTAGATTTGTTGAAGTTTTATTTGGTAAATATTTAGCTACGTGCAATAACTTAAATAAGATAATTCTCTGAAAGCTGTTTATAATGGCCAAAAAATAATTTATTGCTGAATTTCATTTCTTCCCGGAGCAGATAAGTGTTATATATTCTCTTTTTTTCGATTACAATCTTCACCGTCTCATCTAATTTGCGCTACCATTTATTCTATTCCCGCAAGCATACCATCCATCAGAAACGCCATTGAGAGCTGAAGAACAGAAAGTAAGGAGGGCTTCTACTTTTTATTAATCTCAAAATTAGAAGACACAAACTGCAACTTTTATATGAGAGAAATCTCTCATGCTAAGAATATTAATAAATTCAAAAGCAGCAAATGACTCTTGGGCTACGATATCAATAATCCCAGCAGAATTTTGATTTGATTTTCTGTTATTTGTATGGCAGAATACTAATGTAATTCTCATCTTTTTTGGACGACGGTCCAATGTTCATATTTTTCTTTGGACGAAGGTCCAATGATCATATTTTTTTGGGCGAAAAATAATAAATTATTGGGGTTGATGTCAAAATAATTTTTGTCCAAATTCATAGTCAGACCAATCCTATTGGAATTATTTTGTTTATTATGTCAGAAATTTATGAAAATTTCGGTAATGCTAGTTAACATATCGCCCCAGCGAATTCATTACTTGGATGTAGCATGCGGGATGAATAGTTTCAATAACATATATTTGTGCTAACCGTCATTAAAGACCCATTTTTCTTTAAGCTATTCCTCTCTTTTCTAGATAATGGACTGCGATAAATAGAGATGAGTCCAAAAAAGGCAAAAAGACTGATTATCAAACACCCAGGTCCGATCTCTTCATTAAATTTATTAATAATTCATCCATTTCAAGAAAATAGAGAGCAACTCTCTCTTGAACCAATAAATTTTGATTAACTTTAGTTTAAAGATCCAAAATCAAATACAATATCTCAGTATAATCCCTCACAATAAGAGCAGCGTTCAAAGAAAATGCTGAAAATCAGCAAGGGTTGCTTCTAATACATGCAAGAATCTGAAATACCTGCGGCTTTCATTGAAAACTCTTAGAAAACTGGATATTTTCTGCTTCTCTAGCCAAGAAGCACTTATTCTGGAAAGAGTTTTCAGTCAAATATCCTTTCGGCTTCTATAGAATTAACAGAAAAGCCTGATTTACGTAGTCCTAAGGAAATCAAAGGCGGGGAATTAGTTGCTGCAAAAACGAATTTTTTTTCCAGGATTAGATTATTAAATTATCAAGATTAACAATATTTGCAAACTAACTCACAGCTACCATCATTGGAAATCTTCCCGTTGGATCACATGGAGTTAGAAGGAGAGCCCCAGCAAATTTTATTCGAAGACGCACATTACATGAATCAAAATCCTCTAGAGATCGCCGAAAAACCCATTATGCAGTCTTCATTTTGTTTCCGAAATATGGAAGACGTCGATCAGGGGCCCAACGAAGGGATGCTAGAGGAAGAAGAGCTAGCCAGGCTTCCCAGAGATGCATTTTCTGGCCCAAATCATGTTTACTTCCAAGGGCCCTCTATGAGACCCCAAGAAATACAAAGATCAAGTTTTTTTAGCAGCAGAAGCACTTCTAACGTGAACCATTACCAAAGCGGCCGGAGTCTCTTACGAGAGACCCACTATTCCCATACAGCTGAGATCGAGGAAGAGGAAAGGAAGCTTGAAGAAGAGGAAAATCAAGCGATTAACCTCGATACTCTAGCATTTGATAAATGTGAAAAAGTTTTCAAAACAGTTGATATTCGAGTCTATGGAGACGCGACGGAAACGCAGCAGAATTTTGATAATCTCGGCGTTACTGATGATTTCAAATCGATTCAAGCGATTAATACGCTGGGTTTTCAGTTGAAGAAAGAACATAAGAGCGAGGTAAAATACGAACATAATTCTCAAGCGATGATGGCCATGGAAGCAGAGGAAAGGAAGGAGACAAACCAAATATTAAACACTCAACGAAACACAATCCAACCGACTGAAATAAAGGTTCCTATCCCTCAGCTTCCAACCAAAAACACCCTTCCACAGCAAATCAATGGGAATGTGCTCCCACATGCTGTTTCATCAATATCTCCGCAGCCTTTAGTACAGATACACCAAAGGATTCCATTCTATATCCCGCAAAATTTCCCATTTAATACACAACATTCTTCACCTCAATTGACAAGAAATTATTCCTTGCCTTTCTCTCAACATTTTTATAATCTCCAACCACAACAGCAGGCCATCTTCCGACCGGCTCCTCAAAGCCCTTATCAACAGCAGGGCATGAACTTGCGACCGAACATTCAAAAAGCTGAGCAAGAGAAAGAATTTCCGAATCCTCAACAGAAATTATCAATAAAAAGCGGCCCATTGCCAGATCAGGTGCTCACTAATACAGGAGATTTGGTGTCTCTCGAGCCAATTGTAACCAAACAAAGGAAAAGACATACACCTTTGATAAAGACTGGGCTTAATTCAGCGTCAATCGCAAAGATGTTTGCAAACGAAGCGCCGAAAAAAAAGCCTGGGAAAAATCCTCACTTAGCAACAAAAAACGTCGGGCGTCATTTTCTAAAGGTCCATATGAAAAAATGTATTGCGTATGCTTTGAGAAGCCCTGAGGAAGTAAAAGAGGAAATAAACAGCTATTTATTCGAGAACCATGATCCTTTGGTGTCTTTCCCGAAGTTCGCTTTTCAAGAGCAGCAGGAGGAATTTACCAAACAGACGGTGAAGAATTTTTGTGATTGGCTTGAGGCTCTCAGGAAATCTTGTAAAGATTATGGAAAGGAGGATTTTAAAGCCGCGTTTTTTATTGATCATAGGGCGTTCCTTCAAGAAATATACATGCTTAGGACTGAAGACAAGGAGGCGAATATGAGATTATTTGGGAATAGCACGAAATGGAATAAACTACTAAATAAAGAAATTTTTCGGAGGATTTCTTTAGAATTTATTAGAAATCTGGAACAGGGAGGCCTGATTTCTGAACTGATGAGTGCTGATAATATTTCCGTTGGAACCGAGCATATTCGTTATGCTTTTCTGACTGAATGGCTTGTTGATGATCCAACAAGGATGGAAACTGCTGAAGTTTTTGGCAAGAGGTGGGTACAAGAATTCTTTACTGAAAATTCAATATCTTAAGATTAATGACTGATATATTTGTTTCACGTTGAATAGTAGCTTTTGACTGAATAAGCAACTATTATTGTTGCTTGAGTATTATTTCTGCGTTTTTGCTAAGAGTTATATGTTCTTTTATATTCTCATGAATTTTTGGATAATAATATGAGATAAAGGTATGTAATATAACCCATTATGAATGGAAGGCTAGCTTTACTATTTATTGTTCTAATCAACGAAAATTGCATACAGCCTTGCCTATTTTATTGGGAATTTTGAATTTTCATTCTTATTAAAGTAACCCTAATTTATTTTGCAAAATTGCTCATACAACAAGATATGCGTCGTTGTAGGTAGACAAACGAGATCCCGTACCTCAAAAAGAAGCTGGCTTTAACAATTTCGTATTCATTTAAGAATTTCTGCCCTTTTAATTTTTATTTAAATATTTGAAAATCAAATCGAATTTTGAAACATGGAACCAATAAACCAAGAGATAAAGATCAATGTTGATCCAAACGCGCTCAAACAGAAAGGAAACGATGCTCTCAAAGCTGAGAAATACGATCAGGCCATCTCCTTATACCAAGAAGCGCTGAAAGTGTCTCAAAACTACTCAAAATACCTCTTCAAGACCACCGAAGAACAAAACCAGCTGCTGTCCGTCCTCAATCTCAACCTCGCTGTCTGCTATTTCCACAAAAACGAACTGGATAAAAGTCTTAGCCTATGCGACCAGGCGCTGGAATACAATCCAACTTATCTAAAAGCTCATTATCGAAAAGCATTAATATTTGAAAAAGTCAATAAACTCGCAGAAGCTTTCGAATTGGTCAAAAAGCTACTTACAATTGAGAAAAGCAACCCTGATTGCCTTAAACTCAAAGTATTTCTCTCACCTCGTTTGCGCGTCTTATCAGCGAAACCGTTTAGGAGTCACTTGAGAAAAGGATCCGAGAGTCAATAGAGGAAAGGATAGATATGTACAAACTTATTATGAAGCGAATCAATGAATGCAAATCCGAAAAAGGTATGTATCAATATACCTTAATTCTCATAAATCATGCACTGTGAAAGATTTTTCGTTGCTATATTCGGAGCTCAAGATGAATATTTCCTCACCGCAAGATGTAAAGCCACTATACGACAAAGATCTGCTGGTTCAGCTTCTTGAGGTAGCAAAAGCCAGCGGCACAAAAGAGGCCCTGCAATCGGAGGACAATCAGCGTCGTGTTCTGTTCATCCTCGGTAAGCATATCTTCGTTTCTTTTTCTCTGACACAAACAATCAGAAATATCAAATTTCTTGTTGAGGATTCTGCTTTCCAAGGCCTATGATGCTGTTTCAAAGGCAAATCTGAGCAACAAAACCCAAAATGAAAAACTGGAAATCAATTTAAGGCCAAACCACAACGAGACCCTTTTGGAATTGTCAAGTTTAATCCTAATGAACTACGAAGACGTAGGCCCCGTAATGCAAGATAAGCTTCTTCTGAAAATTGTTGGGCTGATGCGTTTTGTTATTCTTCAAAATGATCTTGTTGCCACGACAAAATTCATCGCGTTGCTTATTAAGAGATTAGACAACGATTTCATGGATAAAGATTTTATTGGGATTTCGCTCTCGTATTTGTCAGATAGCATCCTATTTAATCTTCATTATTGGGACGCTACGAAAAATAAAGGACAAGATGTTAAGGAAGGAGTGGTGAATTTGAATGAGATTTTTTCAGTGTTTTTGGAGCTTAAAAGCGTTTATGCTGAAAGAGACCAAATGAAGGATAAGCTACATAATTTCGGAGGTTCTGTTGCTAAATTGGTCCTTCATTTACTGGAAAACTCGAACGAGTCATTGGATGGGGTCATAGGTCGGCTGTTCCAAGATCTCAAAGCTGCTAAACTAGAGGCCCACAAGAATCGTGTGCTGCAATATCTTTTTTATTTGCTAGTTGCGAAACCAGCAACAGTTGTTCAGTCCCTCACCAAGGAGGATCTCCTCAAGGTAATTAGATCCGTTTTTGTGCCTATTAATTGTGAAAAAGGACCTGATTGGGGTAATAAATTATTATTCTGAGGATTCGAAGCGCCTGCTTTGTGACGAAGCAAAGCTTAGCCTTAAAATTTTTGGATTTTGTATTCGAGAGGCAGATTTCTTCAAACAGTTAATCGAAAAAGAGGTAATCCACTTTTTCCGGCCTTGAAGTCCCAGCAACTAATGCTTTTTATTATTAGATTAACATTTTACAAATGCTAACTAAGTTCCTTCAGCAAAAGAGTTTCGAAATCAATCTGATTGTGATGACAATCATCCTTCGACTTCTTGCGAAAGACGCTGTAAAATAGCAAACCCATCGATTTCAAATGCTGATTCATCTTTTTTCTTTCTGCCTAGTCAAAGGAGAGTTCTCAGATGATCAGAGACCTATTCAACCGTCAGTTTTTGCACGAAATGGCTGAATACACAAACATGAACCTCATCCGCGTAATTTCTGATCATTTTCCTTTCGTTACATTTTCATATATTAATAGGATATGAGCGAGGCTAAAGAGGTTGTTGATCTCTTTGTTTATCTGACTTTCGTGGACTATTTCAAAATATTCATAATTAAATCCAACTTCACCTTCAGAATTCTTGGAAAGCTCTGTGAGTATATCCAGAAGCTACCAAACGTCCATGAAAAGTTCCTTCTGGCCCTTGGAATCGTTGAAATCGTAAAGAACTTAACTCGAGACCAAAACAAAGAAAGAATGCAATCCCACCGTGAGAAGTACGGCATGAACGAGGAAGAATTCGAAAATTTCAGACAGCTCAATAATTTTATCGAAAATGTAATTTTCTGGTTTCATTTACAGTGTGAATAGTCTCTTTTAGAATGGGAAATCGGCAGAAGACCAAGGATTTGTGCTGGGATCGTATACAACGACATTCATCGAGGAAAATAGAGTGAAAAAACACTCGTGCTACATGGGGAGAGTTCATGAATTCCTCTCTGTTTTCTTGCAGCATCCAGCGCCTGAAACCTTCAGCGATAGCATCAAGGTAATATCAATAAAATGCGTTTGTAACAAGCTTTTCTCATAGAGATCAATAAGCGACTGTCTTTTGACATTAAGCGAAGAGAAAGAAAACATAACGCTTTTAGTTCGAAAGGTAACAAACTTCTCAAAGCAGACCCCAGCTCATTCTCTAATACTTTCAGGATATCATTAAAATTGTTTTGCTATGCAACCAACACACAAATGCTGATGATATCAAAGCAACCACTGAAAAGGTAAGTTTTTGTTGTGGTTTTTGGGAATATTTATGTAATATCTCATATAGATCCTTGCGAAACTGTTTGCGAGCACTAATCCAAACTTATTGAACTACGAACAGTCGATTATTGCAACGGATATCCTCTGCAAAGGAGTCCGTCGCGCGGACCACGAATTAAGCATCTTCGAGGCAACTTTAGCGCTTACACAGTTAACTTCTCTGGGAGAACATGTCTGCAAGAGAATTATGGAAGCGAATGGACTTTGGGAGAACATTGCGTTTAATCTGGGAGAAGAAAACCAATTCATTGTCCACAGCTCGTTAGAACTGCTGAATAACATGGCTATCCAGGAAGACACACAGAACTTTTTCCAAAAATACAGCTGGAAGGGCCGTGATATCAAAATATTTAACCTTCTGTATATTGGATATCTCGAAGATCTAATCTATGGAAACTATGATAAGGAAGACGCGCTTCAACTTGCTGGGAAATTCAATTCGTTGTTGGGCAGGCTATCGTTGGTGCTGGGGCTTTTCCTTTTCTTAAATATTTCTTATCAGGATCTGGTAACACTGAGTTAAACAAAAAAAGAGTTTAACGGATTTTTTTAATAGATTGCTACTGGCGTGGAGAAGATAGCTTATCGCAGTTTTGAGACTTTGGTCGACAAACTGAGCGAGCTGATTAAAAAAGAAAGATATTGCAGAGAGGATGTGATAGGCCATGCTGCAGATATGATGTATAAGACGGTTTCGATCGCGCTTTTGAACAAAGAAAATAAGGAGCTTGATTTCACTGGTTTCATGAACAAAGCAGCTGTATTTTCGAAGACGCTTCGTAGTCTAAAGCACTTAGACTCGAATTCAAAACAGAAACTTGATGCTTTGAAGGATTTCTTGCCAAAGGTTCAATAAACCTCAAAAAGCCTGAGACGATGGCAAAAATTTTAAGACAGAGTTCTTGAGTAGAAATGCTTTGCCAATAGATAGATGTGTGACTGTCATATAGATATATAAAACGCAACATGGATGATGATAATTTATTTCAAATATTCATTTTCTCCTGAGTTAGAGTTTAATGAACCTTTTATCCCAATCAAGTGATGACTCAGAGGATTTTTGTTCAATATGGTGTGATAAAGACGAATTAGTAATTTCAAATAAACTTTTCACATTGGTTTCTTCAGCTGCAATTATTTAGATATTTTACGGAATCTCTCGACTAGATGAAATTAATAGCTATCAGGGTGCAAAGTTTTACATCTAAATAACTTGACTTTTTTTCAAAGTTTCTAAAGTGAATAGCAGCAAACACTATTCAGTCTCTAAAACTCTCGGTCTTGAAAGAAACGATACCTCACTCTACAAAATCAAGCATTTCACAATAATACTCCGATATGTAATCTTACGAACATAGATCTTTTTCTGACAAATGTTTTGGTATGCGCTTATCGCTCTTAACGAATCTCTTTTAATAAAAGCCTGCTTTTTCCGCTTTTTTCCTATTCTCTCGCCTAGTATATGTTTCAGATCGACTTCTGATTTTTCAGAGCCTTTTAAAATCCAGATAACTGCTCAAATGCTTCAGCCATACTCGTCCTGCTTAATTCTACTTTTTATGCTTACCTGTCTTAGCAAAATTTGCAGAAGACCGAAAGTTGTATTTGTGATCAAAATCTCTGTTTCCTCGGAATCGCAATAGCCGTTTGAATGTTCTTCAGTTATTTAGTAACTTTAGATTGGTTAATTACAGAAGTGTTCCAAAATTCTGCGTTTTATAAATTTTTAAAGTGCGACTTGACAGAATTTTAAATCATGATTAGGAAATTAGAAGATTTACGACGTCTGACAAAACTGCGTCCATCGAGTTGACGCTTATTTTTGATTTCTTTTCAATTTTCCTTGTCTTTAGTATATCTCTTTTCATCTGAAGGAGAGTTTGGTGAATATACCATTCGATAAATCACATGTTGACTATTTTACTGGGAGTTACAAGGCCTCTGAAATTAAAAATCTTTGGTATCATATAGGAACTCTAACCTAAGCAATTCCATCTCTGCGTTTAACTCAGGAAATCTCGCAAATGAAAGCAAATTTTCTTAGATTGTACCCAAATTTTTTGAGTTTTCTTGAGAAATGCTTTACTCACAAGAAATAAATATCTAAATAAGGAAGCTGAAACAATATCCAAAACATATTAGCGGTTCTTCTCCTATGTGCTTATAACAAATTACTGTCTAGCTGTGATATCAATATATGAAATGTATAAGTGATTTACAAGGTTCAATGAAAAAAGGGTATTTCTATATTCTTTCTATTGAATTGACGTGAAACTGCAACACAGGAAACGATGCTACTACTATTCTCCGTCTTGAGGCATATATATATTCTTGTCTGTATGTTCGGTTTGGGATCTCAAAAACTTTTCTCTCACTATAATTTAGCCTTTCACGAAGACTAAAGTATCTTTGGCATGCGAATCCGGTTACGAAATTACCTTCGAAGAGCTTAATAATTTTTTCTAAGAAAAATTACAGAAATAGGCGTTATCGGCATTATGGGCGAAATTTCTGGTTAAGTTAACCCTTTTGAATCAGAAGCCTCTCTTCTTTTTTTACCAAAGGAAGGGAAAATAGCTTTGTATGTTCGCACCTTGCTTCATAAAATCTGAATATTTCCAGAATGAAATCCTTGCGTCTGAGAATTTGATAAATTTAAGAACTTTTAGTTAAAATCTTTTGTGTTGTTTTTCCTTATCACGTTTAATTGGTTAAACATTCGCTGCGCCTTGAAAATCCCAAACAAATAACCAGACCTAAAATAAAAAAGCAATGAAAGTTCAAGGTTTTCACACTCTTCGAAAAGTACTAAAACAGGCTGGGTGTGAAGGATTCCTCTCCGAAGGAGACGAATACCAGTTGACTGGAGACCTATCCCTCCTTCATATCACCACGAATAATTACTTCAGTGAAAAGATCATCTCTGGAGCTTATTTCTCATCAATTACTAACCTCGACGCCAAGACCAATGGGACCGATGATCAAGCCAAACCCGTAGAAAACGACTTAATAATGCAGCACATGACCTTTGTGCATGAGAGTTACAGAGAAACCAAAATCAATGAAATGTTGGAAGTTTCTCAGGTGGTCGAGTCCGCGAGAATACAAAATAAAATCAGGTACCATTCGTTGGAGGCCGTCAATAGCAGAAGCTACTACGATTCACATCAGTTCAATTGCCTGGTCAAGCGAGTGAAAGATAAGGTAATCATTATTTCTGTTTCTGTTTGCTTTACCTCTGATGGGTCGTCAGGCACTATGGAACGTAGAGGAAATCGAAAGGCAATTGATCAGTCTGAAGCCTAGAGTGAACGAGAGATTGGTATAAACTCCTTTATTGACTGCTTATATTGATTTGCATCAGAAATTTGAAATGCTGAAACTGCTCGAGGTGACTTTTTACTTCAAACTCGCCACCAGCACTGCGCTTGTCCATGGACTGTGCAACGAACTCATGAAAATAATGGACAAAATGGAAAAAAGATTCATGAAAGTGCTCAAAGATGCTTCTTCTGGCAGCAGCGGGGTCAGCAGCAATGCTAGTAGTAGGTACGGGAGCACGCAAGGCTCGCCTCGGAGTGCACCCAAAATGAACGATGCATTGAATCAATACACCTTTACCTCTCAAGAGCTAAGCGAAAAAGCATCGAAAATTCTAAGTCCTAACTCGAAGATTGATATAGGATTGAGCAGTCCTGAAAAATCGAAAACTGAGCGCCTTTCGAGGTAATTATTGCGACTTTTTGCTCAAGGATCTAACAATTTTCCCTCTTTTCGCAGGAGATTCAAAGCACTTTTTCTCTATATTCGCTATTCGCTATCTTATCTGGGTCACTTAACAAATTATTTCCTCTTTAAAAGTAACATTTCCCCCGTTAAATCCTTCATTAATCTCTCGGTTTTTCAAGAAAAAATTCCGAATTGGCTGAATGGCCTGGAATCCAACCCTGAGAGCAGCGACTTACCCTATCAATCGGAGCTAGTTAAAGGTTTCAAAGCGCTTAAAGGCGTCTGCGACGCCCACAGCAAACAAAAATGCAAAATTTACTATTATAGATTACAGGAGCAAATTGAGAATTTGCTGAATGACGATAATGAGGAAAGTTACAAAAAATGGAAACAAGAATTGAACAAATACTTGAAGCGGAAAGCAGAGCACTGGCGGCTCAAGGGACAGACAAAATTCGAAATTATCGTTTGTCGTATCTGTGAGAAAAAGTTCAAAGAAGATATTTTTAAAGAGCATTCAAGCGAGTGCTATGAACTCTCAGCATGGAAAAAAGATTTGAAAAAGAAGAACGATGAGATTACCAAAGCATGCGAAACAGCTTTTGACAAAAAACAAGAACTAAGCGTTAATACCGTCCTTGAAATGAATAAGAAAACGACAATTAAGAAAAAAGGCGCGCTTTTTGGCCGAAGATCACAAACTCAGGATTTATCTTTGTTTAGTTTCAA